>ENA-ORUI01001862-ORUI01001862.1-human-gut-metagenome-genome-assembly--contig:-NODE-1862-length-19532-cov-13.345895_pt1 | contig 19532 bp, 20 predicted proteins | sample MGYA00242078_ERZ509205 | MGnify/ENA primary metagenome ERZ509205 (study PRJEB26280, sample SAMEA2338828) | human gut metagenome | biome: human gut; feature: human-associated habitat; material: faeces... | reverse complement strand
TCCAAGTAATAGAAGAAACATTGGGTGTTCAGATAAGATAAGTGTGTGAATAAAACATCGTAAAAAGGAACAAACTTAGGAAAAGCAGTAAATAAAATGAGAAAATAAGTAAAAAGCGTGCATCTTTCGTATAGATTTAGGGCGAGATTCAAAATATTTTTGTATCTTTGCCCTTGTAACAAATCAAACAATTGATTAAAATATAAAAGTATGGACTTTAACAAACTATTCTCATTGGAGGGTAAGGTTGCCCTCGTAACTGGTGCCGCATACGGTATCGGTTTCGCTATTGCTGAGGCTTATGCCAAGGCGGGTGCAAAAATTGCTTTCAACTGCCGTAGCCAGCATCACATGGATCAGGCTTTGGCTGACTATAAGGCTAAGGGTATTGATGCTAAGGGTTATATCTGTGATGTAACTGATGAAGAGCAGGTTAAGAATATGGTAGCTGATATTGAGAAGGAACTCGGTGTGATCGATATCTTGGTTAACAATGCTGGTATCATCAAGCGTATTCCTATGACAGAAATGTCTGTAGAGGACTTCAAGCAGGTTATCGACATAGACCTCAATGCTCCTTTCATCGTTTCTAAGGCAGTTCTCCCTGGTATGATCAAGAAGGGTCACGGTAAGATTATCAACATCTGCTCTATGATGAGTGAGTTGGGCCGTGAGACAGTTTCTGCTTATGCTGCAGCTAAGGGTGGTTTGAAGATGTTGACCCGTAACATCTGCTCTGAGTTCGGTGAGTATAATATCCAGTGTAACGGCTTGGGCCCTGGTTATATTGCTACTCCACAGACAGCACCTCTTCGTGAGCGTCAGGCAGACGGTAGTCGTCATCCATTCGATAGCTTCATTTGCGCTAAGACTCCAGCTGGTCGTTGGTTGGAGCCAGAGGAGTTGATGGGTCCTGCAGTATTCTTGGCTTCTGAGGCTTCAAATGCAGTAAATGGTCACATCCTCTATGTAGATGGTGGTATTTTGGCATACATTGGCAAGCAGCCTAAATAAAGAAGCTTTCGTCTTTCCAAAGAGAGACTTGTATAAATGAAATAGGGCAGCCCGATATGGGCTGCCCTTTATTTGTTTTAAATAATCTTTACAAATTATTCATTGATAGCATCAGCAAGTTCTGCACCGGCCTTGAATTTAGCTACCTTCTTAGCTGCGATTTGGATCTTCTCCTTAGTGGCAGGGTTGATACCCTCACGAGCAGGGCGCTCGCTGACACTGAATGTGCCGAAACCTACCAACTGGATTTTATCACCAGCAACGAGAGCCTCTTTGAGAGCGTTAGTTGTAGCGTCAAGAGCCTTCTTTGCATCAGCCTTGCTAATACCAGCACCAGCTGCAATCTTGTCGATCAATTCTGTCTTGTTCATAATTTTTCTTTATTAAATGATTAATATTTTCGTTCCTTATCCAATTTTGCTTACAAATATAGGTTATTCCTTTTAAAAAAACAACAAAAAGAGAAGAAAAATGTAGATTTTATTGAAATTTAAGTGTAATATGCTTATTTTATGGTGCTATAACGGATATTTTTCGTAATTTTGCCCCAAATTTCGTAAAAAGATAAAGTTTTAGATTATGCGTAATATACCTATAGTTACAAAGAACTTGCTGATAGTGAATATCGTAGCTTTCCTGATTACATATATATTGGGAAAGGACGCTTCAGGTGGTTATGTTCTAAATGATCTCTTGGGACTCCATTTCTTTATGGCATCTGATTTTCAGGTCTATCAACTGATTACTTACATGTTTATGCATGGTGGTTTCGAGCATATTATCTTCAATATGTTCGCACTTTGGATGTTCGGTTGTGTCGTGGAAAGAGTGTGGGGACCTAAGAAATTCCTTTTTTATTACATAGCTTGTGGGTTAGGTGCAGGATTGTTTCAGGAGTTGGCTCAGACTATTCAGTTTTATTTTACAGCGTCTGAACAGTTTCCGGAATTGACGATATCCCAATTATGGACCATAGGACATAATAGTGCTGATGTTTTGAATGGTTGGACTACCGTTGGAGCTTCTGGTGCCATTTATGGTATTTTGTTGGCTTTTGGTATGATATTTCCAGAGGAACGTATTTTCATTTTCCCATTGCCTATTCCTATCAAGGCTAAGTATTTTGTAATAGGATATGCTGCTATCGAATTGGTTTCTGCCATCGCTACAACAGGTGATGGTGTGGCACATATTGCTCACCTTGGTGGTATGGTTGTTGGATTCTTTATGATTCGTTATTGGAGAAAACAAGTTAATGGATATAGTGGCAGCAGTGCTCGTGATGCTTTTGAGAAACTTCGTGATTCTTTAGGTGGAAAGCGTAACCGTCAGCATTTTAACTATACCCGCAATCATAATCCTCAGTCTGATAATAACTCTTATCAGTCTCATCAGCAGGATTGGGATTATAATGCCCACAAGCGTGCCACCCAGGAGGAGATAGATCGAATCCTGGACAAGATTCGCAAAAGCGGTTATGATAGCTTGACAAAAGATGAGAAGCAGACTCTTTTTGACCAGAGTAAAAAATAAGCTGGTCCTTCTGGGTGTCATGTATGATATTGAATGGATGTATGATATAAAGAAATAAGCGGTAAGATTATGTTTAAACAATTGAGGCAGTTTTCTATCAGGATGATTGCGGGAGCAAATATTGCTACCATAATCATCCTGTTTCTTATAGGTTTTTCAGATCATCTTCATCCGGAAAGATTTGCCATGTTGTCTAATGTTGGTTTGCTTTTCCCTGTTTTTCTCTTCATCAACTTAGGGTTTCTTATCTTTTGGCTGATATTTAAGGTGCGTTATGCGCTGATTCCTTTCATGGGGTTCATTATCTGTTATGTACCTGTGCGAGAATATATTCCCTTCAATATTCCTCAAGAGGCTCCGGAGGGTTCCATCAAGATCCTTTCATATAATACCTGGGCTTTTGCAGAGGGAGAAATGGGAGAAGACGGCATTAATCCTATTGTGAAGTATATCAAAGAACAGAATGCAGACATTGTATGTCTTCAGGAAGCGGGGCATAATGGGGATGTGGAGAATCAGCTGGATTCTCTTCTCTATCCGATGTATGCTTATCGGGATACAACCTGGCATTTGGGAGGCGGTAATGTGGTAGGCATATTGAGCAAATATCCGATTCTTTCTAAGGAACGTATCCCATATGAGTCAGCGGGAAATCTCAGTGTGGCTTATCAGTTGGAAATCAACCATGAAAAGGTGCTCTTAATTAATAATCATCTGGAAACGACGGGGTTGACCTTGGAAGAACGGGCACAGTTTAAGCAACTTATCAAAGGAAAACTGGAGACTGATACTGCTGAAATCACTTCCAAGTTGCTGGTAGTGAAATTGGGAGAGGCCACCCGTAAGCGAGCATCACAGGCAGAAGCAGTCGCAGATTACATCCGTCAGCATCGGGATATGAGTATTATTCTCTGTGGTGATTTCAATGATGGACCGATTTCTTATTCCCATCGAACCATTGCCAAAGGACTTACAGATTGCTATGTAGCAAGTGGCAACGGACCGGGTATCAGTTATCATCATGCGGGATTTTTTGTAAGGATTGACAACATGATGTGTTCAGATGACTGGGAACCCTACGAATGCAAAATAGACCGCAAAATATCGTCATCAGACCATTATCCTATCGTTTGTTACCTAAAAAAGCGGGATAAATAGCAAAAAAGCCTCAAATTATTCTTATAAAAGAAAAAAAATGATTATTTTTGCACGTCATTATGTTGATAATAAAGAAATTAGATGAAGATAAAATAAATAATTAATAATAAATAATAGAAATGCAAAACAAAGGAATTGTAATTTGTGTTGCCGTCTTATTGACGCTTGCAAGCATCTTCTATCTGTCATTCTCAGTAGCAACAAGCTACTATGACAGTGAGGCTGCAAAGATCAAAGACCCTATTGCACAGCAGGACTACAAGGATTCTGTGAAGTACTTGGGTGTTTATTCTTATCAGAATTGCTTGGAAACTCAGATTGGTCTTGGACTTGACCTCAAGGGCGGTATGAATGTAATTCTTGAGATTTCTGTACCTGATGTAATTGAAAACCTCGCTGACCACAAGACAGACGCTGGTTTCACCAATGCCATGAAGGAAGCCAGAGCTCAAGAGGAAGCTAACGGTGGTGACTTCGTGTCACTTTTCATTAACGCTTATCACAAGAGCGCACCAGGTCATAAACTCGCAGAGGTTTTTGCTACCCAGCAGTTGCAGGGTAAGGTTTCTCCTCAGAGCAGCGATGCAGAGGTAGAAAAAGCTATCCGCAGTTCTGTACAGGATGCTATCGACAACTCTTTCAATGTTGTACGTACTCGTATTGATAAGGTTGGTGTTGTACAGCCTAACATCCAGAAGTTGGAAGGTCAGCAGGGCCGTATCATGGTAGAAATGCCTGGTATCAGTCAGCCTGAGCGTATGCGTAAGATGCTTCAGGGTAGCGCTAACCTTGAGTTCTGGGAGACATATAACTCTGAAGAAATTGCTCCTTATCTCCAGCAGCTTGACACTCGTCTTGCTAATGGCGACCATGAGGTAGAGGCTAAGGATTCTGTTGCTGCTGATTCTGCTAAGAATGAAGTTGCAAAGGCAGAACCTGCTAAGGCTGCTCCTAAGTTGAACCTCAAGAAGGGTGATGAGGCTAAGTCTAAGATCAATGCTGAAAAGCAGAGTGCTGCTGCCATCAAGGCTCATCCATTGCTGGCTCGTTTGCAGTTGGTTCCTGGACAGGGGCTGAGCACTGTGGGTTATGCAAGTGTTCGCGATACTGCAGCTGTCAACAAGTTGATCCATTCTGCTTTGGCTAAGCAGGTGTTGCCTTCAGACTTGAAGTTGCTCTGGAGTGCTAAACCAGCTGACCATTTGAATGTGAAGAACATCTATGAACTCCATGCTTTGAAGGTGACTACCAGTACAGGTCGCGCTCCATTGGAGGGTGATGTGATTACTGATGCTAAGGACGAGTTTGAACCTACTACTGGTGCTCCATGTGTAAGCATGAAGATGAATACTGAGGGTGCTCGTAGATGGGCTCAGATGACTAAGGCTAACGTAGGTAAGGCTATTGCCATTGTTTTGGATGGTGTAGTTTATTCTGCTCCTCGTGTAAATGGTGAAATTGACGGCGGTAGTTCTCAGATTACTGGTAACTTCACTATCGAAGATACGAAGGATTTGGCTAACACCTTGAAGTCTGGTCGTATGCCAGCTCCTGCCCGTATCGTTCAGGAGGAAGTTGTTGGTCCTACTCTCGGTGCACAGTCTATCCAGATGGGTATCATCTCATTCGTTGTGGCTTTCGTACTCTTGATGGTTTACATGGTGATGATGTACAACATCATTCCTGGTATGATGGCTAACCTTGCATTGCTTGTCAATGTATTCTTCACATTAGGTATCTTGACGCCATTCCAAGCAGCCTTGACGTTGCCGGGTCTTGCCGGTATGGTCTTGTCTTTGGGTACGGCCGTGGATGCTAACGTGCTTATTTATGAGCGTATCAAGGAAGAACTCCGTTCTGGCAAGGGTATGAAGCAGGCTGTGGCTGCCGGTTATGGTAATGCTTTCTCTGCTATCTTCGACTCTAACTTGACATCTTTGATTACAGGTGTTATCCTGCTTGTTACTGGTACAGGTCCTGTTCGTGGTTTCGCTACAACCTGGATTATCGGTATTGTTGTATCATTCTTTACTGCTGTATTCTTGACTCGTTTGGTTTACGATTATAAGTTGAATCACGACAAGTGGATGCATTGCAAGTTTGATACTCCAGTTTCTCACAACTTGATGCAGGGCAAGAAGTACAAGTTCATGTCTATGTACAAGACTACCTTTACTGTAGCAGTTGTAGCAGCTGTCGTATTTATTGGTAGCTTTGTAGTTCGTGGCTTGAGCAAGAGTATTGACTTCACCGGTGGTCGCAACTATGTAGTTCAGTTTGAGAAAGCCGTAGAACCAGAGCAGATTCGTACCGTTCTTGGTGATGCATTTGTCAATGCAGATGGAACCAAGGCTAACACAAGTGCTATTGCTATCGGTACAGATGGAAGAACCATCCGTGTATCTACCAACTATATGATTGAGAGTAACAGTCCTACAGTAGATGATGAGGCTGAAACAATCCTCTATAACTCATTGAAGAAGGCTGGTTTGGTTTCTCAGCAGAATGTTGAGGCTTTCAAGAATCCAGATGTACGTCAGGGCGGTTCTATCATCAGTAGTACAAAGGTAGGTCCTTCTGTAGCTAAGGATATTACAATGGGTGCTATCTACAGTGTGCTTTTCGCATTGATAGCAATCTTCCTCTACATTTTGCTCCGTTTCCGCAACGTAGCATTCTCTGTAGGTTCTACTATCGCTCTTGCATTTGATGCTTTGACAGTTGTCGGTTTCTACTCACTCTTGTGGGGTCTTGTACCATTCTCTTTAGAGATTGACCAGACCTTCATCGGTGCTATCCTGACCGTGGTTGGTTACTCTATCAATGATAAGGTGGTTGTGTTCGACCGTATCCGTGAGAACATGAAGCTTCATCCTAAGGGTGATCGCCAGCAGCTTTTCAATGCTTCTATCAATGAGACATTGGCACGTACTATCAATACTTCAACTTCTACCTTGATTGTGTTGCTCTGTATCTTCATCCTCGGTGGTGACAGTATCCGCAGCTTCGCATTCGCTATGATTTTGGGTGTTGTATTCGGTACTTTGTCTTCTATCTTCATTGCTTCTCCAATGGCTTACATCGTTCTTGGTCGTAAGATTAAGGAAGAGCCTGCTGAGGCAGAGGTTGTTGCTGTTAAGTAATACTGGGCAGATCAATAACCATATAGAAGCGAATTAACATGAATAATTTCTCCGTCTGGTGAAAACCAGATGGAGAAAATGTTCCAAAGAGAATGTGAATGTTCTAAAGTGAATATTTTGAATGAAGGACATTTCAATGATTTGAGGAACTGAAAGATATAATAAAAGGTCGCATTCCAGAAAGGAAGCGACCTTTTATCGATTCAGCTTGTATGCTGACAACTATCTCCATGTGATTCCACCGAGAATCGAACTCGGATCAAAGGTTTAGGAAACCTCCGTTCTATCCATTAAACTATGGAACCCTTTGTGGATAGTTTGGATTGCTTGTAAGATGGCATGAACAGCAATCTGTCTGCAAAGATAATGTAAAAATCTGACTTGACAAAGAGAATAGGCAGAAAATCAATGTTCTTTTGTTGATAAACCTTATAAAATTCGTAATTTTCATGTGTGGATACGACTTTAAAATCTCATAATTATGTTTTTATCTCTTCTTTTATCTTCCTTTTTCACGTTTGTAGAGTTGAATTGTGAAAATCTTTTCGATACCGTACATGATTCGCTGAAGAATGATACGGAGTTTCTGCCAGAGAGTGATTATCACTGGACAAGAACCCGATATTGGAAGAAAATCAATCATCTTTCCCAGGAAATTATTGCTTTAGGAGAGTTGGCTACACCTTATTATATATATAATGGCAGTCTAAGCCAGAGCAAGAAAAATCAGTTGCAAGGTAAGGGACGCCAAAATCAATGGCATTTGCCAGATTTGGTGGCTCTCTGTGAAGTAGAAAATGATTCTGCTATGATTGCTTTGACCAAGCGTTCTCTGTTGCGCAAGGCTGGTTATGAATATGTGATGACCTCCTCTCCTGATGAGCGTGGCATAGATGTAGCGTTGATGTATCAGCCTTTTTCATTCCGTCTGCTGCATCATCATGCTATACGTATCAAGCGTCTGCCTGAAACTCGTCCCACTCGTGATATTCTTTATGCCAAGGGAATTTTGATGGGGAAAGATACGCTTCATGTTTTTGTAGTTCATGCCCCAAGTCGCAGGGGAGGCGAGGCTGCTTCCCGTCCTTATCGTCTGCAGGTAGCCAGTCAGTTATCGCAGGCTGTTGATTCTATTTATTCTTTTAACAATGATGCTAAGATTATTGTGATGGGTGATTTCAATGATTATTCTGATTCTCCTGCATTGCTGTTCCTGGAGCATCATCAGTTGGTGAATATCAGTCAGGATGCGCATGGACGGAATGGAGCCAAGGGTACTTATCGTTACCATGGAGAATGGCGCAGTCTTGATCAGATGTTGTGTAGTCAGTCTTTGGTAGGGCAGAAAATCGCTTGTGAGGTGGGAGATTTTCCTTTCCTTTTGCAGGAAGACGATAAATATGGTGGTAAGAAGCCATTTCGTACCTTTTTGGGTCCCAGGTATTTAGGAGGGTATAGTGACCATTTACCACTGGTTGCATGGTTTAAGTTATAGGTTGTTGTGAAATAATCTTGATATTCTTTGCTATATATATCCTATGTTTGCCAATATTCGGTAAATATACGGAAAAGTCATTGTTCTCACATTTGGGTGTGAATGATGGGCTGCCTCATAATAGGTATTGGTTGTAGAAGATAACCGGGAAATTAGGCATTATCTGAGTCAATCGCTTTCTGAAAATTATCAGGTCTATGAGGCTTCTAATGGTAAGGAGGCTTTGGCGATATTGTCAGAGAATGAGGTGAATCTGATTCTTACCGATGTCATGATGCCTGAGATGGATGGTATTCAGCTCTGCAATGCAGTCAAGAGCCATCTGCAGACGAGCCTCTACACCAAGATGAAGGCTCTTACTGGAGAAAGCGTCAAGGAGTTTATCCGTCGCATCCGACTCAATACTGCTGCGGAAATGATTCTGCGCAATGAACATAGCATTGCCGAAATCAGCTTCCTGGTAGGTTTTGCCACTCCTTCCTATTTCACCACAAGTTTCAAGAAATATTTCGGATGTCTGCCTACTGAATACATCAAGAAACAGACTGAAGGGGAAACAGAGGAAGAAGAGCGGAAAGAAAACTGAACTTTAGGTTGAAAAACTATTTTTCAGTTGGGGAAATCCGATTTTTGGATGAACATAAAGATAAAAAAATAGGTACGTCAGATGATGGTGTACCTATTTTTTTGTGTTAAATAAGAGAGAAATCTTGCTTTTTCCTATATAAAGTTGTATCTTTGCCTACGGATAAGTTATGTTCAGCGTCGTTGAATATAAGTTCAACGTTGCTGAATGTAAGTTCAACGTCGTTGAACATAGGTTCGCCGTTGCTGAACATAACTATCTCGTAGGAGAAAGAACAACTGAATAGAGTTGTAAGGATTATCCTACTTAAGATTATAAACTTTAATAACAAAGAAAGGAATCTATGCCAAAGTACAAGTTAGTAGAGATGACAGACCTCCGTAATACGGGCAAGCGCAGGGTCTATCCCAAGATGGTAGTCAATCGTACATTGTCTCAGTCAGAGTTCATCGACAAGATGAAAATGTATAGTCGTGCGTTGCCTTCCAGTATGATAGAAGCTGCGGTGGCGGATGTGCGCGATATGCTCGTGCGTCTGCTTTCCATGGGTTACAATGTAACCTTCGATGAACTCGGCACCTTTTCTCTCTCGCTCGACTTCGAGGATGACAAGCCAAGGGAGATACAGGACGATAGTGACAAGATGATTTATCGTAAGGTGGGCGTGAAGAGTGTCAACTTCAAGCCTTCGCCAGAGTTGGTGAAGGATGCGAAACTGGCTACCGACTGTGATCTGGAGCGAGACATGAGCGGCGTGAAGGTGATTCGCAAGGAAATCTATACCCGGGAGCAGCGCATCGCCCGAGCCTTGAAGGTTATCGATGAGAATGGTTTCATCGGTCTCACCGACTATGCCTATATCAATAATCTGAGCCGTACTGCAGCCTCGCTGGAACTTCGTGAAATCTGTGCTGCTGCTGATTCGCCTATCCGTTCCACAGGTCAGCATAGCCATAAGGTTTGGGTGAGGAGGAAGGAATGAAGCCAATAAGTTTTTATAGAACAGACTAATTGACATAACAGAATATTGCCCAAATTGTAGTCCTTAGTTTGGGCACTTGTTGCCCGCCTCGTGAGCACCGGTTGCTCGTCTCATGTTCACCGGTTCCCCATCACGTGGTCCCCGAGGGACCGCTTGGAGAACATAGCAGGAACTTCTGGAGGGGTAGAGAATAATGATGTAGTTTCCTATATTTAGTTGACTACATTAGCTTTTAGTGAAGTCAATTTCATCAGAGAAGTGTTCGAATTCAACATCATGATATCCGTAACTATCGAATAGTTGTTTGATGTATTCCTGTTGTTCTGGCAGGAGTTTGAGTTTTCCCAATTTGTATCGGTAGTATTGTCCTTTGCTTCCGAGATATTCTCTCATTTTGGCTCGCAGGGCAGGCGCGTCTTTCACTTTTATTTCGGCAAAGAGTTTGTCGAATCCCCATGCCATTTTCACGACACGCAGCGGTGCGAAGTACTTGCATTTTCCGTCTTTCAGAGCATTTGGGAAAATGGCTTCTCCTCTATCCTTTTTGTCTTTATCGTAGAGTGCAGATAGATAGTGTATACATTTGTCTTTCATCGGACATGGTTCGGTGAAGCAATAGGTGATGATACTAGGTACGTTTCCATACTCAAAAGCTTGTTTCAACAGTTCCTTTTCATCCATGTTTCTTTAAGTATTAAGAATAAAACTTTTTTGTTTTATTAAACGCAAAGATAGCCCTATTTATTGCCTGGGGATGGGATTATTATCAGTTCTTAATGCATTTTTTTACTGTATTTAGACCCTTATAACTAACTATAACTTACTATGACTAACTAACCATAAAGTCTTGTTTTTCAATACTCTTTGATTTTTAACACTTTCTGAGTGCTTTTTGGCAGTTCCCGATTTTCCACATATTTTTGCAGCGTATTTCTACCGTGGAGAATTTGCGGAGCTTTTATTTTGTCATATCGTGAACGTAGTTGACAAGGGTTTACGAGTGGTTACGATGAAGGACAGATTTGAAGCTGATAAGCAAAAAGCGTTATATCGTGGACTGGGTTGACAAAGGTTGCCAATGGTTCACTTCTGTTTACTCCATCGGTGGAATACTCAAAGTATGTAGAATATAGCAATATCAAAGAGTGCAGGAAAGAGAAACCTCTTCCAACTTTCATTGAGAATAAGTTGATGAAGCAAACACTGTATGGCTATTCTGTCAATCCTTTGTACCGATACATTTCAACGGTCTTTGGCAAAGAGGAGACAGAACGGCTGTTTGTCTTGTACAAGGTCGGCACTTCAAAGAAATGGGGCGGTTCAACTATCTTTTGGCAGATAGATATCAATGGGAATGTGCGCACTGGCAAGATAATGAAGTATGATGGCAAGACAGGACACCGCAGATGGTGCTACAAAGGCTGATAAAGCAACATCCGCCACTCCTGCATCTAATAGACTGTCTTGGGTTGGTGTTGGTGGAAGAGTCATAACACTACTGGCAGCAGTTATAACGAGTTCGCTTGCGAACATATCCCTTGGGTGGAGCCTAATACACCGAGCAAGCTCAGTAATTAGGGCAAACTGCCATTATAAAATCGAGCAAGCCATCAAGAACAGAGTGACAGGCAGAGTGAATGCCATTTACAACCGTGTTTGAAAAAACAGCTGTTTCATACCAGCAACAGATAATCAATAAGATTTGGGCACAGGCTGGCATGAAGGCGTTGGCAGAGATAGCAGACATCTATCCACGTATGACGAGCATTCACGACAGCTGTCTCTTTACCGATAGCTTTGCAATGGACTTTATCAATCATGGTGACAAAATCATCTATTGCGCAATGTACTTGTATATCGGATACATCAACGAAGCTACTAACTTTTCCGAAAGCCAAGGTGGGGGGGCGACACCAAAAATTGGGGCGTGATAAGGATGAAGATGAAATAGAATGGATAAGACGATGCTTGCGATAAGCTACGAAGATGGTAAAATCAAGAAAGGGCAAAGGGTTAGGTCGATAACGAGAACCAGCCATTCTCTCATATAATGAAGGAGAATGGCGGAGCGGACACATCATATTTTCTTTGTGTCTTATTGTAATCGGAATACGAAAGGAAGGCTACATTCCACTTTTACGGCTTTTCCATTTATTTGTCCAGGAATCCATTTCGGCATGGCTTTGACTACTCGCATTGCCTCATTGTCCAAATCCGGATCAACAGATCGGTTTACCTCAACGTTACTTATACTGCCGTCTTTTTCCACGATAAACTTTACAATAACCCTTCCTTGAATGCCGTTTGCTCCTGCCACTGGAGGATACTTAAGATTAGATGCGATAAATGTATTTAATGCATTGGTGCCACCAGGGAAAGAAGGGATTAGGTCAACATCGTCACCATTAAATATCTTCTTATACTCACTTTCATTCTGTCCTTTTTTGAACACATAAACATAGTTAGCAAGATACTTATTATTTAAGCCTAAATCATTGAACCTTACAGCCACAGGCTTTGCCTTGCTCGTGAAAGTAAGGCTTATCCTATCCGTATCATGAAAGGAATTTTCACTAACAGTCCTTCTATCTCTGTTGTCCCATCTTATATAAGGAGTCAGGCTAAACAAGATTGTTGAAGGACATAAGTCATTATCGTCAGGTCTATCTGGTACCGTGACATAGACAAAATTGTCACACCGCAGCAGAGCTTGCCGCATTTCCCTCTTACCATCATATTCGCAATGCATAAAGTTCTCTTTAAACTCTTTAGCCATGTCGATAGGAACCTTATAGCGTGTTCTCGCAATTACATCGCCAAACGTACATATTATAGGAAATTCTTCCTTGTCTGCATCATAAGTACCCAATTCCATCTCCCAATTGTTATGCTTAATTTCGGAACTAATAATACTGTAGCAAATAGAGTCAAACACTGCTTTTGAGTACTCTTGCAAACGTTTGTCGTAATCAGCGGTTTTTTCGAATTCACGTCTATCATTCCATTTTTCAAAATCTCCTTTTATCTCCTCGTTGTATCTATATTCTGCTGAGAATATAGACAATTTGGTTTCTTCCTCTTTCTCAGTATCATTCCATGTACCTCTTCTGGATGTCGAATAATTACTATGAACCTTTCTTTTATCAGCCTGCCTGCTTCTTATGGGCACAGTTTTTCCCTTGATTACCTGCGCTGGATTCCCTGACTTTCTTATTCGAGGTGTAACCTTTCTTGTCTGAGCATTGACTGCGATAAGAACAAATAGCGCAGCCACTATCATTAAAATCGTTTTCTTCATTGCTTTATATTTTAATTGTTTTCAATCATAGGAAATACATTATATATTCCAACTTCCACCTTGACTCCATTGTTTTCACCTCTTGAAAACCTTATGTATCTTTTTCCTTCATCATATTCCGACTTTGCTATATAATAAGTTTGATATCCGTAACCTTTCTTTATCAGTTCCACCTGAAATGGATTGAAATCGTAATACTCTTTATTGACAATATCCGTAACATTCAGCCCCTCACATACAAGTTTTTCAGAAACAGGGAATGTCATTATTGACTTCGCTAATTTGTTGAAATCTTCTGCATTGTTCAGTTCTAAATACAATTTTCTTGAAGCTATTGCAGGCAAAACAAAATCCTCGTATGATGCTTCGTCATCATATTCATAAACATTACCTTGTCCATCAGTCAAATACATATCGTAATTTTCGCCATCACCAATGTATTGAAAGACATAAGTGGCTTCATCGGAATCAGTAGTAGTCTCTGCCGACTCACTTATTGATGAATGCTCTTTGGCTGCTTCTTTAACGGCATTCTTTCCGAATTTATTTAACCCAAACTTACCCACACAGAACAATATGACGACAAGTACAGGCAATAGAACTTTCCATGTTCTTCGAATAAAGGAAGGCTTCTCATCCATCTCTTCTTCACTATAATCTTCTGGTTCTTCGCTTTCTGTCTGTTGAGGGTTGCCAGGCATATCGTTTGTGTCAAGCCATTCTCCGCAGTATCTGCACTTTTTTGCCACAGCGAGTATTTTCTCTCCGCAATATGGGCAATGTTTGTATTTTGAATTCATAATTCTATTGTTTTTAGTTGGTTTCGTATTATATTTCTGATGAGTTGTTCTATGGCTTCTGCATTTTTACAACAATAAAGATTATAATTTTCTATAGTGTCATTATGCTCTCCATGCAGAGCTGAAATTTGGACAACTTTATACTGGTTGTTACTTGCCAACTCATACACCGTGTTCACGGTATCTTTAGAAGTACGTGAGGCGCACACGATAATTTCACAACCAGCATCAATAAGTTTTTCTATTGGTTCACGATTTCCCCAAGAATCTCCCACAGATGATATGCCTATACCATGCTCGACATTTTTATCTTGTACAATGGACAAGAAATCTCCTGTACTTTCAGGGTAATGTCCTGTAAGGCGGAAAAACAACTCTCTGATCGATGTCGTTTTTCCAGAATTAGCTCGTGCGCTAAGACAGATAATTGTTTTGTCAATCATACCGTTCCGTTTTTTACCAACGGCTACCATATTGGCATGATTAATAAATGGTTGGTATATATACATGAAAGCGTGGAGCCAGTCCTGTCACTCGTTCCACTTGTTAAGGCCTTCGCATTGCCCTGTTCGTCCGAAACGAGCAACGCCGAAAGCCCCACGCCAGTGTAAGTATATAAAAAGCACTCTTGACAACGAACGATAGAAGCGTCCGAAGCCAATGAGGGCTGTATATAATACACCCCATGAGGCGTTCCCGTTGCTTTGTCTTTGACGAACAGTTGAGAGTTTGCGAAGTTCTAACAAGTCAAAACCAAAGCGTACAGTTACGCCTTATATGTATATATGTCTACCCAACCTCTGCCCATCGGGGCTTCCGGTATGGGTATAGACGTTACAAAGATAACACTTTTATCTTGGAGACCACTTTGTTTGGCAGTAAAAGTATGATTTTAAGCCCTGATTTAACATTATTAAATATAACTGTGTCAAAGAAATCCACTTTTGCGTAATTTTTCTCGCAAAAAGTTTGTATTATCAATGATTATTCGTATCTTTGCAGCAACAGAATCCGCCACGCTTCCCATTTGAACAGCGAACCAGGGCGGGTCTTTTGCTTTTATGGGAACATTAAGATTATACACTAAACAGGCTCTTTCTATTTCCGAACAAATAGAACTACTAAAAAGTAGAGACTTAAATATTGCTGATTCATCCAAGGCTGCAAAATTTCTTGGAGAGGTCAGTTATTTTCGTTTTGTCCAATACCTTCGTCCTATGGAGGCAGACAAGACTACGCATCAATTTAAGCCTAATAGTAGATTTGAAGATGCCGTAGCTCTCTATAACTTTGATATAGAGCTGAGAGATTTGATGTTCAAGGCTGTTCAACGATTAGAGATTGCTTTGCGCACAAAGATTATACAAGAGTTCTCTTTGGCTTATGGACCGTTTTGGTTCTTTGATACAAGTCTTGCTGACGATGAACACAAGTTTATTGAGAATATGAACTCCATAGATAGAGAACTTCAACGTAGCAAGGAGGACTTTATCAAAGAGCATAGGCGCAACTATGACAAGCCGATATTCCCTCCAGCATGGAAAACGCTTGAACTTGCATCTTTCGGCACGCTTTCAAAACTCTATTACAATTTCAGTGATAAGAAGTTGAAGAAGCGTGTAGCTCGTCAATTCAATCTTCCACAGCATGAGGTGTTGGAAAGCTGGATGCGTAGTGTAACTGTCCTGAGAAACTGTTGCGCTCACCACTCACGACTTTGGAATCGTTATCTTTCCAATGCTCCACAAATGAACGCTTCTTTACGTGGTGCATGGGTGAACATTGATGGTGTTGATGCGAACAAAGTATATGCTATAGCCTGTTGTATAGCATATTGGCTTGATTCTATGGGATATGGATTGGACTTCAAGAATGAACTCAAATCATTACTCGTTTCTTATCCACAGGTAGATCCGACAGCAATGGGATTCCCTGAAAATTGGATTTCGGAGCCTCTATGGAGATAACTTTATAGATAAAATACAGACAAGCCTGTCGGTAGTGAAAATTCTTCATTACCGACAGGCTTTCTTCGGCAAGCTATTCTTTTGGGCATATATACAAATCTCTTTATTATTTTTTCGTATCGTTTTCTCTTTCCTCACTAAACGCCTTTATCTCGTCAGTAAGGACTTTTGTAATTTCTCTTTCGGTACTATTAGCTGATAATCCGCCACTCCGATAGGTTTTCCCATATCTTCAAGTTCAAGCTCCAATATAGGACTTGTGACACCTAAGAAACCAAGATTATAGCTGCTGTTAAACACTTCATTGGCATATTGGGCTTGTTCGGCAGGAAGAGTGCGGTCGAAATTGTTGTCTACTTTTGGTTATCTTTCAACCCCTTTTCCAATTCCTCGATAGTCGGCATAGATGATTTGAAGTCTTTCGGGAAGAGTTTGGAGAGCTGATATTCCGATATACCCATTGGTTCCTTGTATGACTCCAAGGCATATTTAGCCACTACGTTGTCTTTGTCCTTACAGATAAGCAAGCCAATGGTAGGATTGTCTATATCGGTCTTTGAAATCGTCCGCAGTTTGCGGACGATTTTTACTTTGTGCTACAACTCGTTGAATATCTGCAATATACAAGTCCTCTATAAAATTGTCCGCAATGGTGCATAGAGCTTATAAAAGTAGCTTATGTACTTCAAGTTAGTTGGTGAGAATCCCTTCACCCCTGGCATTTTGTTCTTCAAATCCTGACTGAGATTTTTGTAAAATCCAGAGCCATAAGTATTAGTATATTGCTTAGCTTCAATGTCTCGTCCCAACTTCTAATAGAAGTCCAACAAGTAGCCATTGGTGGCAAGGAACGCATCTACGATGACATGAACGAAACTTCCACTAAACCCTATTGGTTGCGGATTTGAGGTTTATATTAAAATTCTCAAATCTTACTGCAACTTTTGTCGCAATTGCGACTGTTTTTGCAGTAGAACGCGGAGAATATGCATATAGAACACTTCTGTTATATAGATTTGTTTCTGTTTCAAAAAGCGCAGAATCCCGTCTGCAATATGTGTTCGATACTGCGTCATCGAAATCTTTGATCTCCGATTTCTATAATTGTTCCATCAAATCCGGCTTTAGCAAGAAATCCATTAACCCGACAATATAAAATCCATTGTTGTCATGATATGGTTTTATGTCATCGCGCATTATGATTATCTTCTTAAAGGAATCGTCGATTCTTTTTAATGAAGCGCATTCTTGTTGAGGCGATTATCTAATGCAATTTCTATTATGTGGTCTTCACTTATTCCTGTTTCTATCAAATGATTGTGAAACAAGTTGAAGAGAAGAAACGATTTGCCGCTTCTTCTAATTCCGGTTACAATCTTTATGAGATTGTTAGACTTACTCGATATGAGTTGCTGTAAATAATAATCTCTTTTTATAATCATAGCCGTTTAAATTCAAAATTTCATAAAGAGTAGTGGCTTTACATGATAGTTGCTTTCTGAAGCCATAATCATGGCTGCAAACATAAACTTCTTCCTTCTAATTGTGCCCCTTTACATAACTTTTGAGAAACTTTTTGCGAAAAAGTTTTGTTGTTTCGAATAAAATTTATACCTTTGCAGCAACATACTCACCCCGCTTCCCTTTAGAACAGCGTGCTCAGGGTGAGTCTTTTTTTTTGTATGCTTATGAATAAGATTGCATATCCAAAGGAGCAAAAAAGTTTTGATGAGCAAATTGCTCTGTTGAAACAAAGAGGTATGTATTTCGAGGATGAAGTACGGGCTAACTGCATTTTGCAAAATGTCAGTTATTATAGGTTGAGTGGCTATTGGTATCCTTTACTGAAAGATAATTCAGTATCTCTTGAACATTATCAATCCATCGAATACTTTCCGCAATAAGATAAATGTTCTGTTGGAAGAATATCCAAATATTGATATTGTTGCTATGGGATTTCCTGAGAATTGGAAAGAACAACCTTTGTGGAAATCTTGAACGATAAAAAGAGTTGTTTTCCCATGTCTTTCTTGCAAAGAACAGGGCTTTGTCCATATCATCCTTACATTTGTCAATGATACGGCGATGATGGGCCCAAGGAATAAGAAAAAGCAATTTGAAATCGTCCGCAAACTGCGGACGATTTTTAGATTGTTCCGCAACTTGCGGAACATTTGATGCTCTTTTAGTTCAAACCATAGATGCCACCTTGGGATTGAGATGCACAATGTTTGGTTATCAATATAGTAAAATCCTACGCTCTCTGATGTGCGTATATCTTTGTGGTGGCAAGGAATGCATCTACGATGACATGAACGAAACTTCCAAAATGGATTAAGATGTCACGTAGGCACGTATTGAACATTTACTCAGACAACTATGCTTATGCCAACCTGTTCCAGACTGACTTTGGTTAAAAAAATGCTTTTCTGGTTAAACCGGCGTATTACCTCAAGTCGCTTTGTGGGGTAAGGGGATTTTATGTCAGCAACGTTTCTGTTGTGCAAGGAATATGTTTCGAACTGTTGCTATTCGTTTCCGAACTTTCACCATTGCCTTGCAAAGTCTGCAAAAAGTTCCATTGTTGGGTATCAACGCAATAGTATCACTCTTATATAATCCTACCAAGATTACACAATCTAACCGTCATCTTACCACAACGCAATCTTGCCTGCAATACCCAAATCAAGAGTTGCTGTTGCAATACCCAATGCTTGAAACACACGGCTCATGGTTGGTAATGTGATAACACTTGTACCTTTCTCCAACTTTGAAATCTGAGCACGCTGCACCCCGATACGCTCACCAAGCTGTTCTTGTGTGAGGTTTTGTGCCAATCGAGCCTTGCGTATGGCTTCGCCTACAATATAGGCGTTCACATCTTCTTTGAGCTTGGCTTCCATGGCTTCGCGCTCTGGTGTACCTCTTTTACCCCAAAGTTTATCTTTCATATTGTCTGCTGGTATCAATTTCATCTGTGCCATAATGCTATTTCTTTTTATTGTTAAAATACTCTTTTCTTATCTCTTCTGCTTTGGCAATCTCCTTTAAAGGTGTTTTTTGAGTTTTCTTGACTATGCCATGTGTGGCAATAACCAAAGTCTCTTCCTCAGTATCCCAAAAGGCTTGTGCTTCTTCTGTCAACACCACTTTTAGCTTGTTGATGCCCATTTTGTTTTGAATTATGGTACAAAGATAATGATTTGTTTCCAAACAACGATACAAAATTCGGTTTTTCATCTCTATTAGCCCCACTTTTAACACTCTCACTACTTGTTAGTATCAGATATGTAACTTGCTCACTCTTTTATTTCCCTAAATTTGAAGATTCAAAAATAGGGAAGAGGAAAATGACTTATACTATAAAAAGTTTCCAACCAAAAGGCGATATTTTAGTCTATGGCAATCCAAGCAGTTGAAGCATCCTCCTAATATGCGAGCTATCAGTCCATCATTAGGTTTTTGTTTTATTTCTTCTTTGTTCATGCAAAAACAGTTCCGCTACTTTTGGTTATCTTTCAACCCCTTTTCCAATTCCTCGATAGTCGGCATAGAT
>ENA-ORUI01001853-ORUI01001853.1-human-gut-metagenome-genome-assembly--contig:-NODE-1853-length-19597-cov-4.841930_pt1 | contig 19597 bp, 14 predicted proteins | sample MGYA00242078_ERZ509205 | MGnify/ENA primary metagenome ERZ509205 (study PRJEB26280, sample SAMEA2338828) | human gut metagenome | biome: human gut; feature: human-associated habitat; material: faeces... | reverse complement strand
GTAGGGGCCGGGCATGCCCGGCCCGCAGCCTTGCCATTGCCGCCCCTTTATCTTTTGCATTGTAGGGAGGGGTCTTGACCCCTCCGCAGCCTTTCGCCGGCGCCCCGTCATCCCTTTGCCGCCCAATCCACTCCTAACTCCTCCCTCCTAACTCCACCCTCCACCCTCTCCCTTTCCCAAAACTTTACAAACTTTACACGCTCTACACAAAACCTGCCCCCTCTTTGCAAAACCTTTACCGCGATTGTACCGTACTATGGTCGAAACCGGCGCAAAACCGCGGTACAATTAGCTTGCTTCCGGTGAAGCACTAGCAAAACATCCAAACTATACCACATAAATTTGGGAAAAAGGGAGAATACACACATGAAACGTACTTCTGCAATTGCTGCCGTTACCGCTGCTGCGCTGGCTCTGAGCCTGGCTGCCTGCGGCTCTGCCGATTCCGCCGCTGCTTCCTCTGCTCCTGCAGAGAGCACCGCCGCTTCCACCGAGGCTGCCTCCTCCGAGGCCCCTGCTTCTGAGGCTGCCCCTGCCGGTGACTTCGACGCCGACCAGGACATCACGGTCATCTCCCGTGAGGACGGCTCCGGCACCCGCGGTGCCTTCATCGAGCTGACCGGTGTCGAGGAGAAGAACGCCGACGGCAAGAAGGTCGATAACACCACCGAGGCCGCCGCCATCCAGTCCAGCACCAACGGCGTCATGACCGCCGTCGCCAACGATGAGACCGCTATCGGTTACATCAGCCTCGGCTCTCTGAGCAATGACGTCAAGGCTGTCACCGTCGGCGGCGTCGAGGCCTCCGCTGAGACCGTCAAGGACGGCAGCTACGTTCTGTCCCGTCCGTTCAACATCGTCACTAACGGCGACGCGACGGACCCCGTGGCCGTTGATTTCATCGCCTACTGCCTGAGCAAGGACGGCCAGGCCATCGCTACCGACAACGGCTACATCGGTGAGGACGGCGCGGACTTTACCTCCGCCCAGCCCGAGGGCAAGATCGTCGTCGGCGGTTCTTCCTCCGTCTCTCCGCTGATGGAGAAGCTGATCGAGGCTTACAAGACCGTCAACCCCAACGCCGAGCTGGAGCTCCAGACTACCGATTCCACCACCGGCGTCTCCGGTGCGCTGGAGGGCACCTACACCATCGGCATGGCCAGCCGTGAGCTGAAGGACTCCGAGGTCGAGGGCGGCGCCAAGGCTACCGTCCTGGCGCTGGATGGCATCGCCGTCGTCGTCAACCCCGGCAACACCACCGACGACCTGACCGTTGACCAGATCAAGGGCATCTACACCGGCGAGCTGACCACCTGGGCGGATGTGCAGTAAAGTATAGCGGCATCGTAGGGGCGGGGCATGCCCCGCCCGCAGCGTACCCGTGACCGCGCGGTTATGGGAAGGCTGCGGGCCGGACATGTCCGGCCCCTACATGGCATAGAACCAAAGGAGTATAGGAAAATGACCTCCAAGCTAAAAGAAGGCGTTATGCAGGGTGTGTTCACTCTCTGCGCCTGTGTGTCCATCCTGGCGGTGGCGCTGATCTGCATCTTCCTGTTTGCCAACGGTGTGCCCACCCTGTTCAAGATCGGCCCGCTCAAGTTCCTGCTTGGCACGACATGGAAGCCCGGCAACGACATCTTCGGCATCCTGCCGATGATCCTGGGCAGCATCTACGTCACGGCGGGGGCTATCCTCGTCGGCGTGCCCATCGGCCTGCTGACGGCCATCTATATGTCCAAGTTCGCGTCGCCCCGCATCAATAAGGTCATGCTCCCGGCGGTGCAGCTGCTGGCCGGCATCCCGTCCGTCGTCTACGGTTTCTTCGGCATGATCGTGCTTGTGCCCGCCGTGCAGGCCATGGTCAAGTCGCCGTTCTTCAAAACCGTGCTCCACGTCAAGAGCGGCAAGGGCATGAGCCTGTTTACCGCCGCCGTGCTGCTGGGCATCATGATCCTGCCCACCATCATCACGGTCAGCAAGACGAGCCTTGACGCCGTGCCCGGCAGCTACTACGAGGGCAGCCTTGCCCTTGGTGCGACGCATGAGCGCAGCGTGTTCTACGCCGTGCTGCCCGCCGCAAAATCCGGCGTGCTGTCGGCAGTCATCCTCGGCATTGGCCGCGCCATCGGTGAGACGATGGCCGTCGTCATGGTCGCGGGCAACCAGACCTGGATGCCCAAGGGTCTGTTCCAGGGCCTGCGCACGATGACCTCGAACATCGTCATCGAGATGGGCTACGCCGCCGACCTCCACCGCGAGGCGCTGATCGCCACCGGCGTTGTGCTGTTCGTATTCATCCTGCTTATCAACCTCTGCTTCAGCCTTGTGAAAGGGGGTAAGGACTATGCCTGAGATTGCCGCAGCGCAAACAGCCGCCGATATGACCTACGCAAAACCGCATGCGTTCCTGCCCACCGGCGGCAGCAACCGCCGCGCCGCCCGTGTGCAGGCCGCCGCGCTGCGCTGGCTTGTGCGCATGGCCGCCCTGCTGACCGCCGCGGTGCTGGTGTTCCTCATCGGCTACATTCTGGTCATGGGCATCCCCAATTTGAAGCCCGAGCTGTTCGCCTGGGAATATAACTCCGAGAACGTCTCGCTGACGCCCGCGCTCATCAACACGGTGCTGATGACGGCCTTCTCACTGGCGATCTCGACGCCGCTGGGCATCTTTGCGGCCATCTGGCTGGTCGAGTACGCCCACCGCGGCAGCAAGCTGGTCAAGGTCGTGCGCGTCACCACCGAGACACTGCAGGGCATCCCGTCCATCGTCTACGGCCTGTTCGGTATGCTGTTCTTCGTCACCAAGCTGCACTGGGGCTATTCGATGATCGCCGGTGCGTTCACGCTGGCCATCATGGTTCTGCCCGTCATCATGCGCACGACGGAGGAGGCGCTGATCGCAGTGCCCGACTCCTACCGCGAGGGCAGCTTTGGTCTGGGCGCGGGCAAGCTGCGCACGGTGTTCACGATTGTGCTGCCGTCCGCCATGCCCGGCATTTTGTCCGGCGTCATTCTGGCCACGGGCCGCATCGTCGGCGAGACCGCCGCGCTGATCTATACCGCAAGCTCTGTGGCAAAGATCCCGTCCAGCGTGTTCAGCTCCACCCGCACCCTGGCCGTACACATGTACCTGCTCTCCAACGAGGGCCTGTACATCGGCCAGACCTACGGCACGGCGGTGGTCCTGCTGGTGCTGGTGCTCGTCATCAACGGCCTGTCCGGGCTGGTAGCCGGGAAACTGGCAAAACGGTAAAGGAAAGGTCGTAGGGGAGGGATTTATCCCTCCCGGGGAGTATGCGGCAGCGCAAACCCCGCGGAGGGGTCAAGACCGCTTGGCGGCGCACAACGAGCGCCGCCAGCCAGCAAAGCTGGCCCGCTCATGCGGTTGTTTGCCCCGCAGGGGCAAACATTGTTCGCTCCCCGGTTTCGCTACGCTCAACCGTGGTCCCACGCTTACAACCCCGCACCTCCCTACGATTCGCCGTTCACGGGTGTCATGTAGGGAGCGGTCTTGACCGCTCCGGGAACCTTCCGTCCGGCAGCCCCTTCCCCGGCGCCGCGCATGTAGGGGCCGCATATATGCGGCCCGCAGGTGTACGGAAAACGGGTGCTCGCGGTCCGGGCCGCGGGCCGGGCATGCCCGGCCCCTACCGGTACAAGAAACAGAGCAGAAATAAGATAAGAGGTCATTTCATGAACAAATTTGAAGTGCGCAATATGGACCTGTACTATGGCAGCTTCCATGCGCTGAAAAATATCAATATCGACATCCCGGAAAAGGAGATCACCGCGTTCATCGGTCCGTCCGGCTGCGGCAAATCCACGTTTTTGAAAAGCCTGAACCGCATGAACGACCTCGTCGAGGGCTGCCGCATCTCCGGCGACATCAAGCTCGACGGCGTGGACATCTATAAGGACAAGATGGACGTCAACGTCCTGCGCAAGCGCGTCGGCATGGTGTTCCAGAAGCCGAACCCCTTCCCGATGTCCATCTATGACAACATCGCCTACGGCCCGCGCACCCACGGCATCCATAATAAAGCGCAGCTGGATGAGATCGTGGAAAGATCCCTGCGCGGCGCGGCCATCTGGGACGAGGTCAAGGACCGCCTGAACAAGAGCGCACTGGGTATGTCGGGCGGCCAGCAGCAGCGCCTCTGCATTGCGCGCGCCCTCGCCGTTGAGCCCGAGGTCCTGCTGATGGATGAGCCGACGAGCGCCCTGGACCCCATCTCGACGTCCAAGGTCGAGGAGCTGGCCACGGAGCTGAAAGGGAATTACACCATCGTCATGGTCACCCACAACATGCAGCAGGCCGCGCGTATCAGCGATAAGACGGCATTTTTCCTGCTGGGCGAGCTGGTGGAGATGGGCCCGACGGAGCGTGTGTTCGCCACGCCCGTGGACAAGCGCACCGAGGATTACATCTCGGGCCGCTTCGGCTAAGGAGGTACGACAAATGGGTACGAGTGTACGAAAAATGTACGACGCCGAGCTGCTGCAGCTTGACACGATGCTGGCCCGCATGGGCCACGCCGCCGGCGGCGCGATCGAGAGCGCCATGACCGCCCTGCGCACCGGCGACACCGAGCTGGCCCGCAGCGTTATTGCCCGGGACAGCGAAATCGACTCCGCCGAGCATGAGATCGAGCACCGCTGCTTAACGCTGTTTCTGCGCCAGCAGCCCGTGGCGGGCGACCTGCGCAAGGTCTCCACGGCGCTGAAGATGGTCACCGACATTGAGCGCATCGCCGACCAGGCCAGCGACATTGCGGAAATCACGCTGCACCTCCACCCGGACGGCGCGCGCACCGTCGGCGTGCTGGACGACCTGTACGCGATGGGCGACATTGCCCTGCACATGGTCAAGGACGCCATTGCCGCCTACGTGCAGGTGGATCTGTCCACCGCCGCGCAGGTCATTGCCCGCGACGACGACTGCGACGCGATGTTCAGCCGTATTTCCAAGGAAATTGCGGCCTACATCGCCGCCCACCCCGGCGATGCCGAGACGGCGCTGGACTTATTTATGATCGATAAGTACCTTGAGCGCCTGGGCGACCACGCTGTGAACATTGCGGAATGGGTCGAGTTCCTCAAGACCGGCGTCCACAAATCCCGCAAGATCGTGTAATGCGGGGATAAACAAGCCATTTTCTTATTATTTTCCTATACCAACCAAAACGGGACCTGCCGAAAAGCGGGCCCCGTTTTGGCGTGGAGGGAGGCTGCCCGGAGGGGTCAAGACCCCTCCCTACAAGGCACCCGTGAGCGGCAGTTCGTAGGGAGCGGTCTTGACCGCTCCGGGTGCTTTGCGGCAGCGTCAGCTTCCCTATAGGGGCCGCGCGGCAGTAAAAAAGCAGCCGTCCCTTTCCGGAACGGCTGCTTGCTATCATTTCGCCCCTTTCCCCGCGAACACAACGTAAATCGTCTTGAACAAAATCTTTACGTCGCCCCAGAGGGACCAGTTGTCGATGTAGGCTACGTCGAGCTTGACGACCTCCTCAAAATCCTCGATGTCGCTGCGCCCGCTGACCTGCCACAGGCCGGTGATGCCCGGCTTCATCGACAGGCGGCGCTTGTGGTGGCTCTCGTACTGCTTGTACTCGTCCACCGTCGGCGGGCGGGTGCCCACAAGGCTCATATCGCCCCGCAGCACGTCAAAAAACTGCGGCAGCTCGTCAATGCTGGTGCGGCGGATGAATTTGCCCACCCTGGTCACGCGGGGGTCATCCTCCATTTTGAACATCAGGCCGTTCATTTCATTCTGGGCCATCAGCTCCTTCTTGCGGGCCTCGGCGTCCACGTACATGCTGCGCAGCTTGTGGATGTAAAAATACCGCCCGTTGCGGCCCACCCGCTTTTGCTTAAAAAACAGCGGGCCGGGGCTTTCGAGCTTGAGCGGGATGGCGACCACCGCGATGATCGGGATGCTGATGATACAGCCGATGACGGCGCCCACCACGTCCATGCAGCGCTTGGCGATCTGGTCGCGCAGCTGCAATTCCACGGTGCCCATCGTGACGATGTTGCCCCCGGCGCAGCGCCCCAGGGACCGGCTCAGCCGCGCGGCGCTCGTCTCGTCGCAGCAGGCTTCCTCAATGCGGTCCAGCAGCGGCAGCCGGAAGTGCACGGTCAGGCCCATGCTCTCCATCTCGTCGAGATAGGGGATGAAGCTCTCGCCGCTGTCCATCGGCACATCGACGTAGACCTCGTCGAGTGCCTCGCGCCGGATCCAGTCCATGAAGTCGTCGAACGTCGCCTTGACCTCGACGCCGCAGACCCTGGTGGAGACCGCGGCGGGCGTGGCCTCCAGCAGCGAGACGCCCACGACCCGGCGGGACCAGTCCTTTTGGATCTCGGGGATCAGCCGCTCGGCCCGGTCCGACGTTGTGACGACGCCGACGAGCGTCTCCATGCCCCAGCTGCGCTGGAACCGGATGAGCAGCCGCTTTAAAATCGCATGGGAGAACGGCAGCAGCACCGCGTTGACCGCGGGCACCGTGACCGCAAAATAGCGGGAGTCCAGCATCGTGGCCTTGGCCAGCAGCATGCAGCCGGCATACACCAGGCCGAAGGCGATGTTGAACCGGAAGGAAAGGCTGATTTCCTCGTTTTCAGACCGTGTGACGATGTTTTTGTCCTGGTCAAAGAAGAAGAAGGTGACGACGAACGCCACAAACAGCAGGCACAGGGTCTGGATCCAGTCGGTGCTGGTGTAGGGGATCAGCAAGCCGAACAGCCCGTCGGTGATGAGCCACGCCAGCAGAACGCTGACGGCCATCGTGAGCAGGTCGGCGAAAAATACATAAGCGTATTGCAGCTTTTCGCGTTTACTTGTCATGAAGAAGGAGAAGTCCTCTCTAATAGTTATCTTCTTATTTTACCATAGACAGAGGATATTTTCAACAGAATCCGCAATATCATAACAATTACACAATTTATAGTGGCGCGGTAGGGGAGGGCTTCATCCCTCCCGGGGAGGTTTCCGCCGCCGCGAGCTCCGATTCGTTCTCCCGCCCGACGATCTCGGCCTTTAAGACGTCCTGAATTTCTACCAGGCATTCCAGCAGCAGGGGGTTGAACTGCCCGCAGTCGCCGTGCAGGATCATCTGCACCGCGGTGTCCGGTGAGTAGGCGGCCTTGTAGACGCGCTTGCTGACCAGCGCGTCGTAGACGTCCGCCATCGAGACGATCTGTGCCGAAATCGGGATGTCGTCCCCGGCCAGGCCGTCGGGGTAGCCGCGGCCGTCCCAGCGCTCGTGGTGCCAGCGGCAGATGTCGTGGGCGGTCTTGACAAGCGCTTCGTTTTTATAGCGGCCCAGATGGTCCAGCATGTTCGCGCCCACAACGGTGTGCGTTTTCATAAGATCGAACTCCTCCGGGGTAAGCCGCCCGGGCTTGTTCAGGATCTTATCGTCTATCGCAACCTTTCCGATGTCGTGCAGCGCCGACGCCATGACGATCAGCTCCTGCGTTTCGGGCGGCAGGTCATACTTGTCGGTTTTCTGCGTCAGCCGCTCCAGAAGGCGCTGGGTCAGCGTGCCGATGTGCAGTACGTGCTGGCCGCTCTCGCCGTTGCGGAACTCAACGACCTCGCTCAAAATCGAGACCATCATCTGGGTGTTCTTCTCTTTCTCGCGGGTCTGGCTCGTCACCAGCGAGATGAGCCGCCGCTGCTTGGCGTAGAGCTTGATCGTGTTGAAAACGCGGCGGTAGACGACGCCCGCATCGAACGGGCGGCTGACATAGTCCGAGACGCCCAGCTCGTAGGCGCGGCGCACAACGGTGTCGGCGTCCTCGCTCGAGATCATGATGACGGGGATGTCCTCGATCCAGTGGCTGCGGTTCATCTCGCTCAGCACCGCAAAGCCGTCCATGACCGGCATGACGATGTCCAGCAGGATCAGCGCAATGCCGGTGCCGTACTGCTCCAGCATGGCCAGGCATTCCCTGCCGTTCGTCGCCTCCAGAATGTTGTAGTCGCTGCCCAGGATCTCCGCCAGAATGGCGCGGTTCATCTCGGAGTCGTCCACAATTAAAATGCTCTGGCGGGAATGGCTTTCGCGCCCGGCAGCGCTCAAAGCGCCGTCCCGGGCGTTGTCCTCGGTCACGACCATGTTTTTGCGGTTCTTAGCCTGGTACATCAGCTTGTCGGCGCGGGAGACTGCCTGCTCCACGGTCTCGCCGGGCTGCGTTATCACGCCGCCGATGCTGGCGGACAGCTGCAGACGGGAATACCCCGGCACGCTGGCAGCGTGCAGCTGCGCCCGGATGCGGTCCAGCTTGGCCAGGAACGCCGCGCGCTCAATGCCCGGCAGCACCAGCAGGAATTCGTCGCCGCCGTAGCGGATGAGCACGTCCGATTTGCGGATGCTGGCGCGCACCACGTCAACGCAGGTGCGCAGCGCCGTGTCGCCGGCCTGATGGCCGTAGGTGTCGTTGATCAATTTAAAGTCGTCCAGATCCAGCACGGCCACACCGGCGGGGTCGGTCTTGTCCTTGAGCGCGTCCTCAAAGTAGAGGCGGTTGTAGCTGTCGGTCAGTGCATCGTGGTAGAGCTTGGTGTGGTAGCTCGTGATGCTGTCTATCAGGCGGTCCCCGTTTTCGGGGTCAATGAGGGTCTCGCCGTCCAGCTTCTGGACCAGCTCCATGACACAGGGAACGCCGTCGACCTCGCGGTAGACGGCGGTGACCTGAAAGACCTCGCTGCCCATGTATTCCAGCTTGGTGCGCTGGCGGTGATCCTCCAGCACCTGCCGGGAGATGCAGTTCCGGCAGGGGGTGTTTTTGCCCCAATAGCTGTAGCAGCTGCAAAAGCTGTTGACGGACTCCTCGCCGCCGACCTGCGCAGCATCCAGCAGCCGCACCACAGTAAAGATGGTGCGGTATTGGGCCATTTCCGTTTCGACCTGTTCTCTGGTCATAGTGCTTCCGCCTTTGTGTGAAGGAATGGGTAGATAAAAATTGTGTTACATATAAAAACATTATAGCATTGCGGGGTGTTTTTTGTCAATGTGGCAAAGGGGGACCCCATGACCGCCCGGCAACGGATTGCCGTAGGGGGGCAGCCTCCCGGCGGCCCTGTCCTACCTGCTGCCCGCCCCGCATATACATACCGCAGGAGGTACATGCCATGCGTCGGATCGGATTCTACTTACTTATAATAACCGTCTTTCTGCTTGCGCCGCTGCTTGCACTGCCGCAAAAGGCTGTCCCGGCCCCCGCTGCGGCGCCGACCCCCACCCCAACCGCCGTTGCCCGGGCCGCCGCGCCCTACCGCGCTGTGTGGGTCAGCTATCTGGAATGGGAGCAGGTCGATTTCTCGTCGGCGGAGGCGTTCACGCAGGCAATCGGCACCATGCTGGACAATATACAGTCGATTGGCGCAACAGTCGTGCTGGCGCAGGTGCGGCCCTTCGGCGATGCGCTCTACCCCAGCGACTACTTCCCGTTCAGCCACCTCTGCACCGGCACGCAGGGGCAGGACCCCGGGTTTGACCCGCTGGCACTGCTGGTGGACGCCGCCCACGCGCGGGACTTACAGCTGGAAGCCTGGGTCAACCCTTACCGCATCCAGGCCGGGCAGACCCCGGCGCTGTGCGGCGCAAGCCCGGCGCGGCTGCACCCGGACTGGGTCAGGTACACCGACACCGGCGCGTATCTCGACCCCGCCAACGCGGACGTGCGGCAGTACATTGCCGACGGGGTGGGGGAGCTGTGCGCAAGGTACGCTGTGGACGGCATCCACTTTGACGACTATTTTTACCCCACCACCGACCCGGCCTTTGACGCGGCGGACTACGCGGCCAGTGGCAGCACACTGACGCAGGACGACTGGCGGCGGGAGAACGTGAACGCCCTGATGGAGCTTTGCCACGCCGCGGCCCGGCGGTACGGCGTGCGGTTCGGCGCAGCCCCGGCGGGCGACCCGGAGCAGAACTACACCCTGCAATACAGCGACGCGGCCCGCTGGCTGCGGCAGGGGACTGTGGATTACCTGATGCCCCAGCTTTATTGGGGGCAGGAATATATAAAAAACGGCGATGCGTCGCACAGCTTTGCGCAGCTGGCCGCCGCGTGGGCCGCACTGCCCCGCGCGGCGGGCGTAAAGCTGTACGCCGGGCTGGGGGCCTACCGCGTCGGCGCAGGGGATGGGTCCGATGCCGGCTCCGAGTGGTTTTCCGGCCATGCGCTGGCCGACCAGCTTGCTTTGCTTGCCCGCTTAGGGGTGCAGGGCGCGGGGCTCTACCGCTACGGCAGCCTGTTTGCCAATTCCGGCGCCCCGGCGCTGGCGGAAAGTGAAGCGGAGGCGATAAAAGGTGTCTGGCAGGGCTGACCGGAAAATCTGGTGCAGACTGTCGAAAAACTCTTGTAGGGGCGAGCATTGCTCGCCCGTGCCCGTTTGCCTTGTAAGCAAACCACCCGGAAAAATGCGTTGCTGCGGTAAGTTGGCGGGCGACCAATGGTCGCCCCTACATACGCAATAAGGCAGGAATGCAATTTTTTGACAGTCTGGACCGGAAAATCCGGCGGTGCCGACAAAGATTTGGTACTTGCAAAAGCGGTAAAAATGCAAGATAATAGAGAGGCGGGCGGCTTGCGGCTGCCCGCAGGACCCAAGGGAAGATAAAGGAGAAACTCCATGAACAATACAAACGACCTCTATAACCGCTGGCTTGCCCAGCCGGATCTGGACGACGCCGTCAAAGCCGAGCTCGTCTCCATCGCGGGCGACGGCGACGCCGTCACGGACCGCTTTTACCGCGATCTGGAATTCGGCACCGGCGGCCTGCGCGGCGTGATCGGCGCGGGCACGAACCGGATGAACCTCTACACCGTGCGCAAGGCAACGCAGGGGCTGGCGGACTACCTCAATGCGTCCGGCCTGCCCAAAAAGGTAGCCATCGCCCACGACAGCCGCTATAACGGTGCGCTGTTCGCCCGCGAGACCGCCCGCGTGCTGGCCGCGAACGGCATTACCGCCTGCATGTACCCCCGGCTTGAGCCGACCCCGGCGCTTTCGTGGGCGGTGCGGTACCTCGGCTGCGGCGCGGGCGTCTGCGTGACGGCCAGCCACAACCCCGCTAAGTACAACGGCTACAAGGTCTACGGCGCGGACGGCTGCCAGATCACGCTGGAGGCTGCCGAAAAAATTCTGGCAGCTATCGAAAAAATTGATTGCTTTGACGATGTCCGGCTGGCAGATTTTGACGCTGCCGCCGCCGCGGGCCGCATTGTGACAATTGACGAAAAATGCCTCGATGATTTTGTGCAGGCTGTCTATGACCAGCGCGTCGGCGACGGCGCGGGCATCGACGCGCTCAAGCTCGTCTACACCCCGCTGAACGGCACGGGTCTGGAATGTGTGAAAAAGCTGCTGAAAAAGCTCGGCGTGACCCATGTGACCGTTGTGCCCGAGCAGGAAAAGCCCGACGGAGACTTCCCGACCTGCCCCTACCCGAACCCCGAGATCCGCGAAGCTATGCAAAAAGGCTTGGAGCTGTGCGACAAGGTCCGCCCCGATCTGCTGCTGGGCACCGACCCCGACTGTGACCGCTGCGGCACCGCCGTGCCCGACGGCAAGGGCGGCTACCGCCTGATTACCGGCAATGAGATGGGTATCATCCTGCTGGATTACATCTGCCGCACCCGTCTGGCACAGGGCACGATGCCCGCCGACCCCGTGGCGGTAACGACGATCGTCTCCACCGATATGGCAGCGCCGGTGGCAAAAAAATACGGCGTCGAGCTGCGCCGCACCCTGACCGGCTTTAAGTTCATCGGCGAGCAGATCGGCAAGCTGGAGGCCGAGGGGCGTCCCGAACGCTATATCTTCGGCTTTGAGGAGAGCTACGGCTACCTGTCCGGCGGCCACGTCCGCGACAAGGATGCTGTCAACGCGACGCTGCTGGTCTGCGAGGCCGCGGCCTGGTACGCCCAGCAGGGCAAGACGCTGCTGGACGCCATCGAGGCGTTGTACGGGGAGTTCGGTTACTACCGCAATGCGCTGTGCAGCTTTGCCTTTGAGGGCGAGAGCGGCATGCACACGATGCAGGAGCTGATGAAGAAGCTGCGCGCCAACGCCCCGGAGAACATTGCCGGGTACAAGGTGGAGTCCGTCGTGGACTACGACACCGACGGCACCGGGCTGCCCCGCGCCAACGTGCTGGAATACCATCTGGACGGCGGGCATAAGCTGATGGTCCGCCCCTCCGGCACCGAGCCGAAAATCAAAGTTTATCTTTCCGCCGTTGGCGACAGTGAGGCAGCCGCCGATGCCGTGAACGCTGCGCTGGCCAAAGCCGCCGCGAACATGATGAAAGCGTGAACGGTATGGCAATTCTGAAATTGACCCCGAGCTGCAAGGATTATCTGTGGGGCGGCAGCCGCCTGCGCACCGATTTCGGCATCAAGAGCGACCTTGAACCGCTGGCCGAAGCGTGGGTGCTGTCCTGCCACCCGGACGGCCCGAGCTACCTGCCCGACGGCACGACGCTGGCGGACTACGTGGCCGCGCACCCCGAAGCCCTGGGCACGGACTGCGCAAAATTTGAGCAGTTCCCGGTCCTGACAAAGTTCATCGACGCCAGCAAGAACCTGTCCATTCAGGTGCACCCGTCCAACGACTACGCGCTGAAAAACGAACACCAGTACGGCAAAACCGAGATGTGGTATGTGCTGGACTGCGTGCCGGGCGCGTATCTCTACTACGGCTTTACGCACGAGATCTCCAAAGAGGAGTTTGCGGAGCGCATTAAAAATAACACCCTGACCGAGGTCCTGAACGCCGTGCCGGTGCACAGGGGCGACTGCTTTTTTATCCCGTCGGGCACGTTGCACACCATCTGCAAGGGCATCGTCGTGGCCGAGGTGCAGCAGAACTCCAACGTGACCTACCGCGTCTACGACTACGGGCGCGTCGGTGCGGACGGCAAGCCCCGCGCGCTGCACATTGAAAAGGCGCTGGACGTGACCCGCCGCACGCCGCCGCAAAAGCACGACTTCGGCAGCCATCTTGCGCAGTGCGAGTATTTCACGGTGGACGTGAAAAAAGGCGCGTTTGACGGTGCGGCTGACGAAAAGAGCTTTGTCTCGCTGCTCATCACCGACGGCGCGGGCACGCTGACCTGCGGCGGCGAGACCGCGAAGGTCAAAAAGGGCGAAAGCTATTTTATCCCCGCGGGCAGCGGTAACTACGCCGTGACCGGCGACTGTGAGACGCTGGTGACGGTGGTGTAAAGCGGGGGAGCGGTGCTGTATCCTCCAGCCGAGCGGTAGGGGCCGGGCATGCCCGCCAGTGTGCCCTTACAGCGCATTTCCCCATTGCAGAGACAGTAGGGGCCGGGCATGCCCGGCCCGCAGGTGTCCCATAGGCGGGCGCTTGCGGAAAGGTGCAGGGCCGGGCATGCCCGGCCCCTACAGGGCAGAAGTGAATACAGAAAAGACGCACTACGGAAAAACTTCCGTGGTGCGTCTTTTTTTGTAACCTTCTGGCAGAAAGCAGCCCTCGACGTGTTCCGCGGGCGGCGGACGGTATACTCCCAATTGACCCGGCGGGGGGACAAGCCCCGCACGGGAAACCAGCAAAGGAGGAACCGTACATGAAAAAACGTCTGTTGGCTGTGCTGCTGGCCTGTTGTATGGCGGCAGGCATGGCCAACGCTGTCTTTGCGGCGGACGAGCTGCCCGCCCCGGCGGAGCCTGCGGCGGTGATTGCGCCCGCCGACCCGGACCCGCCTGCCCCGGAGCCGACCCCGGCGGCTGACCCTGCGGCAACGCCCGAGACTGCGGCGGAGCCGACCCCGGCGGCTGACCCCGAGCCAACGCCCGAGCTTACGGCGGAGCCGACCCCGGCGGCTGACACCGTGGAAACGCCCGAGCTTACGGCAGAGCCGACCCCGGCGGCTGACCCCGTGCCAACGCCCGAGACCGCACGCACCCTCGTGATGGAGACGCTGCTCGCCGCGCCCGACACCGCAGCGCAGACTGCCGTTGTCACAAGCGCAGAGCTGGTGGACAGCATTCGGACCGACGGCTGCTTTACAGCGAAGGTCAACGGCAGCACGGACAGACTCGACGGCGCTGTGTACACCTGGTACCGCAGCAAGGACGGCACCAACTGGGAGGAGGTCCCGCAGCAGCTCTGCTCCGGCGATGCGTGGAACATCACGCCGGGCAGCGAGCACCGGCTGAACGCTGCGCTGGATGCCTGCATTGCCGGTGTCAGGGATGCGGAACGGCTGTACTATAAGGTCGAGGTCACCGGCACCGACGGCGCAAAACTCACCGCCGCGGCCATGCAGGTGCCCTACTGCATCCAGCTGCAGAACGGCAGCTTTGAAACGCCGGATATTGCCGGGCTGAAGGCGTATCACAACAAAAACAACAATACGCCCGCATCCCGGCTGTATTATTCCCCGGACGGTGAGACCGGCACTTTCTTTACCCAGTACCCGTCGGGGGAAGGGGGCATCGTCTGGCAGACCACCGGCGTGGCCAAGCACTGGCAAACCGGAAGCGCCGGCCTGTACATTGAGCTGGCGGACGGCTCCAACCGCAGCTATAACGGCACGCGGAACTACCCCGAGGCCAGCTACAGCATCGACGGCGCTTACGACGGGCAGCAGTTTGCCGAGCTGAACTGCGAGGCCTACGGCGCACTGTATCAGGATGTGCTGACCGCGCCCGGCACCACGCTGCACTGGTCGCTGGCCCACCGCGCCCGCGGCAGGGGTATGCAGGACTCGATGGCGCTGCTCATCGCGCCGGTGGATGTGGCAGCGCAGATCACCGACATTCTGGCGGGCGTTTCCAGCGAGGACGACAACAGGGGACTTCTGGTGCGCGCGGCGCTGGACCGGACCGTGCAATACAACGGCGAGGAGGTCCCCATCCGCAGCTTCATGGTCGGCGGTGAGATCACCGACGGCAACGACCAGTGGGGCGTCCACAGCGGCGACTATACGGTCCGGGCGGGGCAGTATGTCAGCCGGTTCTTCTTTCTGGCGCTGTCCAGCGGCAAGGGGGACCGGCGCGAGGGCAATCTGCTGGACAAGGTCTGGTTCAGCACCGAGCCTGCGCCGCCCGTGGCCGGGCACGCCAACCTGACGCTGCGCAAGACGCTGGCGGGCAGCCTGACCGCCGATGAGCTGACCGCCGTGCGTGCGGGGCTGACCTTCACCGTGACCCGCTCCGACGGCACGGCTGTGGCCGTCATAAGCGGCGCGGATATGACCGTCGGCACCGACCCGGCCCAATGCAGCTATACCATACAGGATCTGCCTGTGGCGTCGGAGAGCGGCACGCCCTACACCTACACCGTGGCCGAGACCGCCCGCACCACCCCGGCGTCGGTGCTCTGCCTGGCGAGCCGTGCCGCTGTCAACGGCGATGCGCTGCAGCCCGCGGGCGACCCGCCGACGCTGGCCAACATAACGCTGCTGCAAAACGGCACGACCTACGCCGATTTTGAGAATACCTACGCCCGGCAGACCGGCAGCCTGCGGCTGACGAAGGCCGTGGACGACACAGCGCTGCGCGATGAGGCCGAGGCCGTGACGAACACCTTCACCGTCGCCGATCTGCCCATCGGCAGCTATACGCTGGTCTATGACGACGGCACGGCCCGCACCGTCACGCTGGACGCGCCCGGCGCACTGACCGTGCCGCTCAAGGGGCTGCACAGCGTAACGGTGGAGGATGTGCCCGTGGGCAGCTATACCGTGACCGAGACCGACCACCCCGACTTAGCCAGCTGGTACTGCACGACCACCGCCGCCGCGGCGGCCGGGACGGTGCAGGTGCCGTCCGGCGGCGTGGGGGAGGCTGTCATCACCAACACCTACGCGCCGTTCCTGCACGTCACCGTGACCAAGCGGGTCACGGGCGGCATGGGCGACACGCGCCGCAGCTTTGCGTTTACGGCGGCCATTGACGGCGCGGCGGTCACCGCGGACACCCCCTATGTGCAGCCTTACGGCGGCGCGGCGCTGACCGCGGACGGCTTCACGCTCCCGCACAAGGGCAGCATCGTCATCGGGCATCTGAAGCCCGGCCAGACCGTGACCGTCACCGAGGAGACGCTGACCGACTACGAAACGACGATGGACGACGGCAGCGGCGTCACGCTGGGCAGCAGCTATACCGCGACCCTGACCGGCGACGCGGCGGTGACCTGCGTCAACAATAAGGACGGCGTGCCGCCCACGGGTCTTGCGCAGGACGCGGCCCCGGCAGTCTGGCTGCTGGCGGCGGGCGCGGCGCTGGCCGTGGTCTGCCGCCGCCGAAGGGAGGCTGCACCGTGAACGAGACACAGCGCCGCCGTGCGCTGGCGGACGTGAAGGAGTTTTTTCTGCGCGCCGGGGCGCTGGCCGCACTGCTGCTGGTGCTGTTCGGCGTCGTGTTCGGGCTGGCGGTCCAGCCGGACGACACGATGTACCCGCACCTCAAGCCCGGCGACCTGCTGCTCTACTACCGGCTGCCGCGCAGCTTTGCAGCGGGGGAGGTGGTCGTCTTTACACAGGATGACCGGCGCTGCACGGGGCGTGTTGCGGCCCGCGGCGGCGACACCGTGGAGGTGACAGAAAACGCGCTGCTGCGCATCAACGGCAGCCTTGTGGCCGAGCCGGACATTTACGAGACGACCCCCCGCTACGACAGTGACGTGACCTACCCCCTGACCCTGGCCGACGGTGAGTATTTTATCCTCTGCGACGCCCGCGAGGGTGCGCCCGACAGCCGCCGGTACGGCCCGGTGACGGCAGAAAATATCGCCGGGCGGGTCATTGCGATTGTGAGGAGGAATGAGATTTAGAGACTATAGGGAAGAAGGAGGCAGAGATACACTCGGCCCTCATCCGGCCTCGGGCGGGGCCTCGGCCACCTTCCCCCGCAGGGGAAGGCATCCGGCCCCAAGCCTTCCCCCCGCGGGGGAAGGTGCCGCCGCAGCGGCGGATGAGGGCCGACCTACCGGAAACCACCCACATAACCATACACCACCCCGAAAGGAGCACATACTTATGAACATCATCAAGATTTCAGCCGTTCTGACCGCTGCTTTGCTCACGGGTGCGCTCTCCGCCACGGCGTTTGCGGCAGAGACCCTGACCACGACCACCGGCAGCATCACCTTCCGCAAGGCCATCGACGTGACGAACGCCGCGGGCGCGGGCGGCATCACGGGCACGATTGCCTTTGACGTCACCGCCGCCGACGAGAGAGACCTGCCCGACGACGGAGAGAAAAACTATGTCGGCAGCGTGGATCAGCTCGACGGCAGCGACATCACCGCCACGTTTACGGCGGACGCCAACGGCATTGCCAACAAGGAGAGCGATGTAAGCGTTGGCTTTGATACCACGAAGTTCACGGCCCCCGGCATCTACTACTACCACCTGACGGAGCGCGACCCCGGCATCCACGGCCTGGCCGCCACAACGGCGACCTACCTGCTCAAGGTGCGCGTCGTCAATGCCAACACGTCCGAACCGGACGGTACAGCGTTCAAAATCGACTACGCCACGCTGACCTCGCTCGAGGATGATACCAAGAGCGACCTCATCACCAACACCTACACGACCCACGGCCTGACCGTGACCAAGGCACTGGCGGGCGACTGGGCCGACTACACGGACCGCTTTATCTTCACGCTGGAGATCACCGACCCGGACGCGGACCCGGGCCGCATGGCGTCGGTCACGGTACAAACCAAAAGCGCGGCGGGCGTGGAGAGCGACGCCGAGGTGAAGCCCTTTACAAACGGCAAGGTCAGCTTCAGTGAGACGATCCGGGGCGGCGATGTGATCGAGGTGAGCGGTCTGCCCGCCGGCGCGGCCTACACGATCACCGAGAGCGGCCTGGACGCCGAGAAGTATACGACGGCCTGGACGCTGGACGGCGAGACGCTGAGCACCGAAAAGACCCTGCCCGCGCAGACGGTGGGCGACGCCGACACGGCCCTGACCGTCACGAACACCCGCAGCTCGATTGCCCCCACCGGCCTGCTGCTGGACGCCGCCCCCTACGGCGCGATGCTGGCGCTGGCCGCGGGCAGCGGGCTGGTATTCTTCCGCAAGCGCCGCCGTGAGGACTGATGCCGGACCGCGCGGCGCGGCTGGCGCGTCTGGGCACACGGCTGGTCAGTGCGCTGGCCGGGCTGCTGATGCTGGTGCTGCTGGCCTTCGGCGGGTTCGCGCTCTGGCAGGACGCCGCGCTGCGCCGCGGGGCGTTTGTGGGTGCGGAGCTTTTGCAGTATAAGCCCGCCGCACCGGCTGCCGACAACCCGACGCTGGCCGAACTGCAGGCCGTCAACCCCGATGTCTGCGGCTGGCTGACAGTGGACGGCACCGGCATCGACTACCCCGTTGTGCAGGGCGCGACGAACATGGACTACGTCAACCGCGACGTCTACGGTGATTTTTCCCTGTCGGGCGCGATTTTTCTCGACAGCCGCTGCGCCGCCGACCTGACCGACCCGTACACGGTGATTTACGGCCACCACATGGACAACAGCGCGATGTTCGGCGATGTGGCGCGGTTTGCGGAGGCAGACTATTTTGCCGCGCACCCCGCGGGCAGCATAAGTCTGCCCGACGCCGCCTATACGATCGAGCTGTTCGCCTGTGTGGTGACCGACGCCTACGACACCGCCATGTACACGCCGGAGCGTTACCCCGACGATGTGGGGGCGCTGCTGGACTATGCGGCGGCGCAGGCCGTGCAGCAGCGGGACATCGGCGTGACGGCGCAGGACCGGCTGGTGGCGCTTTCGACCTGCGCCGGGAGCGAGACAAACGGGCGGGTCGTCGTGCTGGGGCGGCTCTGCCCCCTGAAAGAAGGAGATGAAATGCAATGACCTTTGGCAAAACGGCCCTGCGGTGCTGGCTGCCCGCAGCGGCCCTGCTGCTGGCGCTGCTCTGCCCGCTGCCCGTGGCGGCTGCGCGGGCGGGCACGGCGATCCCCGTCAGTGTCCGCACCGACGGCGCGGCAGCGGACGCCGTCTATACGGTGGAACTGACGCCGCTGGACGCGGCCCCCGCGCCTGTGCAGCGTGCCCTGACCGTAAAAAACGGCGGCACCGTGTATTTTACGGGCTTTGCCTTTGACGAGCCGGGGGATTACCGGTATCTGGTTGCCGAGCGCAGCGGCGGCGCTGCCCACACGACCTACGATGCGCACAGCTACACGGTCACGGTCCGGGTGACGGGCCGCCCGGACGGCGGTCTTGCCGCCGGGCTCTGGGCCGTGCGCAGCGGGGAGACCGCGAAGGCCGACGGCGTGCTGTTTGTGAACCGGTATGACCCGCCGGAGACCGCCGCGGCAGCGGTGACTGCGTCAGCCGCGGTGGCTGGCACACGGACCGTGAAGGCTGCCGCCCCGGCGGCGCTGCCGCAAACCGGGGACGGCTTCCCCATAGAAGCGCTGGCCGCCGCGTTTTGCGCAAGCATCATCGGGTTTGGCACGGCGTGGAAAAGGCGGTGAACAGGGAACGGCAGCCCCCGCCCACTGCAAAGGGGGAGGGCTGCCGCCCTCCCTTGCCCCTCTCGTGCGTAAATTTTCACAGCAGTCCGTAGGGGCCGGGCATGCCCGGCCC
>ENA-ORUI01001852-ORUI01001852.1-human-gut-metagenome-genome-assembly--contig:-NODE-1852-length-19602-cov-3.208574_pt1 | contig 19602 bp, 17 predicted proteins | sample MGYA00242078_ERZ509205 | MGnify/ENA primary metagenome ERZ509205 (study PRJEB26280, sample SAMEA2338828) | human gut metagenome | biome: human gut; feature: human-associated habitat; material: faeces... | reverse complement strand
AATAAGGAAATAAGAGGGAGAAAAAGGCGATGAAAACAACTTTAGTTATTATGGCTGCCGGTATCGGTTCCCGATTCGGTGGCGGGATTAAACAACTTGCTCCAGTTGGCTTAAATGGAGAAATCATCATGGATTATTCTATCCATGATGCGATCGAGGCCGGATTCAATAAAGTAGTATTTATCATCCGTAAAGATATCAAAGACGCGTTCCATAATGCAATCGGAAAACGTATCGAAGGAACCTGCAATGGACTGAATGTAGAATTCGCATATGCTTATCAGGAGCTGGATGACCTTCCGGAAGGCATTGAGAAACCGGCGGACAGAAGCAAACCTTGGGGAACAGGACAGGCAGTTCTGGTATGCAAAGATATCATCAAAGAGCCATTTGTTGTTATCAATGCAGATGATTATTATGGAAAAGAAGCTTATGTGAAGGTGCATGATTATCTTGTGCAGGAACAGCTAAAGGACGGAAAACTCCATATCTGTATGGCCGGCTTCAGGCTTGGAAATACATTGAGCGATAATGGAAGTGTTACCAGAGGAATCTGTCATATTGAGAATGGACAGCTTACAGGTGTGACAGAGACACATGATATATTTAAGACTGCCACAGGTGCAGAGTCAAGAAATGCAGACGGAAGTGTGCAGGAACTGGATGTAAAGGATCTGGTGTCCATGAATATGTGGGGACTGACACCGGACTTTATGGAGATTCTTGAGAAAGGATTTGCAGAATTTCTCAGTGGACTCGCACCGGAAGATACAAAAAAGGAATATCTGCTTCCGGAGTTAGTTGACCATCTGATCAAAAATAAAAGTGCTGAAGTTGATGTCCTGGAGACAAAGGATACATGGTTTGGTGTAACCTATCAGGAAGATAAAGAAACAGTAATGAGAGCATTTAAAAATCTTACAGAAGCGGGTATATATCCTCAGGGACTTTATCAATAAGTTAAGCAGATATCTGCAGCTTTCGCAGGAGACATGTCTGATCTGATTAAAAGCAGTTTTGGGTGTGATCCGGGAAATACAGTATGCAGTGCAGAAACAGGGGATATTGTAAAAAGTAAAGGAGAGCAATTATGGGAAAATATTTTGGAACAGATGGATTTCGTGGAGAAGCAAATGTTAAACTGACAGTAGATCATGCATTTAAGGTGGGGCGCTACGTAGGTTGGTATTATGGAAGAGACCATAAAGCTAAGATTGTTATTGGAAAAGATACAAGAAGAAGCAGTTATATGTTTGAATATGCACTTGTTGCAGGTCTGACAGCGTCCGGTGCAGATGTATATCTTCTTCATGTAACGACGACCCCAAGTGTTTCCTATGCAGTACGTACAGAGGACTTTGACTGTGGTATTATGATCTCCGCAAGCCATAATCCATTCTATGATAATGGTATCAAACTTCTCAATGGAAACGGACAGAAGATTGAAGCGGAAGTAGAAGCAAGGATTGAAGCATATCTGGATGGCCTGATCGAAGACCTTCCTCTGGCAACCAAAGAAGATATTGGACGCACTGTGGATTTTGCTTCAGGAAGGAATCGTTATATCGGACATCTGATCTCTATTCCAAGCAGGGATTTCAAAGGCATTAAAGTAGGGCTTGACTGTGCAAACGGAAGTTCTTCAGCTATTGCAAAGAGTGTATTTGAGGCACTTCAGGCAAAGACTTATGTGATCAATAACCAGCCGGATGGTACAAATATCAATACAAACTGTGGCTCTACCCATATTGAAGTCCTGCAGAAATATGTTGTGGACAATGGATTGGATATCGGTTTTGCTTATGATGGTGATGCAGATCGCTGTATTGCTGTTGACCATAAGGGAAATGTGGTCGACGGTGATAAGATTATGTATGTATGTGGAAAATATCTCAAGGAGCAGGGCAGATTAAAAGATGATACAGTAGTAACCACCGTTATGTCAAATCTCGGTCTGTATAAATCTCTGGAGAGAGAGGATATGAAATATGAGCAGACAGCAGTAGGAGATAAATATGTGGCAGAGAATATGATGGAGAATGGATACAGTCTTGGCGGTGAGCAGTCCGGACATATTATTTTCAGCCGTTACGCTGCAACAGGTGATGGAATCCTTACTTCTCTCATGGTAATGGAAGCGTGTGTAGAGAAGAAAGCAACTCTGTGTGATCTGGCAAGGGAAATGAAGGTTTATCCACAGCTTCTCAGAAATGTCCGGGTGGCAGACAAGAAGACTGCGAGAGAGAATCCGAAGGTAGTTGCTGCTGTAGAGGAAGTTGCAAAGAAACTGGGAAGTGATGGGCGTATTCTGGTACGCGAGAGTGGCACAGAGCCATTGATTCGTGTTATGGTAGAAGCCGGAACAGATGAACTCTGCCTTGAGAATGTTGATCATGTAGTAAAGGTAATGGAATCTGAAGGATTGCTCATTGACTGATTTACTGGCAAAGGAATTACATGTATAACAGAAAAAAAAGATTATTTCTGACTGCTGTCTGCTTAAGCCTTGGACTTCTGACAGGCTGCAATGTGGGAAATACAAAGAATTATAAACAGGCTGCACAGGATCTGGAACAGGGAAATTATGAGGCAGCACTTGAAGAATACGAGACAGCAATTTCTGAAGGAGTGAAGCCTGCACAGTCGTACAGAGGTGCAGGCGTAGCAAAACTCAAGCTTGGAAACTATGAAGAAGCCATAACATATTTCAATGATGCGCTTAAATGTGACAAAGTTGGCAAAGCATTAAAGAAAGATATTCTGTCGTATAGAGCTGTGGCTTATCTCAAAGTAAAGGATTATGAGGCAGCGCTGGAAGACTGCCAGACTCTGGCAGAAAACTATAAAATGGATGCGGATCTGTACTTCCTTACGGGAGAAACAGCATTGGCCATGGATTCCTATGAGGAAGCTTCTGCTAATTTTGAACAGGCCTACGGCGAAGATGCAACTTATGACAGAGCTATCCAGATCTACGGGGCATATCTGAACAGGGATATGGAAGCAGACGGAACCCGTTATCTGGAAGCTGCTTTGTCAGGAACTGCAAAAAATGCAGAGGATCATTGTGACCGCGGCAGAGTTTATTATTATATGGATGATTATGAAAATGCTGAAAGTGAACTGAAACAGGCCATAGACGGCGATAATACGGAGGCACTGGTTCTGCTTGGTATGGTATATATGGATAAAGGAGACAGCGCAAATGCAAAAGCAATGTTTCAGCAGTATGTATCACAGGCAGAAAACGGAGCCAAAGGATTTAACGGACTTGCACTGTGTGATATAGAGGATGGGGATTATGACAGTGCCCTTTCTGATATAGAAAGCGGAATCCATGTGGCAGGAGCGGAGGATATGCAGAGTCTGCTGTTTAATGAGATCGTAGTCTATGAGAAGAAACTGGATTTTCAGACTGCTTTGCAGAAAGCACAGGAATATCTGGAATTATACCCGGAAGATAAAACTGTTAAGAAGGAACTTGCATTTCTTAAAACGCGTGTGTAATATCCATCTGACTGAGGAGAATTTATGGAAGAATTTGGAAAGCTTGAAGAACGGGTGGTTCTTGTGGGAGTGCAGACGGATGATCATGATAATGTGGAAGAATCCCTGGATGAACTGAAGGAGCTTGCATCAACTGCGGGAGCTGTTACAGTGGGAAGAATCATTCAGAATCGTGAGTCTGTGCATCCCGGAACTTATATTGGAAAAGGAAAGATAGAGGAAGTACGTGCACTGGTATATGCTATGGATGCAACCGGAATTATCTGTGATGACGAACTTTCTCCTGCACAGCTGAATAATCTGGAGCGGGAACTGGACTGTAAGGTGATGGACAGGACATTATTGATTCTGGACATTTTTGCAGCGAGAGCTATAACCAGTGAGGGTAAAATACAGGTAGAGCTTGCACAGCTTCGCTACAGATCTGCCCGTCTGGTCGGTCTCAGGGAATCTCTTTCCCGTCTGGGAGGTGGAATCGGAACCAGAGGTCCGGGAGAGAAAAAGCTGGAGACAGACCGTCGTCTTATCCGTACAAGGATCTCTGCTTTGAAGCAGGAATTATCCCAGGTGGAGAAACACAGGGAACTGATCCGTTCCAGCCGGGCCAGAGGCAATATGAAGACTGCTGCGATCGTAGGATATACAAATGCGGGAAAATCTACGCTGCTGAACACACTGACAGGCTCAGAGGTTTTATCAGAGGATAAACTGTTTGCTACACTGGATCCAACTACCAGACTTTTGAATTTGAAGGACGGACAGCAGATTCTTCTCACAGATACGGTTGGATTTATCCATAAGCTTCCGCATCATCTGGTCGAAGCATTCAAGAGCACATTGGAAGAGGCCAAATATGCAGATTATATTATCCATGTGGTAGATTCTTCCAATCCGCAGGCAGAGATGCAGATGCATGTGGTATATGAGACATTAAAAGAACTGGGAGTGATGGGAAAGAAGATCATCACACTCTTTAATAAGCAGGATGCGCCGGGGGCATGCGTACTGCGAGATTTTAAATCGGACTATACGCTGAAGGTCTCTGCAAAGACAGGCGAGGGTCTTGCAGATCTGAATGATCTTCTGGAGAAGCTTCTTGCTGAAGAACAGATTTATGTGGAGCGCCTTTTCCCTTATCAGGAAGCAGGAAAAATCCAGCTGATCCGCGAATATGGGCAGCTTATCTCAGAGGAATACACAGAGGAAGGGATTGATGTGAAGGCAAGGGTGCCGAAAGAAATCTACGCCAGAGTTGTATGAAAAAATATTTTGAAAAATAAGAAAATACCATATATTGTGCCTTTTGCGAAAATGAGGAACATTATGTGGTATTTTTGCGTGTTGACGAACCGGTGATACTCTGATACAATGAACCTACAGTGTTACTCAGAGCAAAGTGGACAGTAACGACAGAAATATCTCCGGTAAGAATATGCAGGAGAAACAGATTAACAAGAGAAAATGGGGGCATTAGATATGTTTCAGGTAGTAAAACGTGATGGCGAAGTGGATGAGTTTAAAATAGGCAAGATCACAGCGGCTATCCATAAAGCCTTTGATGCAAAAGAGAAAAATTATAGCGAAGAGATGATTGATCTCTTAGGGCTGCGTGTTACTTCTGATTTTCAGAAAAAGATTACAGATAATAAGATTACAGTAGAAGAAATTCAGGACAGTGTGGAGAATGTGCTGATCCAGGCCGGATATGCAGATGTGGCAAAAGCCTACATTCTTTACCGCAAGCAGAGGGAAAAGGTTCGCAACATGAAGTCAACGATCCTGGATTACAAAGAAATCGTAAACAGTTATGTGAAGGTTGAGGACTGGCGTGTAAAGGAGAACTCCACAGTTACTTATTCAGTTGGAGGTCTGATCTTAAGCAACTCCGGTGCAGTTACTGCAAATTACTGGCTGTCTGAGATTTATGACAATGAAATCGCAGATGCACACAGAAATGCAGATATTCATATTCATGACTTGTCCATGCTGACCGGATATTGTGCAGGATGGTCACTGAAACAGCTGATCCAGGAGGGACTTGGCGGCATTGAAGGCAAGATCACATCTTCACCTGCAAAGCATCTGAGTGTTCTCTGCAATCAGATGGTAAACTTTCTTGGGATTATGCAGAATGAATGGGCCGGAGCGCAGGCTTTCTCATCCTTTGATACTTATCTGGCACCTTTTGTAAAGGCAGACAACCTTTCCTATCCGGAGGTTAAGAAATGCATTGAGTCCTTTGTATATGGCGTAAATACTCCAAGCCGCTGGGGCACTCAGGCACCATTTTCCAACATTACACTGGACTGGACCGTTCCAGACGACCTTGCAGAGCTTCCGGCTATCGTAGGCGGCAAGGACATGGATTTCAAATATAAGGACTGTAAGAAAGAAATGGATATGGTCAACAAGGCATTTATCGAGACCATGATCGAGGGAGATGCCAACGGACGTGGATTCCAGTATCCGATCCCGACCTATTCCATCACAAAGGAATTCGACTGGTCTGATACCGAGAACAACCGTCTTCTCTTTGAGATGACTTCCAAGTACGGTACTCCGTATTTTTCCAATTATATCAACAGTGATATGAAGCCAAGCGACATCCGCAGCATGTGCTGTCGCCTCCGTCTGGATCTCCGTGAGCTCCGCAAAAAGAGTGGTGGATTCTTTGGCTCCGGTGAGAGCACAGGCTCTGTAGGCGTTGTTACCATCAATATGCCGCGTATCGCATACCTTTCCAGAACGCCGAAGGAATTTTATCAGCGCCTGGACCACATGATGGATATCTCCGCAAGATCTCTTCATATCAAGAGAGATGTGATCAGCAGGCTTCTGGATGAGGGACTGTATCCGTACACGAAGAGATATCTTGGAAGCTTTGACAATCATTTTTCCACCATCGGTCTTGTGGGAATGAACGAAGCGGGCTTAAATGCCTGCTGGCTGAAAAAAGACATGACAGATCCGGAAACCCAGAAGTTTACAAAAGAGGTTCTGGAGCATATGAGAAGCCGTCTTTCAGACTATCAGGAGCAGTATCCGGGAGAGCTTTTCAATCTGGAGGCAACACCGGCAGAGTCCACTGCATACCGTCTTGCCAAACACGACAGAAGCCGTTATCCGGATATCAAAACAGCAGGAAAAGAGGGCGACACTCCGTATTACACAAACAGCTCTCATCTGCCGGTTGATTACACTGCGGATATTTTTGACGCACTGGATATTCAGGACGATCTGCAGACTCTGTATACTTCAGGAACCGTATTCCATGCATTCCTTGGGGAGAAGCTTCCGGACTGGAAGGCAGCGGCAGCGTTGGTACGTAAGATCGCAGAGAATTATCGCCTGCCCTATTACACCATCTCACCGACCTATTCCGTATGTCAGGAGCATGGCTACATCAGCGGCGAGCATTTCACCTGCCCGAAATGTGGAAAGAAGGCTGAGGTTTACAGCCGTATCACAGGATATTACCGTCCTGTACAGAACTGGAACGATGGTAAGACCCAGGAGTACAAGAACCGTACCCTCTATGATATTACCCATTCCCAGCTGAAAAAGGTCCATACCAGTGTGATGACCATGAAGGGTGACGAGGTGGAGATCCAGCCTGTGGAATCTCATAAATATCTTTTTACGACTAGCACTTGTCCGAACTGCCGTATGGCAAAGAAAATGCTGGAAGGCGAAGAGCTGGAGATTATCGATGCTGAGCAGAATCCCGAGCTTGTCAAGCAGTATGGGATCCGTCAGGCGCCTACACTTGTCATTACTGACGGGGCGAAGGTTAGGAAGTATGTGAATGCTTCTAATATACAGAAGTATGTAGACGAAGAGTTGGATTGAGTTTTTTGCCAAAATAACTGTAAGTAAAAAATGGATGGCTGGACGCATGTCTGTTGGATGTGTGTCTGGCCTTTTTTATATTGGGAATTTTATGTTATGATATTTTATGTTTGAGATTTGGGGCCTGGAAAAGATGGTTGACATTTCATGTCGAGATGGGTATACTTATACCTGAATTTAATGATTAAAAGCGTTACGCTTTAATGTATGAATGTATACGCAAAACGCTCCATCCCGGAAGGGCCCCGCTGGGGAAGGGATTCACTTCCACCAAATTTCATGCTAAAATAAAAAAAGAAAATAAAAAAGAATAACAGAAAAGAGGAAAATTATTATGGTAAAACAGAACATCGTCTTCGTAGAAAACACTCCAGGCAGTCTTCAGAAAGTTACAAAGATTCTTGCAGAGAATCAGATCGATATCTACGGTTTCGGCTGCTTTGACGCACCGGAGTTTGCAAACTTCCGTATGGTATGCGACAATCCGGAAAGAGCAGATGAGATCATGGCTGAGCATGGATACATGACTCGTATCACACAGGCTATCCTGGTAGACCTTCAGGATGAGATCGGTGGGTTAGACAAGCTTCTTAGTGTCATGGGCGACAGCAACGTAAACCTTCATTACATCTACACCTTCTTCCACAGAGGCCTGAAAGTTCCGGTAGCGATCATGCACTGTGAGGATCTTCTGGTTGCAGAGAGTGTTCTCCGTAACAATGGATTCCAGGTTCTGAACCGCCTGGTAGATCCGGATGGAGAAGCAGAGGCGTAATCAATCGCATAAAAGGGACAAACAGGAATGAAGTATCGTATTTTTATTGTAGAAGATGACGAAACAATCGCGAATCTTCTGAAAAAGCATCTCAGTTCCTGGGGATATGACGTTTTTCTGGCTGAGGATTTTTCCAATATACTGCAGGAATTTGCGGGGAAAGATCCTCAGCTTGTTCTTCTGGATCTGAAACTTCCATTTTATAATGGCTTTCACTGGTGTGAGGAAATCCGAAAGGTTTCCCAGGTGCCGGTGATCTTCATCTCCTCCGCAGCGGATAACATGAACATGGTCATGGCCATGAGCCGTGGAGCCGATGACTTTATTGCCAAGCCTTTTGATATGGACGTACTGGTGGCCAAGATCCAGGCAATCCTCCGCAGAACCTATTCCTTCGGAAACCCGGGAAATGTCCTGGAACATAAAGGCGCGGTTCTCAATCTTTCCAGAGCGACACTGACCTGGAACGGGGAGGAGACGGAACTGACCAGAAATGAACTGCGTATCCTGGAACTGCTTTTTTCCCAGGCAGGGAAACCGGTATCCAGAGATGCCATTATGACAAAACTGTGGGAAAGTGACAGCTTTGTGGATGACAACACCCTGACCGTAAACATTACACGCCTTCGCAAAAAACTGGAGGCGGCAGGCCTTGTGGATTTTATCATCACGCGAAAAGGTCTTGGATATATGGTGTGAGGTTTTTATGGAATCATTTCGAGCATATTTAAAACAGACAAAAATTTTTTTCATCGCCTGTGTTTTTATGGCGGCTGTGTCGACAGCAGTGATCTGCCTGTACCAGCTTCCCCTGGAGGCGGCGGTCTATCTGGCAGTTCTGTGGCTGGGAGCAGGAGCTGCCGTTTTTTTATACGGTTATGCCTGTTACAGACAGAAGGTGCAGAACTTAATCCTGGTGGAAAAAGCTCCGGAGATTAATCTGGACCGGCTGGGCGAGACCACCGATGAGGTGGAGCTTCTTTACAGGGATATCATCCGGAAACTGGACGGCATGCGGATGGGTGCGGAGACAGAACGGCAGCGTTCTCTGGAAGAAATGACCGATTACTACACTATGTGGGCACATCAGATCAAGACGCCGATCTTTGCTCTACGCCTGCTGCTTCGGGAGGAGCCGGAGGAGAACCGGGAGTCCGGGGCACAGCTTTTTCGCATTGAACAGTATGTGGAGATGGTGTTGGGCTACCTTCGCACGGAGGACATGTCCGCCGATCTGAAGCTGACCCGATGCTCGCTGGATCGGATCATCCGGGAGCAGATCCATAAATACGCAGGGATCTTTGTGTCAAAAAAGCTTTCGTTATCATATGAGGGGACAGATGCGATCGTTCTTACCGATGAAAAATGGCTTGGTTTTGTCATTGGACAGATTCTTTCCAATGCGTTGAAATATACAAGAACGGGCGGCATTGAAATCTGGCTGGAGGATGAGCGTGGAAACAGGGTATCTGAGAATCCAAATTTGAAGCAGAATACGGCTCCGGGGATTTGTAATACGGCCCCGGCAACTCTGGTCATCGCAGACTCCGGCATCGGAATCCAGCCGGAGGATCTTCCGCGCATCTTCGAAAAAGGCTACACAGGCGTCAATGGACGGGAGGACAACCGTGCTACCGGGATCGGTCTGTATTTAAGCCGGAAGATCCTGAGAAAACTGGGTCACGAGATCACTGTGGATTCCCAGGTGGATAAAGGCACGGAAGTTCGGATGAGCCTGTGGAAAAAAGATCTGGAGATGTATTAACCTTACACAAATGTAAGCTTCCTCCGTAAAATGTAAGCCACTTCGATGGCAGCCGCCGGAGAATTTTCTTATACTGAAACCATAACATAGCGTTTCGGGTAATTCTTACATCAGGTTCGATCGCTTTAGAACATGATGCACGACTCCCTGGATCGCTGTAAATACAGATAAGAAAGGAATTAGCGTATGGCATTACTGGAAGTAACAAATGTAAAAAAGATATACAGCACCCGCTTCGGCGGAAATAAAGTGCAGGCACTTTTCAATGTGACATTTTCGGTGGAAGAAGGAGAATATGTGGCGATCATGGGAGAGTCCGGTTCCGGAAAAACAACACTTCTGAATATTCTGGCAGCCCTGGACCGCCCCACATCCGGCGAAGTGCTTCTGGAAGGAAAAAGCATTACTCACCTGACAGAAAAAGAAATTTCCGCATTCCGTCGGAAGAACTTAGGCTTCGTGTTCCAGGATTTCAATCTTCTGGACACCTTCAGCCTCCGGGACAATATTTATCTTCCTCTCGTGCTGGCAGGGGAAGATTATCAGGAGATGGAGCAGAAGATCCGTCCCATTGCAAAAGCCCTTCACATCAACCAGCTTCTGGAAAAATTCCCCTACGAGGTTTCCGGCGGACAGAAGCAGAGAGCAGCAGTTGCAAGGGCACTGATCACAGATCCGAAGCTGATCCTTGCGGACGAACCGACCGGAGCCCTGGATTCCCGTGCAGCCTCCGATCTTCTTTCCATGTTCAATGAGGTAAATCGGGAAGGCCAGACCATTCTCATGGTAACTCACAGCGCGCAGGCCGCCAGCCACGCATCCAGAGTACTTTTTATCAAGGATGGCGAAGTGTTCCACCAGATCTACCGTGGCACAAAAACAAGACAGGAAATGTACCAGATGATTGCAGATACCCTGACGATCCTTACGACAGGCGGTGAGACCTATGCGTAAAGGAATGTTTGGAAAACTGGCAGTGCAGAACATCCGGAATAACCGGAGCACCTATGTTCCCTATATGCTTACCTGCATTTTCTGCATTGCCATGATGTATATGATGGAATTTCTGCGGGACTGTCCCACATTGGAGAAAGCAGTGCCCCAGGCAGCAGAAGTGAGGATGATCGTAGGAACCGGTGAAGTGGTTGTTGGAATTTTCTGCGTTATCTTTCTGATCTACAGCAACAGTTTTCTCATGAAACACAGACAGAAAGAAATCGGGCTTTACAACATTCTGGGACTGGAAAAAGGCCATATCGGAAAAGTGATGTTTCTGGAAACAAGCATGACTTCGCTGCTTTCTCTGACGGCAGGGATCGGGATTGGCATCCTTGGAAGCAAGCTCTCCCTGCTTTTGCTTTTCCGTTTTCTTCATGTTCCGGCAGTGCTGGGATTTTATGTTTCCATTACAGGAATCCTGTTTTGCATCGCAGGATTTGGAGGGATTTTTCTTGTTATTCTGGCACTGAATCTTACCAGAGTAAGGATGAATAACCCCATAGAACTTCTGAGAGGCGGAAACACAGGAGAGAAGGAGCCCCGGGCAAAATGGCTCATGGCACTTCTGGGGATGATTTCTCTTGGAGTGGGATATTATCTGGCAGTAACCACGGAATCCCCAATCCAGGCAATTTTCATTTTTCTTCTGGCAGTGATTCTGGTTATGGCAGGAACGTATCTTCTTTTTACCGCAGGAAGCATTGTAATCCTGAAACTTTTGCGAAAGAACAAAAAGTTCTACTATAAAACCGGCAACTTTATCAGTGTCTCCGGCATGATCTATCGTATGAAACAAAATGCGGCAGGCCTGGCCAGCATCTGTATTTTAAGTACAGGAGTGCTCCTGCTTCTTTCTATGACTGTGTCGCTGTATTTTGGAATGGGTGACATCATGGTGAACCGGTATCCTTTTGATACGGATGCCAGGATTTCGGGCATCAGCCAGGAACAGAGTGAACAGATTCAGAAAGTTTTTGCACAGGCAATCAAAAATGATCAGGTGCCGGCAGAAAAAACAGTGGACGAAACTTATCTCGAGATCGGCTGCAGGCAGGAAAAAAACGGTATTATGATCGGACAGGCTTACAGTTACTCAGAAGATGGAAAATCCGTAGATCTGTATACGATCCGTCAGTCTGAGTATGAGAAACTTACCGGTGAAAAAACAGATCTTCACGACGGCGAGATCTTTGCCTGGTATCCGTCTGAAAAGGAAAAAGACATATTAAAAATTGATGACCGGGATTTTGCAGTAAAAAAATGGCTGGAAAAAGCACCTTTAAGTGCCATGAACAATCTGGTATCCAATATGGCGGCAATTGTTGTGACGGATTCCGATTTCGAGTATATTGACGGGCTTCGGACAAAGATGTATGAAGGTCTTGATGCCTACGAGGCTGGAAAAGATCTCACAGTTCATTTGGGTGTAGATATCCGTGGCAGCGGGGAGGAAAAGATCCGGTATGGCCAGGCTGTTTATCAGGCACTGAAAGATTACTGCAGAAGCGGTGGCTTTTCAGAGAATACCATCGTGATCGGTGGTGTCCGCCAGAGTGAGTACGAAACGTATTATGTAGATAATGGAACGATCCTGTTTATTGGAATCTTTTTGGGAGCACTGTTCCTTATGGGAACGGCGATGATCATTTACTACAAACAGATCTCAGAGGGCTACGAAGATCAGGGAAGGTTCCAGATCATGCAGAAAGTAGGTATGAGCCGCAGAGAGGTGAAAGGAGCTATCCGCAGACAGATCCTTCTGGTATTTTTTATCCCGCTTGTGATGGCAATGGTGCATATTTCCATGGCATTTCCGCTGATCCGCCGGCTCCTGCTGCTGTTCGGAATGGCCAATACAAAATTGTACGTGGGCTGCACTGCGGGAACGGTTCTGGCCTTTGCGCTGGTCTATGGACTGATCTACTCCATGACAGCCAGATCTTACTATAAAATAGTGGAAAAAGCATAAAATCGGTGAAAAAGCACAGCTGTGTTTGCTGTGAAGTATTGAAGTTTTGATATGGCAATGCTACAATAAAGGGGCGTGTCAGGAAGCAGAAAAGTTTCCGGACACGCTCTTATTTACATGTACAACGAACTATAGCGATGCACTAATTTATTGGATCGCTGTAAGACGAGACGCTGGTGATCGCTGCACAGATCGGAGAAGCCTGCAAAGGTGCTTTTCATAGTTGCGTTTTATAACGGAATGTACATACAATGGAGGAAATCGATGAAAAGAGAAAGTTTCAGAAAAGGTATGAAGGATGGAGTTCCCATCGCTCTTGGATATTTTGCGGTATCCTTTACCTTTGGCATGATGGCTGTTGCCGGCGGCTTGCGTATCTGGCAGGCAGTTCTGATCTCCCTGACCAACCTGACATCGGCCGGTCAGTTTGCGGGACTGGACATTATTTTTGCGGGAGGCTCCATGTGGGAGATGGCAATGACCCAGCTGATCATCAACCTGAGATACTGCCTGATGTCATTTTCCCTGTCCCAGAAATTCCGGCGTGAGGAGTCCGGTATCCTGAAATACATCGCTGCTTTTGGTATCACCGATGAAATTTTCGGGATCAGTGCGGCCCAGGAGGGAAAGGTCAGCGTATTTTATAATTACGGAGCCATGTGCGTGGCAATTCCCGGATGGACTCTTGGAACTCTGGCAGGAGGAATCTCCGGAAGCCTTTTGCCGGATTTTATGCTTAGTGCGTTGAGCGTTGCCATTTACGGAATGTTCCTGGCCATCATCATCCCGCCGTCCAAAAAGAGCAGACCGGTTCTTGGGGTGGTTGTGGCATCCATGGCAGTCAGTACTGTTTTTGCGGTGACACCGGTGTTAAAACAGGTATCATCCGGATTTATGATCATTATCACAACACTTCTGGTAGCAGGCCTGGCAGCTTATTTCTGCCCGCTGGAAGAGAAAGGGGAAGCCGTTCATGAGTCATAATGTATATCTTTATATCCTGGTGATGGCAATTGTCACCTATCTCATCCGTATGCTGCCCCTTGCTCTTGCAAAAAACGAGATCAGAAGCCCGTTTATCAAGTCCTTTCTGTATTATGTGCCATATGCCTGTCTGGCAGCCATGACCTTCCCGGCCATCCTGAAGGCCACAGACAGCATCATCTCCGGTGCAGCAGGTTTCCTGGTAGCACTTATTGCTGCATATAAGGAAAAAAGCCTGATCACAGTAGCCCTGCTGGCGTGTGCGGCGGTGTTTATCGTGGAGAGGGTTCTGGTATTTATCTGAAAAGTATAATATGCAGGAGGGAGCTTCGAAAAGCTCCCTCCTTTTTCATTTATTCACCTAAAAATCCAAGATCGATCTCTCCGTCAAACACCGTAGTTGCAGGTCCTGTCATATATACAAGGTTTTCATCTCTTTCCCAGGAGATGTTTAAGTCTCCGCCAAGAAGCTGTACAGTAACCGGTTTGCTGCCGTCAACCTTGTCATTGAGGATGGAAGCTATCGTAACTGCGCAGGCGCCTGTGCCGCAGGCAAGGGTTTCTCCGGAGCCACGCTCCCATACACGCATCTTTACGGTGTGGCGGTCGATCACCTGAACAAACTCAGTGTTGACTCTGTCCGGGAAGCATACGTGATTTTCAAAGGACGGGCCGATCTTTTCCAGGTCAAGGCTGTTCACATCGTCTACGTAGATGATGGCATGAGGATTACCCATGGAAACTGCGGTCATGTGATATTCTTTTCCGTCGACGGTGATGGGAGCGTCGATCACCTGCTCGGTTTCGGCAACCACCGGGATCTCTTTTGCAGTGAGAATCGGGGAGCCCATGTTGACTTTTACCATGGAGGCCTTGCCGTCGCGGATAGTAAGATCCACATATTTGATACCGCTTCTTGTGGCGATGCTTAAAGAAGTTTTGTCCACAATGCCGTGGTCATAGACATATTTGGCAACGCAGCGGATACCGTTTCCGCACATGGCACCCTGAGAGCCGTCCAGATTGTACATATCCATCTCGCAGTCTGCAATCTCAGACGGGCGGATCAGGATCAGACCATCGGAACCAATGCCAAAATGACGGTCGCTGACAAATTTTGCCACTGCGGCCGGATCCTTAACAGTTTCCTCGAAACAGTTTACATATACATAATCGTTTCCAATGCCGTGCATTTTCGTGAATTTCATAATAGTAACCTCCTCTTGTTTCTGAATATTATACTTGTTTTTTCTGTTGGAACACAAGACCCCATGGAAAAAACACGCAGGTTTTTCCATTTGTTGCCTTTAATAGTATAGTATATTGGACAATTGTTATCGAAAAGTGAATTTTCCCTGTGGAATTCCGGTAAATTAGAAGTGGATTTTCGTATTTATGGATTTTATGTGCTTGCATTTTGTCAGAAACATGGTATCATAAAACAAAGTAATATGCATGGAGATGTATAATTATGCTGTACATTACGGATTGGACTGACACAAGCAGAGAGACAGTTAACGTAAAGTACATAGAATTCAGGAGGAAGAAAAATGAAGAGAAAATTTATGGCACTTGCACTTGCAGCAGCTATGACAGTTTCTATGACATCCGCTGTTTTTGCAGCAGATGAGATCAAGAGCGCAGATGATCTGGAGGGTAAGAAGATCGGTGTTCAGCTTGGAACAACCGGTGATGCAGACGCTACAGAGGTTAAAGACGCAACAGTAGAGAGATACAACAAAGGTAATGACGCTGTTATGGCTTTGAAACAGGGTAAGATTGACTGCGTAGTGATCGACAGCGAGCCTGCCAAGAAATTTGTTGAGAAAAACGATGATCTTGAGATCGTTGAGGATATTTTTGATAAAGAGGAGTATGCAATCTGTCTTTCCAAAGATAATGCAGACCTTACCAAAGAGTTCAACGAAGCGCTGAAGGAGCTGAAGGATGACGGAACTCTGGATTCCATCAGAGATAACTACATCGGTGATGATGCAGGTAAGACACCGTATGAGACTCCTAAGGATGCAGATCACTCCAAGGGAACTCTTACCATGGCAACAAACGCAACCTTCCAGCCATACGAATACTATGACGGAGATAAGATCGTAGGTATTGATGTTGATATCGCTCAGGCTGTCTGCGACAAGCTTGGATATGAGCTGAAGGTCGAGGATATGGAGTTTGATGCGATCGTAAATTCTGTTAAATCCGGAAAAGCTGATTTCGGTGCTGCAGGAATGACAGTAACAGAGGATCGTAAAAAGAGCGTTGATTTCACTGATCCGTACACAACTGCAGAGCAGGTTGTTATTGTAAAGAAATAATTTTGCACAGAGAAATCAGAGGATTCTGAACGGATAAGCTGAGAAACAGATATTCGTTGCAGGGTTCAGTAGCGAATGATCAGGTTCCGGATATCCGGGTATGTTTTCCGGATTTCGGAACCTGTAGTTTTGGAAAGGGTGGAAATTTTGAGTCTTATTGAACAGTTTCAGTTTAACTTTCTGGACGACAATCGCTGGCAGTTCATTTTGTCCGGTCTGAAAAATACCATCATCATTACTTTTTTTGCTGTACTTCTTGGTATTTTTCTGGGATTTGTCATTGCTATTGTCCGTTCTACACATGATAAGACAGGTAAGCTTAAGATCCTTAATGTGATCTGTCGTGTTTATCTGACTGTGATCCGTGGCACCCCAACGATGGTACAGCTGCTGATCGTATTTTATGTTATTTTTGCAACCATAGATCCGGGTAAGATAGTTGTTGCCATTATCGCCTTTGGTATGAACTCTGCTGCATACGTGGCTGAGATCGTCCGTTCCGGTATCATGTCTATTGATCAGGGACAGTTTGAGGCAGGACGGAGCCTGGGTCTTAACTATACACAGACTATGATCAAGATCATTCTTCCGCAGGCGGTCAAGAACATCCTGCCGGCCCTTGGAAACGAGCTGATCGTACTTTTGAAGGAGACATCCATCAGTGGTTATATCGGACTTATGGATCTGACCCGTGGCGGAGACATTATCCGAAGCCAGACCTACAGTGCACTGTTCCCGCTGCTGGTAGTAGCTGCGATCTATCTTGTGATCGTTTGCTTCCTTACCTATCTGGTAGGAAGACTTGAAAGGAGGCTGAGAACCAATGAGCGTAAGTAATGAAGTGCTTCTGGATGTACAGGGACTTGAAAAGGCCTATGGCGGCAATCAGGTTCTCAACGGGATCACCACACAGATCCGCAGAGGTGAAGTAGTAGCCATTATCGGACCATCCGGCTGTGGTAAATCTACATTCCTCCGTTCCCTGAATCTCCTTGAGGAGCCGACCGGGGGAAAAATCCTCTTTGAGGGAACCGACATCACAGATTCCAAGGTGGATATCAACCGTCATCGTCAGAAGATCGGAATGGTATTCCAGCAGTTTAATCTTTTTCCACATAAGACAGTAAAAGAGAACATTATGCTCGCACCTGTGACTCTGAATCTTATGAGTAAGGAAGAGGCTGAAAAAACGGCACTGGAGCTTCTGGAGCGAGTAGGTCTTCCGGATAAGGCAGATTCCTATCCGGACATGCTTTCCGGCGGTCAGAAGCAGCGTATCGCCATTGCAAGATCTCTTGCCATGAACCCGGACGTGATGCTGTTTGATGAGCCTACATCTGCTCTTGATCCGGAGATGGTAGGAGAGGTCCTGGAACTGATGCAGGAGCTTGCAAGATCCGGCATGACCATGGTTGTGGTAACTCATGAGATGGGCTTTGCCCGCGAGGTGGCAACCAGAGTCCTCTTCATTGATGAAGGAAAGATCCAGGAAGAAAATTCTCCTAAGGAATTCTTTGCAAATCCAAAGAATAAGAGACTTCGAGAGTTTCTTTCAAAGACATTATAAATATAAGAATATTAAAAACGGATGCTTTATCCTCCTGTGGAAATGCTGCAGGAGATAAAGCATCCGTTTTTTATAGTTACAGAATAGTGACGTAGTTATTTCACCGGCTGGTTCAGATCACTGTAGGTTACATCCTCAAAGGGGAGAGAGATGCGTTCTCTTCTGGCAGAGGAAAGGTAGATGCCCTTTACCATTTCAAGGGTTTTTCTGCCTTCCAGTCCGTCGATGGCAACAGGAAGATCCTCACGGACAGAACGGTAGAAGTCACGGATCTGCAGGTGATGGCTGCTTCCCCAGTAATCAGGGCCCACATTTGTGGTCTCATAAGTGTTTCGGATCTCGGCATAGGTGCCGTCCAGCTCGTAATAGCCCATGTCCTGCTTAAGACCCAGGCGTCCTTTTTCTCCGATCAGTTCAATATTGATCGGGGAATCGGCTCCGTAAATGTTGCAGGCATAGAGATTGTAAAGACAGCCGTTTTTAAACATGATAGCAGCGTCTGCGGCATCCTCCACTTTTACAAAATGATGAACATAATTATGAACACTTCCGTCGATCCATTCCACATCGGAATCCAGCATATATCGAACACGATCAATGCTGTGGATCGCCTGGTCGATGAGAACACCGCCGCCCTCTTTGTCCCATGTTCCCTTCCAGTCACTTCCGCTGTAATAGTCGAGCGGACGGTTCCAGGTCAGATAGGAACGTGCGGTAAGGATTTTTCCGAAATCACCCCGCTGGATCATTTCGCGGAGCTTTTCTACACTTTTTGTGTAACGGGTCTGGAAGATAACGCCCAGCTTTACATGAGTTTCTTCGGCGGTACGGATCATTCTGTCTGCATCCTGAAGACAGGTGGCAATGGGCTTTTCGGTAAGGACGTTAATGCCGGCTTTCATGGCTTTGATGGCCATGACCGGGTGCAGGAAATGCGGCAGACAGAGATGTACCACATCAATATCCTTATCCAGGATCTCATCAAAGTCCGTAGTCCAGGAACAGTTAAATTCCTCTGCAAAGGCTTTGGCAAGAGCTGGATCTTTGTCAACGGCATATGCTAATTCTACTTCATCGCTGAGACGATGGAATGCATCCGCATAAGAGACGGAAATACGGCCGCAGCCTACAATAGCAGCTTTCAGTTTTTTCATGGCTTCCTCCTTATATCATCCGATAAAAAAATTCGTCGGATCCTGATTTGTAAAAGAATAGTGGATATCAAAAAAGTATTTCATGGCTCCGTTCAGGAACGAATCACTCTGGAGCTGGGAGTAACGGACAGTCACGTTATCTACCATCCTGCGGAACCCGGTTTTTTTCAGGTCTTCCCGTACTTCATTGAGAAAATATTCGCCAAGATCCGGAATCTTTCCGCCAAGAACGATCAGAGATGGATTTACGGTACTGATCAGATTACTCAGGGCGATGGACAGCTCCCATGCCATCTCCTTTACCATAGCAAGAGCGGTTGGATCGCGGAAGGTGGCAGCCTTTCCCAGATCTGAGAAGGTGATTTCTGAAAGTGCGCTTAAGGATGGAATCTGTCCGAATTCCGGGATCCTGTTTTTCAGAGCCTGCTCCGAGATCATAACTTCCAGACATCCGTGATTTCCGCAGATACATTCCGGACCGTGAGGATCGATGGAATAATGGCCGAACTGGGTAGAGGAACCACTGGCAGTTCCAAGCATGCTTCCTTCTGTGAAAAGGGTGGCACCGATGCCGCGGCCGAAATTGAGAAAAGCAAAATTTTTCTCTTTTATATTGCCATAGACCTTTTCCGCGTAGGAATAGCAGGCGGTATCATTGAGAAGATCAACCGGGTATCCCGGGAATGCAGTCTTCAGAGATTTAATG
>ENA-ORUI01001842-ORUI01001842.1-human-gut-metagenome-genome-assembly--contig:-NODE-1842-length-19720-cov-3.122553_pt1 | contig 19720 bp, 18 predicted proteins | sample MGYA00242078_ERZ509205 | MGnify/ENA primary metagenome ERZ509205 (study PRJEB26280, sample SAMEA2338828) | human gut metagenome | biome: human gut; feature: human-associated habitat; material: faeces... | reverse complement strand
ATTTCACGTTCCGGAATCGGATTTGTTTCTGACCAGAATTTGAAAGTTGGAACCTACTATGATACCAAGATTCAGATTTGGACGAAAGAGGTCATTGATGCGGTACTTGAGATTGTCAGATGTGACCCGAAGGGGGACGGAACCTATAAATATGGCTGTGTATTTGTTGGAATGTCAGATACCGATGCATTAAAAATTGATATTTATCAGATTTTCAATGATGTCTAAAAGAAAAGCTGAGTGATAAAAGAAAACCATGGAAAATTATTTCCATGGTTTTTTGACTTTATAAAATAGAGTATTAGCTTTAAGTATACATGTTTATAATTTGATTCTTTTCAATTGCCGTGGAATACCATTTTTTTTACTTTCGGAAAAGTTGTTATATTCTTCTTCAAACAATTGAATAGTAAATTTATCTGAGACAATGTATACTTCAAGACAAGTTTTATTCAGCAATTTACCTAAATATAACATTATGTTTTGAAAATCAGAAAACTCTTTGTGTATATTTTCATATTTTGTATTTTCCTTGGGATTTTGAATAGCATAATTTAAATAGTTTAAATAGTTATTACTTTGTAATTTTGATAAATTTTCAATTAGAGTATATTCATTATAAGTATATGTGAAATTATTTGTAATTGTATCTAAAGTGTGAGATATTTGATTAATATATCGTTCAATGCCTTGCTGGCTAAATTCCATTCTAACAAGCCAACCATGCTCTGAATTAGGATTATATCGTAAAAAATAATATGTTTTATTTTTTAATTCTATAGTATTATCGGATTTAATATTAATAAAATTGTTAGTAGAAAGAACTATATCTGATAGGAGAAAATATAACCATTCAAGCGATGACTTGGCTATACTAAATGCTTTCTTTTGTTTTCGTATATTAGGAATATAAAGTTGAAAAATGAAAAATATAAAATTAATTAGTACTCCTAGTGCAAGATTATATAAAATATTATAGCACGTCGTAATAGTTGTTTCTTTTTCTAAAAAATTAAAAGTTAGAGCATATGATAATACTATTGCTATTGAAATAAATGTTAATATACATAAAATTTTATTTCCTTTAAAAAGATTTTTCATAAGAAGTCTCCTTTGTTAAATATAATGTAATATTTTACATCATAAAAGTTAATTTTAATAGTAGAAATAAAAGGATAATCATGCATTAAAATATAATAAAAACTAATGTTTTATAATACCAGAAAAAAGGAATATGGGGTTTTAGGATTGAATTAGCTAAGATATGAGGAAATATTGAAAAAATAGAAATTTGCTTAAAAAAATGGTATAATATCAAAATTAAGACAATTTTTTTTTAGATCTAAAACGGAGGTATATTGAATGCAAAAATGTCCAAACTGTGGAAACATATTATCGCAAGAAATGATAGATGCTAATTTGTGCTGGGAGTGTGGCTATATATTGGATGAGTCACAAACTGATGGGATTTCTGATGTTATAAATATGCAAAGAATAGAAATTAAGAAGAAGGAATATGCAAATTCTGTCGGAAATTCGATAGAATATGATGTAGAAACATTAATGACAAGTTCAGATGGATTTACAAATACAGAAGAGATGAATGAGATTTTAAAAAAGCGTGTGGCAAATGGTTGGAGATTACATTCTATTTATTCGAATCCATTAGGAGTAAATGCAGTAAGAATTCTAGGAATTGGGACCAATGCTACTATATCAGAGTCGGTAATGATTTTTGAAAGAATAATTATGAAAGAATGATTTACTATAGTTATATAAAAATAAATGATACTTATTTTTACTGAACGATATGTAAAAAAAGGTTGTAACCACTTCTTATAAAAAGTGGTTGCAACCTTTTAAAAATAAAGATTCTTTAAATCTCTATAGAAATCAGGGTAAGAAACCTCTGCAATTTCGGAATGCTTTAATTCGATACCACCATCAATATTTAACGCAGCAATGGCAAAGCTCATAGCAATCCGGTGGTCAAGTCCTGCATCAATGGCTGCGGAGTGTAAGGTCTTTCCGCCGTGAATAATCATGCCATCATCCGTTGGGGTAACATCACAGCCTAATAACTTTAAGTTTTCTGTTACCGTAAGAATACGGTCGGTTTCCTTTACCTTAAGTTCTGCAGCATCCCGGATAATGGTGATTCCTTCTGCAAAGGCTGCCATAACAGCAATCACAGGGATTTCATCGATTAAAGTCGGGATGAGTTCCCCTTCCACCACGGTACCATGAAGTGAACTGCCTTTTACCAGAAGGTCGCAGACCGGCTCACCGGATGCGGTTCTTGGATTCAGCCGTTCGATGGAGCCGCCCATTGCTTTGGCAACTTTTAAGATGCCGTCTCTTGTGGGATTGACTCCAACATTGCGGATTAAGACTTCGGAACCAGGAGTAAGTAACGCTGCCGCAATAAAATAGGCTGCCGAAGAAATATCTCCAGGAACTTCCACTTTCTGTCCGTTTAAAACAGGATCCGGTGCAATGAATGCAGTTGTTCCTTCAGAGGTGACTTTAGCGCCGAAAGAGCGAAGCATTAGTTCTGTGTGGTTGCGGGAGAGTACCGGTTCCGTTACGCTGGTAATTCCGTCCGCATATAAGCCGGCTAAAAGTATACAGGATTTTACCTGGGCAGATGCAACCTTGGAAGTATAATCAATGGCATGTAATTCATGTCCGGTTATTTTTAAAGGAACACAGTTGTTATCCTTTAAACTTTCGATATCTGCCTGCATGAGACGAAGCGGTTCCATGATACGCTTCATGGGACGGGTGCGAAGGGAATCATCCCCATCTAACTGGCTGACAAATGGATTACCGGCTAAGATACCAGAAATCAGCCGGGTAGTAGTTCCGCTGTTCCCCGCGTCTAAGATATGCTGTGGCTCCTTTAGCCCGTGTAATCCTTTTCCATGGACAAGTACACGACTTTTTTCCCGTTCAATTTCAATGCCCATTTCCTGAAAGCAGGAAATCGTAGAAAGACAGTCGGCACCCTCTAAGAAATTGGTGATTTCGGTTGTGCCGTTGGAAAGCGAACCAAACATAATTGCACGATGGGAAATGGATTTGTCTCCCGGAATATTTATTTCTCCATGTAAGGCATGGGCTTTTTTGATCTGCATAATAAAATCCTTTCTGGATGTATTCTGAAATATTGTCAATATTTTATCTAAATATTATCGTTCATAAACTGTATAATGATATTTGCGAAGCAGTGCAATGGCACAGTTAAGTGCTTCTTCTTCGTATAATTCAATACGAAGTACACCGTTTTCAAATTCACGGTTATGGATAATTCCAATATTTTTAATACTGATATTGTTGCTGGCAAGAATCGTAGCAATGGTTGCAATTCCACCGGCTTCATCAATCAGATCACAATAACATTCAAAGACTTTACGCAATGGACCGGAAGAAGTAATGGTGATAGAATCCCGGTAATCCTTGGCATGAGAGAAGAAATCATAGATTTCCTTTTCTTTCCTTTCAGCAATCAGACTACGCATGGTATTTAATTCTTCCGTATAGCGGTCAATGAGTGTTAAAATCTGCTCCCGGTTAGAGGCACAGATATGCTGCCACATTACAGGAGAAGAGGATGCAATTCTTGTGATATCTTTAAATCCGCCTGCTGCAATCGTCTTCATCGTCTCATTTTCATCATCGGTTTCACGAATCAGATTCACAAGACTTGCTGCAATAATATGCGGCAGATGACTGATAGAAGCGGTTGCATGGTCATGGGTTTTCGCATCCATAATCATAGGAACTGAGCCTAAGGATGCAATATAATCCCGGAACGCATGAAGCACTGCGGTATCAGTTTTTGCAGTCGGGGTTAAAATATAATAAGCATTTTCCAATAAATAGGCGGTTGCAGCCTGATAGCCGGTCTTTTCAGAACCTGCCATAGGATGTCCGCCAATAAAAAAGGATTCTAACTCAAGGGCTGTAATACTTTCATGAATATCCCCTTTGACACTTCCTACATCAGAAAGAATACAGCCCTTTTTCAAAAAGGGCTTTAATTCTTTTATGTATTCAATATTTTTCTGTACCGGACAGCAGAGAAAGATAATATCACAGTCGGAGAAATCTTTCATTGCAAGCAGCGTATCATTGGAAATAGTATGGTCCTCAAAAGCTGCAGTTATGGTAGAAAGATGACCGGATGTGGCAATCAGTTCTGTTTCCGGGTAAATGCGTTTTATGGTCTTAGCCATCGAACCGCCGATAAGACCAAGACCAATAAAACCGATTTTCTTAAAGTCCATGTTACATTAAGCTCCTTCCGCTTAAGGAAATATATGGTTTGATATGTTCCATAACAGAATCGAACTGTTCGAAGTTCAGAGACTGCGGACCATCGGAAAGTGCATGTGCAGGGTCATTATGTACTTCAATCATCAGACCATCGGCACCGCAGGCAATACCGGCTTTAGCAAGCGGTTCAACGAAAGAGCGGACACCGGTTGCATGGCTTGGGTCAACGATGACCGGAAGATGGGTACGTTCCTTTAAGACACATACTGCACTTAAGTCTAAGGTATTTCTGGTGGAAGTCTCGAAAGTACGGATACCACGTTCACATAAAGCAACGTTTGGACTTCCGGAAGAGATAATATATTCTGCTGCATTCAACCATTCATCAATCGTAGCAGACAGACCTCTCTTTAATAAGACAGGAAGACCGGCACGGCCAACTTCTTTTAATAATTCGAAGTTCTGCATATTTCTGGCACCGACCTGAAGCATGCTGACATATTTTACAGCAGATTCTACGGCATGTGCACTGGTTACTTCACAAATGGTTGCAAGACCTGTTTCATCAGAAGCGGTCTTCATATATTTTAAACCTTCTTCCTCAAGACCCTGGAAAGAGTATGGGGAAGTACGAGGTTTGTAAGCACCACCACGAAGAATGGTTGCTCCTGCCTTCTTGACTGCACGGGCAATGCAAAGAAGCTGTTCTTCTGTTTCAACGGCACAGGGACCTGCCATAATTGTCATGGTATCAGGACCGATTACGGTATCCTTAACCTTGAAACTGGTTGGCTGTGGGTGGAACTTCTTATTGGCTAGCTTGTAGCTTTCGGTAATCGGAACTACCTTTTCTACTTCAGGGCTGGCTTCAATACGCTGAATATCTAATTTGGTTTTATCACCGACCACTCCGATGATTGTAACTTCTTCCCCATGGGAAAGATGTGTTTTTAAGCCTTCTTTTTCCACTGCATCTACAATTTTATCTACATCCTGTGGAAGAGCGGATGGTTTCATAACAATAATCATAATTTATAATCCTCACTTAAAAAATGTCACCTGACCGGACTATTATAATATGAGAAGAAACGGAATGCAACCGTATCTCTCCGGTGGTGCATGTATACTATAACGGAATCAGAATACAATGTCAATACTTTAAAGCGTTAAAGTTTAACGTGCGAAAATATAAAATTTCACAATAAAATGATCAAAAATAGTGCAAAATGTTTACTGCACATTTACAATTCATTCATAAATGTTGTGTATAATACATAATATAGTTGAAGAAAATAACTTGATTTAGTAAAATATATACATAAATCTATAGTACAGGAGGAATGAAATATGGAAGTATTTACAACGGACAGAATCAGAAACGTCGTGCTTTTAGGACATGGTGGAGCGGGAAAGACCAGTCTGGTGGAAGCAATGGCATATTTATCCGGCATGACAACCCGTATGGGAAAGATTTCTGATGGAAATACTATCAGTGATTTTGATAAAGAAGAAATCAAAAGACAGTTTTCCATCCATACTTCGGTTGTTCCGGTTATCTGGGATAATACCAAGATTAATTTCTTAGATACTCCGGGATATTTTGACTTTGTCGGTGAAGTGGAAGAAGCAGTCAGTGCCGCAGATGCAGCAATTATCGTGGTATCCGGCAAGAACGGAATTGAAGTCGGTACGAAGAAAGCCTGGGATATCTGCGAGAAATACAATCTTCCTAGAATGATATTTGTTACGGAGATGGATATTGATAATGCAAGCTTCCGGCAGGTAGTAGAAGATTTACAGCAGTTATATGGCAAGCGGATTGCTCCATTCCATCTGCCGATTCGTGAAAACGAGAAATTTGTAGGCTATATCAATGTGGTTCGTAAGAGTGCCCAGAGATGGAATGATAAGGGTGAAGTAGTAGAATGTGAGATTCCGGAATACAGCCAGAATAACCTTGGAATCTGTACCGATGCCCTGATGGAAGCGGTAGCAGAAACCAGTGAAGAATTCATGGAGCGGTATTTTAATGGTGATGAATTCTCAGAAAACGAAATACGTCAGGCACTTCGCGTTAATGTGGCGGATGCCAGCATGGTTCCGGTTTCCATGGGTTCCAGCATTCTTGCACAGGGTATGTATACCTTGTTAGATGACATTATAAAATACTTCCCAAGCCCGGATAAACGTTCCTGTACCGGAATTAATGCCAAGAGCAATGAAGTATATTCCGCAGATTATGATTTTTCAAAGCCAAAATCAGCATATATTTTTAAAACAATTGTAGACCCGTTTATTGGAAAATATTCTCTGATAAAAGTAAATTCCGGTGTGTTAAAAACCGATGATTTACTTTTTAATCATCATCGGGATACAGAAGGCAGGATTGGAAAGCTCTATGTAATGTGCGGCAGCAAACCACAGGAAGTACCGGAGCTTCATGCCGGAGATATCGGAGCATTAGCAAAGCTTTCCGGAGCTATGACAACCGATTCCCTGTCTACAAGAGCCAATCCGATACTCTTTATCCGGACAAGTATTTCAGAGCCATATACCGGCATGAGATATAAAGCAAAGAATAAAGGTGATGAAGATAAAATTTCCCAGGCACTGCAGAAAATCATGCAGGAAGACTTAACCATTAAGACAGTAAATGACAGTGCTAATCACCAGACACTGATTTATGGTATCGGGGAACAGCAGTTGGAGGTTCTGGTAGAAACCTTAAAGAATAAGTATAAAGTAGAGATTGAACTGAGCCGTCCGAAGGTTGCATTCCGTGAAACCATCCGAGGAACCTCAGATGTGGAATATAAATATAAGAAACAGTCTGGTGGACATGGCCAGTATGGACATGTAAAGATGCGTTTTTCACCATCGGGAAATCTTGAGGAAGCCTATGAGTTCTCGCAGGAAGTGGTTGGCGGAGCGGTTCCGAAGAATTTCTTCCCTGCAGTAGAAAAAGGACTTCAGGAGGGCGTGCAGAAAGGACCTTTGGCGGCATATCCGGTACTTGGTATCAAGGCAGTGCTTTATGACGGTTCCTATCATGCAGTAGATTCTTCGGAAATGGCATTTAAGGTTGCTGCAAGAGAAGCCTTAAAGAAAGGAATCTTAGAAGCAAAGCCGGTGCTTTTAGAACCGATTGCCAGCCTTAAGATTACATTACCAGACGTTTATACCGGAGATGTAATGGGAGATTTAAATAAGAAGCGGGCAAGAGTTCTTGGCATGACACCGGATAACAAAGGAACCACCGAGATTTTAGCGGATATTCCTTATATTGAATTATATGGTTATGGCACAAGACTTCGTTCCATGACACAGGGAAGCGGAGATTTCTCCTACCAGTTTGCCAGATACGAACAGGCACCGGAGGAAGTCGCAAGGGTACAGATGGAAGAACGGGCATCCAAGCTTGCTTCAGAAGAAGATAAATAGTGTAGTGAGATAAGTGTAATGAGAAAAAATATCTGTTAAGACAAACGGATGACGAAAGAGAGGTGGTGGTGACATGGGAAAGAAAAGAACTTTTTTTGCAATTGTTTTGATTATTGCGCTGTTTTTCGATAATTCGCAGTTTTCAGAAGCAAAAGCACTTCGTTCTCTGCCAATCACTACCTCTCTTTATTACAGCATGGAGCCGGAAGATGCCAATGTATTAAAGGAAGATTATGATATCACCTATTACTTAAATGGTGGAATCCCTTCTTCTGATTTGACTTATAACTATATTATAGAAGAACTTCCTCTAACCCTTGATATACCGGAAAAACCGGGATATAATTTCGCTGGCTGGTATACCGAAAGCAGTTATCAGAATAAGATTACAGAGATAAACATTGATAATTTCGGAGACGTATCTTTATACGCAAAATGGACCAAGAAGATTGATTCTTCTTACAGCGTGGAAATGTATCCATATTCCACGGCATCACAGATGAGCGGAAATGACCGGATGTTAAAGGATTGTGGATTCAGCTTTGCCTATGATGTAAATATTCCGGGAATGCCATCCACCAGGGAACAGGATTATGCACAGAATATGACATCCACGGACAACCAGTGTCCGCAGGGTATCTGTATTACCGAAGATTATTATATGATTACAGCATATAATACGGATGATTCGGAAAGCCTTGGAGCCCTTTATATCTTTGACAAAGAGACCGGAGAATATATGGTTACTCTTGGCATGAAAAAGAACAGCCATCTTGGAGGACTTACCTGCGATGGAAGAAATGTCTGGATCTGCCATTCGGACACGAGGTCTTTGGAGCGGCTTAGTTACAGTTATATAAAAAAGATTGCAGAGTCCAAACCGAAGATTTTTGTGGATGCCACCGGAATGTTTGAAGAATACCGTGTAGCGAATATGCCATCCTGCATTACCTGGCATGATGGAATTCTCTGGGTAGCAACCCACAATGCCTTATTCAAATCCATTATGATTTCTTATAAATATCAGGATGGAGAACTGATGGAACAGCAGCGCTACCAGATACCGGAAAAGGTGCAGGGAATTGCTTTTGATGAACAGGACAGAGTGTATTTAAGCACATCCTATGGAAGAAGCAATTCATCCTATTTAAAGATTTACCAGAATGTAGATGCAATGGATACAAAGCCGCGGACACCGGAACTTAAGGTGGAAATGCCACCATGTTCCGAAGAAATTAATTATGCAGACGGCAATATCTATGTGCTGTTTGAATCGGCAAGCTCGAAATATTTTGAAGGCACAGACGGAAAAGGGAAGAGCATTTGTCCGATAGACCGGATTCTTACAATTGATACAAATACCATTTTTCCTTGACAAATTGAGGGCATGTGATAGAATTTTATGAGTATAAGTCTCTAAAAAGGCATTCTATCAGCATGTCCTTATTTTATGGACGAAAGCTGTTTAAATTAGGAGGAATTGAAGATGTCACAAACAACAGTACCGTATAATCACAGAGCGGTAGAGCAGAAATGGCGTAAAGTCTGGGAAGATAAGCCAATTAATGTAAATGATGGCAAGAAGCCGAAATACTATTGTCTGGATATGTTTCCATACCCATCCGGAAACGGACTCCATGTAGGTCACTGGAGAGGCTATGTAATATCTGATGTATGGAGCCGCTATAAGCTTATGCATGGATATTATGTCATTCACCCGATGGGATGGGATGCATTTGGTCTTCCGGCAGAGAACTACGCAATTAAGATGGGTGTTCATCCGGAAAAATCTACCGCTGAAAATATCAGGAATATCAAGCGTCAGATTCAGGAAATTGCTGCAATCTATGACTGGGATATGGAAGTAAATACCACCGATCCTGAATTCTACAAATGGACACAGTGGATTTTTGTAAAAATGTTTAAAGCTGGACTTGCTTATGAGAAAGAGATGCCAATTAACTGGTGTCCATCCTGTAAGACTGGTCTTGCCAATGAAGAAGTTGTAAATGGTAAATGTGAGCGTTGTGGTGCTGATGTTACCAAGAAGAACTTAAAGCAGTGGATGCTTAAGATTACCAAATATGCTGACCGCCTTCTTGCAGACCTTGATAAGCTTGACTGGCCGGAAAAGGTTAAGAAAATGCAGACTGACTGGATTGGCAAGAGTAATGGAGCGGAAGTCAACTTTAAGGTGGATGGAAGCGATAAAGAGATTACTGTATATACCACAAGACCGGATACTCTTCACGGAGCAACCTTCATGGTACTTGCACCGGAGCATGCTTTGGCAAAAGAGCTTGCAACTGACGAGACAAGAGCTGCAGTAGAGGATTATATCTATCAGTCATCCCTGAAATCTTCTGTAGATCGTTTGCAGGATAAAGAAAAGACTGGTGTATTTACCGGTTCTTATGCAATCAATCCGCTGAATGGTGCAAAGGTTCCAATCTGGCTTTCTGATTATGTATTAGCTGATTATGGTACCGGAGCAATTATGTGTGTTCCTGCACATGATGACCGTGACTTTGAATTTGCAAAGAAATTCAATATTCCAATCATCCAGGTTATTGCCAAAGATGGTAAGGAAATTGAAAATATGACCGAAGCTTATACCGAAGCAAAAGGTATTATGATTAATTCTGGTGACTGGAATGGAATGGAGTCATCCGTTCTTAAGAAAGAAGCTCCGGAAATGATTGAAAAGATGGGCTTTGGTAAGAAGACAACCAACTATAAATTAAGAGACTGGGTATTCTCCCGCCAGCGTTACTGGGGCGAGCCAATCCCAATAGTACATTGTCCGGATTGTGGAGCAGTTCCGGTTCCGGAAGAAGAGCTTCCATTACTGTTACCAGAGGTTGAATCTTATCAGCCGACAGGTACCGGAGAATCACCGTTGGCAGATATTACGGAGTGGGTAAATACCACTTGTCCTTGCTGTGGTAAGCCTGCAAAACGTGAGACCAATACCATGCCACAGTGGGCAGGTTCATCCTGGTATTTCTTACGTTATGTAGATAACAAGAACAAAGATGAATTAGTAAGCCGCGAGAAAGCAGATAAATATCTTCCGGTTGATATGTATATCGGTGGAGTAGAGCATGCAGTACTGCATCTTCTGTATTCCCGTTTCTATACCAAATTCTTATATGATATCGGAGTAATTGATTTTGATGAGCCATTTACCAAACTGTTTAATCAGGGTATGATTACCGGTAAGAATGGTATCAAGATGAGTAAATCTAAAGGAAATGTCGTCTCACCGGATGATCTGGTTCGTGACTACGGCTGTGATTCCTTAAGATTATATGAGCTGTTTGTTGGACCACCGGAATTGGATTCTGAGTGGGATGATCGTGGAATCGATGGTGTATACCGTTTCATCACCAGATTCTGGAATCTTGTAATGAGCCAGAAGGATGCAGATGTTGCTGAGACTAAAGAACTGGTTAAGATTCGTCATAAACTGGTATATGATATTACCCAGAGACTGGAAAGCTTCAGCTTAAATACTGTAATTTCAGGATTTATGGAATACAATAACAAACTGATCGACCTTTCCAAGAAGGGCGGCGTAGATAAGAAGACACTTGAAACTTATGTGCTTCTTCTTGCTCCGTTTGCACCACATATTGCAGAAGAACTGTGGAGCGAGCTTGGTCATGATACTTCCGTATTTGCAGAAAGATGGCCGGAGTATGATAAAGATGCAATGGAAGATGATGAAGTTGAAATTGCAGTACAGATTAACGGCAAGACAAAGGGTGTTGTCAGCATTGCAAAAGATGCTTCCAAAGAGGATGCACTTGCTGCAGGAAAAGCTGCAATTGCAGATAAGCTTACCGGCAATGTAATCAAAGAGATTTATGTACCGGGTAAAATCATTAATATTGTAATGAAATAAGCAATGATAAAATCATAATAAATATTTCGCAAACGAGGATGTGCATTTTGCATATCCTCGTTTGCGTTATAAGAGACTATTTTTTTCTTTTTTGTAACATCTGCATCATCTGCAGCATTTTATCCGCTTTTACACGTTCTGCTTCGGACATATTCTGCTTTAATAATTCAATTAATAAAGTTGTTTCGGTATTGGAAAAAGTCATGCCGTTCTGTTTGGCATTATTGGCGGCGTTCATGACCGTGGAAGCCATGGATTTGGCATCCTTTGCATCGGTGTTATTAGAAGCAAAATCCATAAGAAACTGCAGCTTTTCCGGTGAAATATCATTTAAGGCAGGATTGCCTTTTAAAAAGTCTAAATTCATAAAATCCTCCGTTCTTAACAAGTTGACAGGGAACCATAAAATAACAAATGATAAAGTGATGAAATCAGGAAAACAGGGTATCATAAGCAGACAGCATCTGATACATATTTAAAAAGTTTTCAATATTTTCTTTCTCGCCGGGTGTACACTGTTCGCTGATATCGGTAAGCATCTGAAACATCCGCTCCTGTGGAGACTGGTTGCTGACTTCCTGAATGGTAAGTGTATCATTGGAAAAAAGCTGGGCTGTTTTTTGTAGTTCCATATATTTGATGAGAAGCGCAAAGGGACGCTGCTGACCGGCGGAAAGATATGGAATCATGGTTTTCATAATCTGTAACTGGTGGGTTTGTAACTGCGAGTCAAAGAAGGTTGGTTTATACTCAGAATCCATAAAATAATCCTTTTTCTTTTAAATTATGATGGAACAGCGGAAAATATAACTTTGATGCATATAATAAAATGTAGAACTTTTTTATAGAAAACGGAAAGGATTTGATGCCAGCATGGGAAAATTAATTATTGATGGAAATGAAGTATATGAAATAGATGAAGAATGTATGAAGAAAAAGGAAGCGGAAAAGAAGAAGCGGACCGCACCGGAAAAAGGCGGTCAAAGATATTGACACAAGAAAGAATCCTGCTTGCAGGATTCTCCGCCTGCGGCGGGTCGCTTCAGCGACATAATTCCTCTTGGCCGCAGTGCGACCCTGCCCGGAGGGCTTTTTGTTCTATAGGAAACGTAACATTAACACTTTAATGTAACACGGTGTTTCCTATAGAATAAAAAAGGGACCTCGTTGAGAGGCCCCACTTTGCAGATGAATTAGCATCCACAACCGTTGTTGTTAAATCCGAAGCTGTCACCACAGCCGCCGCAGAAGAGCAACAGTAAAATAATCCAGATACAGCTGTCGTTGCCGCATCCATTGCCACATCCTCCAAATCCATTGTTGCCACAGCAGGAGAGTAACAGGATAATCCAGATTAAAGAACAGCAGTTATTTCCTTCGTTACATCCACATCCGCAGCCAGTAGCAGCTAAATCACTCATTTTCAAATCCTCCAAAATTTATCTTACACTTCATAATATGGAAGAAGTAAAAATGTGTGACTAAATTATTCTGAAATTTTTTCGATGCCGGAAATGTCCGGGTGAATTGTCAGGGAATAATTCGTATAGTAAATGACATAACCGGCAACAGCACCGTTTGGTTTCTTTACATTTTTACGCTGTAAATAATCGATTTCAATTTTTTCGTTATCACGGCCGGAAGAATAGTAGCCTGCCAGTCTGCCGGCCTCTTCGAAAGTCCGGTCCGGAAGCTCCCTGCCTTCGGTTTTTACAATAACATGGGAGCCGGGCATTCCTTTGGCGTGGAACCACCAGTCATTTCCATTGGCAACCTTGAAAGTAAGTTCGTCATTCTGGAAATTATTTTTTCCAACATAAATATCAAAGCCATCACTGGAACGATAATGGAATGGTTTACTTTTGAATTTCTGGTTTTTCTTACCGTTCATTTTCCTGCGGATATAGCCATAGGTTTCCAGCTCGTCCCGGATCTGGGCAAGGTCATCTTCGGATTCTGCAATGGCAAGCGCAGCCTGAATAGTCTGTAAGTGTGCTATTTCTGTCCTGGTTTCTTCGGTCTGGGTATTTAATGCTTCAAAGGTACGCTTTAATTTATTGTACCGGGCAAAATATTTTTTTGCATTGTCCAGTGGAGAAAGTGTTTCATCCAGAGGAATGGTAAGCATTTCACCGGTATAGTAATTTGGCACCTCTACTGATTTGGCTCCTTCGGTAACCTGATAGCCGTAGGTATTTAATAATTCGCCGTATACTTTAAATTTATCACGTTTTTCCGTATCTTTTAACTGTTTTAACTGTAAATCCAGTTTTTTACTGCTTCGCTCTAAGTGAGTGGATACAATTTTACGCAAATCCACAGATTTCTGACGCATACGGGTGTAGAGGCTGCGGCTGGCATAAAATTGTTCTAATACGGCGGAAATAGAATCTGCCGGTTCAATGTGATAGCCTTCCGTATGTTCATAGCGGGTTGGTAAGATGGCAGCATATTCTGCCGGTTCTTCTCCTTTATAAAGAATGCATGGCTTGAAGTTGGCGTTTCCGACATCCTCCATCAGCCAGCTGAAATTATGATAAAGGTGCAGCAGTGCGTCTTCTTCTAAGGTATTAATCGGTGTATCTGCATCTAAAGAAGCACGGTAACAGATTTCTGCTGCAAGCTGTCCACTGATTCCGGTAAAAGCAGAAGTAAGTGCTTTGGCAAGTGGCAGTGGAAGAGAAGACGCCTTTTCACAAAACTGTTCATAGGAACAGTCAAGGGGATTCCGCTTGTCCTGGGTCTCCGGGATAAAATATTCTCTTCCCGGCAGAACTTCACGGACGGAACTCATCTGGGATGGAACCCGTTTGATGCTGTCAATGATGCGTTCGTTTTCATCACAGAAAATAATATTGCTGTATTTCCCCATTAATTCTATAATCAGGTTTTTCTTTTTCAGGTCGCCCATTTCATCCAAATGCTCGACCGTAATCCGGATGATTCGTTCTAATCCGGGCTGACTGATGGCAATAATCCGGCCGTTGGCAATATGTTTTCGTAATACCATGCAGAAATTCGGTGCAGTCATGGGACTGACTTTATTCTGTGCTGTAAGATAGATATAAGGCAGGGAAGCACTGGCACTTAAAGAAAGCCGGTACTGGTCGGATGGTGCCTTTATGGTAAGCAGCAGCTCGTCCGCCTCAGGCTGGGCTATTTTGCTGATTCGTCCATTTAAAATTGTCTGATTTAATTCTGCAGTAAGTGCAGCTACGGTAATTCCGTCTAGTGCCATATAATATGACCTCCTTTGGAAAGAATAGATTCTTTTACAGGATTTTATTATAAAGAAATCTTTCTAAAATTTCAATAAATACGGCATTTTGAATTTGACTAATAAAGAAAATTCTACTATAATACATATATCTATGCATTAGGAGGCAGCTATGATTAAAAGTATGACCGGCTTCGGCAGGTGTGAGATAGAGGAAGACAACCGTAAGATAACGGTAGAGATTAAATCAGTAAATCACCGCTATCTGGATGTAAATGTTAAGCTTCCTAAAAAATTAAGTTTCTTTGAAAGTGCTGTGCGTAACTTAATCAAAGAATACATACAGCGTGGAAAAGTAGATATCTTCATTACCTGTGAAGATTTTAACGAAGCCAACTTCTCACTGAAATACAACGAAGAACTTGCTGGCGAATATTTAAAATATTTACAGCAGATGGCAGAGCATTTCCAGCTGGAAAATGATATCCGTGTCAGCACATTGTCACGTTATCCGGATGTTTTTATAATGGAAGAACAGGATAATGACGAAGAAGAACTTTGGGCACTTCTTGAGAAGACATTGCGTAATGCATGTGAGGCATTTGTTGAAACCAGAGAAAAAGAAGGCGAGAATTTAAAAACAGACCTTCTGAATAAATTAGATGAAATGATTGGTTATGTGGATTTTATTGAGGAGCGTTCTCCAATCGTTATGAAAGAATACCGTGAGCGATTAGAAACCAAGGTAAAAGAAATCTTAGAAGATAAGCAGATGGATGATGCAAGAATTGCAACGGAGGTTACAATATTTGCTGATAAAATATGTGTGGATGAAGAGACTGTCCGCTTAAAGAGCCATATCGAAGCGATGAAAGCTGCCTTAACAGGCGGTGGAACCGTTGGAAGGAAGCTTGACTTCATTGCCCAGGAGATGAACCGGGAAGCAAATACGATTCTTTCCAAGGCAAGTGATCTTGCAATTTCAGATACCGGTATTAATCTGAAAACGGATATTGAAAAAGTCCGCGAACAGATTCAGAATATTGAGTAAATGATTTCCGTAAACCCTGTAGTAAGAATGGAATGGTGAAAAATGGCAGCACTTATGAATATTGGATTTGGAAATGTAGTAAATACAGATAAGATTGTTGCTGTGATTCAGCCGGATTCTGCACCTGCCAAGCGCATGATTCAGAAAGCCAAAGAAGAAGAGTGCGTGGTGGATGCAACCCAGGGAAGACGTACCCGTGCGGTGATTATTACCAACGCCGGATATATCGTTCTTTCTGCGTTACAGCCGGATACACTGACTGGCAGATTTAACGAGATTAGTGGAAATAAACTGAGTGAGGAATAGTAAATGAAAAGAAAAGGTATATTAACCGTAGTATCCGGTTTCTCCGGTGCCGGCAAAGGCACTGTGATGAAAGCTCTGATGGCGGAGTACAAGGATACGTATGCATTATCTGTTTCAGCTACCACGAGAAATCCGAGACCCGGAGAAGTGGATGGTGTTGATTATTTCTTTCGTACCAGAGAAGAATTTGAACAGATGATAGCAGACAATGCGTTAATTGAGCATGCCTGTTATGTGGGAAATTATTATGGTACACCAAAAGCCTATGTAGATGAACAGTTAGAGGCTGGAAAAGATGTAATTCTTGAGATAGAGATTCAGGGAGCACTTGACGTAAAGAAACGTTTTCCGGACACCATCTTAATCTTTGTAACACCACCGGATGCGGATGAATTAAAGAACCGCCTGGTGAACCGTGGAACTGAAGATATGGCAACCATCAATGCAAGATTAAACAGAGCATCCCAGGAAGCAGAGTTTATGAATCAGTATGATTACATTGTGGTGAACGATACCGTCCCTGCATGTGTGGAGAATATCCATAGCATCATTGAGAACGAGCATGATTGTGCATCACGTAATATAAATTTCATCAATAAAATCAGAGAAGAGCTGAAGTGCTTTTCGAAAGGAGAATAAATTATGATACATCCATCTTATGTTGAGTTAATGAAGGTCGTAAATAACGACGTTGAAATCGGAGAAGAACCGGTCGTAAACAGCAGATATTCTATTGTAATTGCTACTGCAAAGAGAGCAAGACAGATTATCGGTGGAGATGAACCATTGGTTGAAAATGCCAAAGGAAAGAAACCGCTTTCTATCGCAGTAGAAGAGCTTTATACCGGAAAGGTAAAAATCATGGGAGAAGATGCTGTTTCAGAAGATAACGAGTAGCATAGCGGGGTTGCCAACATGGTTTGGTGACCCTTTCATCATGTAAGAGAAAAATATATACAGGACTCTTTCCTGTTACGGAGGAATGAATGAATATTTTCTTTGTATCACTGGGGTGTGATAAGAACCTGGTAGATTCAGAATATATGCTAGGTATGATCCGTGATGCCGGATATACCATTATTGATGATGAAACGCAGGCAGATGTGATAGTAATTAATACCTGTTGTTTTATCAATGATGCCAAAGAAGAGAGTATTAACACAATACTTGAAATGGCAGAATATAAGAAAACCGGACATGCAAAGGCATTGATTGTAACCGGGTGCCTTGCCCAGCGTTACCGGAGTGAGATTGAGGAAGAAATACCGGAAGTAGATGCAATTCTTGGAACCAATTCCTATGATAATATTGTTTCTGCTGTGAAAGAAGTTATGGCAGGAAAACATTATACCAATTTAAATTCACTGGAAGGACTTCCAACCTTGCATACCAAACGATGTGTTACCACCGGTGGACATTATGCCCATTTAAAAATTGCAGAAGGCTGTAACAAACGCTGTACTTACTGCATCATTCCATATATCAGAGGTAACTACCGCAGTATTCCGATAGAAGAACTGGTAGCAACAGCCAGAGAACTGGTAGAGGGCGGTGTAAAGGAATTGATTCTGGTAGCCCAGGAGACCACTCTTTACGGAATTGACCTCTATGGAAAAAAATCCCTGCACCGGCTTTTAGATGAATTAAACAAGATTCCGGGATTGTACTGGATTCGTATTCTTTACTGTTATCCGGAAGAAATTGATGATGAACTGATTGAAGCAATCAAACGAAATGATAAAGTCTGCCATTATCTTGATATTCCGATTCAGCATGCAAATTCAGATGTATTAAAGAGAATGGGAAGAAAGACCAATAAGGATGACCTGGTTCGTATTATTCGTCATCTGCGGAAAGAAATTCCGGATATTACGCTCCGGACTACTTTAATCTGTGGCTTCCCGGGAGAGACAGAAGAGCAGCATAAAGAGCTGTTGGAATTCGTACAGGAAATGAAATTTGACCGTCTGGGCGCATTTACCTATTCTCCGGAAGAGGGAACGAAAGCGGCTGAGATGGAAAATCAGATTCCGGAAGAGAAGAAGAAGCTGTGGCAACAGGAAGTCATGGAACTTCAGGAAGAAGTGATTTTTGACAAGAATGAAGCCATGAAAGGTACGGTTTTGTATGCGTTTATTGAAGGACAGGTTGCGGATGAAAATAATACCTACGTCGGCAGAACCTACCGGGATGCGCCAAATGTAGACGGATATATTTTTATCAATACGGACGAAGAACTTTTAACCGGAGATATTGTAAAGGTGGAAGTTACCGGTGCGTATGAATATGACCTGATCGCTACGATCGTAAAATAGGAGGAACAATTATGAATTTACCAAATAAATTAACGACTTTCCGTGTGATTCTTATACCGTTTTTTGTATTTTTTCTGTTAGCTCCATACTTTGAAGGATACGGAAATTACATTGCGCTTGTTATTTTTATTGTCGCAAGCCTGACGGATTTTCTGGATGGAAAAATTGCAAGAAAGTATAATCTTGTAACAAATTTCGGAAAGTTTATGGACCCGCTGGCAGACAAGCTTTTGGTCTGCTCTGCACTGATCTGTTTGATTGCACTTGACAGAATTCCGGCATGGATTGTTATTGTGATTATTTCCCGCGAGTTTATTATCAGCGGATTCCGTCTGATTGCTGCAGACAATGGTGTAGTGATCGCTGCAAGCTACTGGGGCAAGTTTAAAACAGCATCCCAGATGGTCACCGTGATTCTTCTGGTACTGAATATTCAAAATACGGTATTTACAGTACTCGGAACGGTATTTATTTATATTTCCCTGGTACTTACCGTCGTATCTCTGATTGATTATATCGCAAAAAACAAAGAAGTATTAAAGGATCAGAACTAATGAAAATTGACAGACTTCTGGCAGAACACCAGCTGCTGGTGACGACAGCCGAGAGCTGTACCGGAGGACTGGTAGCGTCTGCACTGGTAGATATTCCGGGAATTTCCGATTATTTTAAAGAGGGATATATCACTTATGCTCCCGAAGCAAAAGAAAAGATACTGGGCGTATTGCCGGAGACCATTTCCGATTATGGTGTCGTGAGTGAACAGACCGCACAGGAGATGGCAGAAGGTGCTGCAAAACAGGCACACGCGGGATGTGCGGTGGCTACAACGGGGGTTGCCGGACCCGGGGGAGGAACTTTAAAGACTCCGGTGGGAACGGTCTGTTTTGGATGTTTTGTGCAGGGAAAGATATTTTCCGGGACAGAACATTTTACCGGTACAAGAAGTGAAATAAGACATGCGGCTGCGGCATATGCCATTGCATTTCTGGAGCGGTGTATCATCAAAACATATGGAGGAACCTTATGCGAATCATAGCAGGAACAGCGCGCAGCCTGCCGCTGAAAACAATTGAGGGGCTGGAAACGCGCCCGACAACAGACAAGATCAAAGAGACATTATTCAATATGCTGCAGAATGATGTGCCGGGATGTTATTTCCTGGATCTGTTTGCGGGCAGCGGTCAGATCGGGTTAGAAGCAAT
>ENA-ORUI01001839-ORUI01001839.1-human-gut-metagenome-genome-assembly--contig:-NODE-1839-length-19733-cov-10.234170_pt1 | contig 19733 bp, 18 predicted proteins | sample MGYA00242078_ERZ509205 | MGnify/ENA primary metagenome ERZ509205 (study PRJEB26280, sample SAMEA2338828) | human gut metagenome | biome: human gut; feature: human-associated habitat; material: faeces... | reverse complement strand
CTCAATTGCATTTATAGGTGTTTTAAACTCATGTGAAACATTAGAAACAAAATCCATCTGCAATATTTGTGTAGCACGAAGCTCTTTTGTCATCACATTAAAGCTATTATATGATTGTACCACTTCTGCAATACAACTGCTTGTTTCTAACTGTTTATCAAAATCTCCCTGCGAAACATCCTTCATTGCCTCGCTAAGCTTTGTGATCGGCTCTAAAACCTTTCCATTTAAAAGCACTGTAATTAATCCTGCAATCATTGTATTAAAAATCAACAGCCAGACAATCGCAGGAATATTTTCCGGCATTTCCAGAAAATGCTTTAAAAACGCAAAAAGTAATGCTGAAATTATCATCGAACAGGCCAATGCCAGCCAAATAATGCCTGTCAGATATGTGCGAATTTTAAATTCCTTCTCTTTTCTTTTTTTCATGATTTCTTTACCACCTTATATCCAATCCCTCGCATAGTGACAATTTCAAAATCAGAGTTTTCCTTAAATCGCTCTCTAATTCTTCCAATATGAACTTCAATCGTATGTGGATCAGCCTCTGTTTCCACTCCCCAGACATCGTCCATCAGCTGCTGTTTTGTAAATGTACGTCCTGGCGATGCTGCCAATTTGTACAAAAGCAGAAATTCCTTTTTCGGAAGCACCTGAATTTCTGAACCTATTTTAACAGTCATTTGATCATAATCAAATTCTGTAGAGCCAATTACGATTTTATGTTCACTAAGGATCTGCGCACGCCTCAGCAATGCCCCAACTCGTAAAACCATCTCATTTACATTAACTGGCTTTACCATGTAGTCATCGCTTCCTGACAAAAATCCCTGACGCATATCATCAAAGCTGCTTTTTGCAGTAATCATAAGCACCGGTATCTGATATCCCGCCGAACGAAGCTCCGACACAAGTTCATATCCATCCATAACCGGCATCATTATATCGGAAATGATTAAATCAATATACTCTCTGTCCAATACCTCCAGTGCCTGTGCTCCATCCGACGCACTTTTGACCTGATACCCGCTCTTTTCAAGCACCTTTTGGAATAACAGACTTAATTCCTTATCATCTTCTACAATTAATATCTTAAACACGCTTTATATTCTCCTTTAATCAAAACAAATCCCTTGCCCATCCAAGCAGATGCTGTACCAGAAACACCTTTCTTTTACGTTTTTCTGTTAATTCAATCGGCTTTACATGATACGGATCATAATATGTTCCGTCGTCTAATACCTGTCTGGACACGCTCTCATACTCCATCATGCCATCCTCCAGCTGTTTATTAATCTCTTTACTGCGTATTACAAGCATCAGCTCTGTATCCAGATAAGTACTTCTCATGTCCATATTGAATGAACCTATTACTGACAGATCATCGTCAATCAAAATACTTTTTCCATGATACGAATAACCGCCTTCATATTCCCAGATATCAATTCCTGTTTCTAAAATTCTGTTTCTGTTTTTGGCATAATCAGCAGCTCCAAATGGATTTCCGTTATTTGCAACAGAATTTGTCATAATAGAAAAGTCCGGAACCTTCTGTGCAATTTCCTCCCATGTATTATACATCATATCATTGCAAATAATATATGGTGTATGAATTTTTACGCATTCCTTTGCATTTTTCATTAATTCTCCCAGCTGATACCATACCACCGGTTCCTTAGCTTGGGTGTGAATTGGGTTTGATAACAATATAATCTTTTCTGTTTCAAAGGTTTCATCCGCATAATCTGTATCACAAATTTTTTCCTTATTAACTTCAAAATATTGCTGATACCCTTTCTGCAGCTCTAAAACTGCTTTCTTTACAGATTGTCTGTCAGCTAATTTTTTACTGTTATGAAAATACCGACAGTCCTCCTGTTCCCATATTGTTTCAAAATAATTCCAAAGCTGATTGACCGAATTATCTTTCTGTGGCTCATCGCAGACAACTAACACATCCCGGTCAAAATTTTTATGCCCCGGAAAATCACCCAAAAAATAATTATATGTGTTTCTTCCGCCAAGAATATATATTTTACCATCTGCAATCAGATATTTATCATGCATTCTTCCCATTGTCTTCCATGGCTTAAGCGGATTTGCTTTATTGTACAGCTTAATCTCAACATTCTCATGCGAAGATAATCCATAAAAATATGGATTACCCTCCATATCAATCCAGCTCTCCATTCCATCTACCAATATGCGGACATGTACGCCTCTGTCTGCCGCATCATGCAGTGCTCCTAAAATCAATTTTCCGCTTTCGTCTGATTTAAATGCAAATGTAGAAAGGATTATTTCATCCTTTGCATTTTGGATTAATCTAACTCTTTCTAAAAGAGCCTGCGAATTTTTTTCAATGATTACTGCTCTTTCCGTATTCTCTCTCCCCGCCACACTCATAATATTTTGTGTTTCCTTTATAGTAGCATCAGACACCGCCGGCTGTTTTTTATATGTGATGCAGATTCCGATTAACTCATAAAAAGCCACACATAAAAAAACTGCCAGTATAGCAAAAATAATTTTACATATTTTATGCCTTTTCATTGTACATCACCTGATTCCTTGTATTTTATACTCATACAATACAATGTCAATCTCAATTTTACCTCAACAGAATTGATTTTATGCAAAAAAACAGGAAAAAGCAGCTGCCTGCAATTTCCTGTCCATAAAAACTCATATAAAATTATTTTACTGCGATTTACCTATTTTTCGTCGCTTCTACCGTCTTTCCGTTTACCTGATGTGCAAAGCTCCATGACTTCTTATAGATAATCCATATAATTTTTAAAGCACAATTACGGCAGCGTCAAGCCCGTCTACTTTTCCGTCAAATGCGCTATCTGTCAGCAGATTGTGTTTCTCGGCATACTCATTAAATTCCTTTGCACTGTTGCCACAATTGAAAAGCATTGCGATGGTCTCCTCGCCATTTTTTCTAATCATAACAATCGTATCCTCATCGTCATTTGTGATTGTCTTAATCATTTCGCCCTCTACGATGCATGCATGTGCTTTTCTAATCTGCATGAGCTTCTTATACCAATTATACATCTCCTTGTCCTGGTATTCCTCATCCCAGTACATGCCTCGTCTGCAGTCCGGATCATTTGCTCCCGGCATTGCATACTCATCACCATAGTAGACCATAGGCATTCCCGGCAGTAGCAGCTGAAAGGCTGCTGCGAGATGCTGCTTTTTCTTATTATCATGGCACAGATGTAAAAATCTTGCTGTATCATGGCTGTCAATCAGGTTCCACATCAGTGGATAGCACTTTTTGTTTAAGCGCCCCTTCAGATATCCGAGATTTTGTACAAACTGGCTGACATTAATCTTTTCGTCTGCAAGCAGGTCTATCAGATTCAGGTAGAATGGATAATTCATGACAGTATCCCACTCATCTCCCTCGAGGAAGTCTCCTGCGTAGTGCCATATCTCACCAATTATCAGCATATCCTTCTTTACTGCCTTGATTGCCTTTCTGAAATTCTTCCAGAAGAAATGACTGATTTCGTCTCCTACATCCAGTCTCCATCCGTCAATATCACATTCCTTAATCCAGTAGCATGCAACATCCGTGATGTATTTTTCAACCTCAGGATTTTTCAGATTAAGCTTTGGCATTCCACCGTAATAGCCAAAGCATTTGAAGTTTGGAATTTCTCCCCATTCACCCCTAGGCGGCAGCTCGTCGATAAAATACCAGTCGAGATATTTTGATTTTTCGCCCTTTTCAAGTATATCCTGAAATGCGAAAAATTCTCTTCCTGTGTGATTGTATACCGCATCCAGCACTACCTTCATGCCACGCTCGTGAGATTTTTTTACAAGCTCCTTTAAATCCTCTGTTGTTCCAAATGATGGGTCAACCTGATAATAATCAATAGTATCATACTTATGGCATGAATTTGATTTAAAGATTGGTGTCAGATACACAACATCGATTCCCAGATCTTTAATATAATCCAGATGCTCTATGATTCCCCTGAGATTGCCATGCAGATCATCCATAGGCGTAATCGGCGCCTTATACCACAGCTTTTTGTCTACCGGCTGTGTTGCGGCAAAGCGCGATGGGAAAATCTGATACACTACCTTGTTTGCTGCCCACTGTGGCACCTCAAACATCTCTTCCTCCCTGAGGTTCTGCGGGCAGTCAAACATTCTGTCCCTGTTTGTAATGCACTCCTTGTCGAACTCATAATTGCCGTAATATACCTTTTCACCCTGCATGTCTGTAAATTCAAAAAAGTATCTCAGACATATCAGATTCATCCGAAGCTGAGCTTCATAATAATCGTGAAACTGTGAGGTTGCTACCTTCTTCATAGGAAGAGTCATTCGCGTATCCTTGCGCTCCATAGGTATATACTTGTCCTCATAGTGAAGGATTACCTCCTTCATATCATCCTTTTTTACCTGCACGCGTATCACAAACAAATCCTTATCTATCGCATAGCAGAATCTTTTATCCATGTCATGAAAAATTGCTGAGTATTCCATAAAATGCCCCTTTACTTACGTATTTCGTTATTTTGTATTTTAACGCACTATCTCAAACAATTCTATCATTATATCCATGACATTTTTACACTATTTCTACTTTATGCATGATTTTAGATTAATAACATTTTATTTTTTTGACTTTATTCCCTAAAACACTGCGTTCATTATATCACTGCACACTCAGATAGCTTGTCACACAGTAAAGTGTCTGTCCATTATATTCCACGCGTGACCATCCAAACTCCTCATTGATTCCGGTTCTGGTGACTGTTTCCCCATTTTTTATAGTTGCGATGACTGTAGCATCCGGATTTGTGACACTTGGAAGTGCACGCAGATTAACCTCTATCTTTGCAGTGACAGTATCATTACAATCCTTGAACTTTGTCTTCAGTCCGTCTCCGCTGCCACTTCCGTCCTGTCCTGGAACTACATAGTTCATATCTGTTGTGAGGTAGCTTGAAATGGCATAATACGTCTGTCCGTTATATTCGATACGTGACCATCCACTGTCACTGACCCCTGTTCTTGCTGCCGTATCACCGTTATTGAGCGTTGCCTTAATTGTGCTGTCATTGCCCTGACTAGGAATATCCCTCAGATTGACGCTTTCCTTGGCAGTTACTGTCTCATTTACATCCGAAAACTTCATATTTGCTTCCGGATCAGCTGCTGCATTGTCAGCCGCATCACCATTTTTTGCAGACTCTGTTTCATCAAACCCAAAGTATGCAACATTCAAATCTACCGGCTTATCAATCCCTGACACCTTTCCCTTATTGGTATACTGCCACATGGCATGTGTGCCCTCATAAGATGACTGTGGTGTTTCCGGGTAAGCTGTATCCGGATATTGTGACACCCAGATTTTGTACCTGCTCTCAAGTGTTTTAGTATCCCACTGACTGTTTGCCGACAACTCATTCATTGCAGCGTAAAACATAGGTGTATATCCTTTATTATATATTTCCTGCAAAAATGCCTCAGCTACTTTGGTGCGGGCATCTGATGACATGCCATACTGTCTGCTGGCTGAGTCTGTGAAGCCCTCGCAGTCAAATGCCACCGGATATGTAATCTGATATTTTGAGATGTAGTCTGCTACCCAGTCTGCCTCCTCAATGGCTTCTGTTTCATTTACTGCTGATGAAAAGAAATATACTCCGACCTTTATGCCATTTTTCTGCGCCTCCTGCATGTTGTATCTTGCATTTGTATCAACACACATCTCGCCTGTTTTCTGGGTTCTGTAGCCCACACGTATCATCGCAAAATCAATTCCGCCTGCGGCAACCTTGTCCCACTTTATGGTGCCCTGATATTTAGATACATCAATTCCGAAGGTCAGATTACTGTTTTCCGCAACAGAGCTTGCAGACAGTATCTGTGTCTCATCCGCAGAAGCCCCATCATCAGATGTCACACTCATTGAGCCGGCATTGTCTCCCGTATGCTGCGGGTCGTCCTTGTCTGAACTATCCTCTGTGGCTGTTTCCGTCATCTGTGACGAGCCTTTAGCCTCGTTTTTTGATGATTTAATCACAAAAAATGTGGCAACTGCAGCCAGTGCAGCTACTATTGCAACAATTATAAATATTGCTATTATCTTTCTTTTATCGTTCATAGATTTTCCTCTTCATCAATGTATATAACCATGTATAAGCAACCTGTTTCTATGCAACAAAATATATCATATAATCCGGTATTTTTCAAATATTTCTCCCTTTTCATAACTTTTCAAAATCCTTTTTCAGAGAAAAAAATCCGCTATACACCTATCGTATAGCGGATTAAAAAAACATTATTCAATTTTCATATTATTTATTGCGTTAAGCTATTGTGCCATTTGCAATGTCGTTCTTTGCCAATAAATATGTAATAGCCGGCATAAGAATGGCTGAAATAATTGCTTTGACAATATTACCGGCGCTAAGCTGTGCTGCAATAGCATATGTAACCATACTTACAATGAATCCCAGGGCTGCTAGTGCAAAAATAAGCACCAAACCAATCTTTTTGTGTGCGAAAAGCAAAATACCGATAGAAACAGTTATGATAATCTGTAGTATAACGCTAATGAAACACAGTACGACATATGTCGCACCTAATCCTAAAGTAGCTCCTACGACTGAAGCACCCAGCGCAACGACAATCCCGCCAATTGTTGCAAGAATATTCAGCACGAAAATAATCCATAACCATACGGTTAAACCTGTTGAAAGCTTATTGTTTTCCATAATTATCCTCCTTTAGTAATCCCAATTTTTTTCAACATATTCATTATAATTTACCGGAAAAATATTTCAATAGTTAAAATGTCTTATTTTGAACTTTTTCATCCCGGCCGGCAAAAAAATGTCATTGATTTAAATGACAGATGCATTTACAATATAGCTATTATGAAAAAATTATTTGTAAAATATGTCTCACAAAACATACTCGGCATGGTGGGTATGTCATTATATATACTTGCCGATACCTTCTTTATATCAAAGGCGGTCGGCTCAAACGGTATCACCGCGCTCAATCTGGTGCTGCCTGTATACAATTTGATTTTTGCCATAGGCGCAATGATCGGAGTCGGCTCCGCTATCAGATATGTCGTAGAAAAAAATAAGGGCGATACGTCCAGCGAGAGCTACTTTTTTCATGCCCTGCTGTGGTGTATTATGATAAGCATTATATTCATATTGATTGGTATTTTTATCCCGGACAGGCTCGTAGGGCTGCTCGGCGGAGATTCGGCAATTATAAATACCGGTAAAAACTATACACGTATTTTCATGCTTTTTACACCGTTTTTCATGTGCAACTATGTGTGCAACGCTTTCGTAAGAAATGATGGCGCACCATCCATTGCCATGTGCGCCACACTTTTCAGCAGCCTTTTTAATATTGTTTTTGATTACATACTCATGTTTCCGCTTGGACTTGGTATGGAGGGAGCCGCTTTAGCTACCGCTATTTCACCGATTATAGGCATCCTGATATGCTGTATTCATTTCTGCTCAGACAAATGCTCCGTAAAGCTTAAGCCGACGGTTCCATCTGTCAAGAGACTCTTTTACTCCTGCCAGGTTGGTGTTTCTTCCTTTGTTGCTGAGATATCATCAGGTGTCATAACTATTGTCTTCAATATGATTATCCTGAGGCTTGCAGGAAATATCGGCGTGGCAGCATACGGTGTGGTTGCCAATACGTCACTGGTCGCTGTAGCTTTGTTCAACGGAATAGCACAGGGTTCACAGCCTCTTATCAGCGACTATTACGGCAGAGGACTTAGAAAAAATGTAGGTTTGATACTCAGGATGGCTGTCGTTTCATCTCTCTTAATTGCTTCACTGCTCATTTTGTTCATATGCACCTTTGCACCTTTTGTGACATCTGTTTTCAACAGCGAGCACGATGCCAGGCTTGCTTCGTATGCCGAGAGCGGACTGCGCCTTTACTTTACAGGCTTTATTTTTGCCGGAATCAATATAGTAGGTTCTGCTATCCTAAGTGCCGTTGAGTCCGTAAAATATGCATTCGCGGCATCTATCATGCGTGGTTTTATCGCTATAAGCATTTTCGCATTCGCACTTTCAGCCGCCTTCGGCATGACAGGTGTGTGGCTTGCTTTTCCGGCAGCTGAATTTGTGACGATGTTTATTATTGTTAATGGATTAAGGCAGCTTAAGCTGTAGATGCAGGCTATAGGTGTAGGTGAACTATTTTCGTGCATACTTATTTTCCATGTGATATACTAATGATCAAGAAAACCTATCACAATTATGATATATGATGAAAGAGGAGGGCTTGTATATGGCAAAAATAGAAAGAGTTATCAATAGGGATTTTGACCAGTTACTTTCCACGATTGAAGACGGAATAATAAATGGCAGTGTGTCAGCATCTCTGGAGGATGCCAGTGACTTTCGAAGCCAAGATGCGCGTTGCAGCGTCAGGGTATTTGAACGCTTCAGCTATACCGGTGGTAACAGGGTAAGTCTCAATGTTACACTTTTTCAAAATGGCGAGGAGCCTGTTCACCTTTCCGCAATTACGGCAGGTGGAAGCCAGGCTGTGTTTTTCAAGCTTAATACTTTTGGGGAAGAGGCATTTCTTGATAAATTGATTGAATTGCTTGATTAAAATAGACAAATTTTTTTCAAAAGTATTCTTTATGTTGGAAATCAAACATACAAGTTGTTTTTATAACGCTATTATTCTGTCAGAAACATAAAAAACTACTGATGGAGGAAAAAAAGATGTTTTGTTTTCAATGTGAACAAACGGCCGGATGCACCGGCTGTACCGGAAATACAGGTGTCTGCGGAAAAAAGGCAGATACTGCACAGTTACAGGATGAATTGACAGGCGCACTGATTGGTCTGGCGAGAGCTGTCGATGACACATCAGCTGTTTCAAAAAAGACCTGGCAGACCATTATCGAGGGCTTATTTACCACAATTACAAATGTAAGCTTTGATAATGCAGCAATTGAAGATATGATACAAAAGGTCAGAGCAGAAAAAGCCTCTCTGGTTGGCGACTGTAATAAATGTCAGTCTCCTTGTGGACGAACTGACGAATATGATATGCAACAGCTATGGAATGCTGATGAAGATATCCGTTCCCTGAAGTCACTTATTCTCTTTGGTATTCGCGGAATGGCTGCATATGCCTATCATGCATATGTCCTGAATTTTGAAGATCCCGAGGTAAATCAGTTTTTCTGTGAAGCCTTGTTCAAGATTGGTTACGCAGAAAGTACGGATGAACTGCTTCCAACAGTTCTCAAGGTAGGTGAAATCAATCTAAAGTGCATGGCACTTCTAGACAAGGCAAATACACAAACCTATGGAACACCGGAGCCAACAGATGTTACGCTTACGGTGGAAAAGGGACCTTTTATCGTAGTAACCGGACACGATTTAAAGGACCTGCAACTTTTGCTTGAACAGACAAATGGAAAGGGAATCAATATCTACACTCATGGTGAAATGCTCCCTGCCCATGCATATCCACTCTTAAAGAAATTCCCTCACTTGAAAGGAAATTTCGGAACAGCATGGCAGAATCAGCAAAAAGAATTTGATCATATTCCTGCTCCTATTCTCTACACCACAAATTGTCTGATGCCTCCAAAAAGCAGCTACATCGACAGAGTGTTCACAACAGAAGTGGTTGCCTTCCCGGGTACTGTTCATATCGATGAACAGAAGGATTTCACTCCTGTTATTGAAAAAGCACTTGAGCTCGGTGGTTACAAGGAGGATCAGACCTTCACAGGCATAAATGGCGGCACACAGGTAACAACCGGTTTTGGTCATTCAGCAATCCTGTCCCATGCGGATACGGTAATAGAGGCCGTAAAATCAGGGGCTATCCGTCATTTCTTCCTGGTTGCCGGCTGTGATGGTGCCAAACCGGGCAGAAATTACTATACAGAATTTGTAAAACAGACGCCTTCTGACAGTATCGTCCTGACTCTGGCATGTGGAAAATTTCGTTTCAACGATCTAAATCTCGGAGAAATCGGTGGTCTTCCGCGACTGATGGATATGGGACAGTGTAATGACGCTTATGGCGCAATACAGGTTGCAATAGCACTTGCGGATGCATTTGGATGTTCAGTAAACGAGCTTCCGCTTTCCTTTGTACTCTCCTGGTATGAACAGAAAGCAGTCTGCATCCTCTTAACACTGTTACATCTTGGTATAAAAAATATCCGTCTCGGTCCTTCTCTACCGGCGTTCCTTTCTCCTAACATTCTGAACTTTCTGGTAGAAAACTATGGGATTGCACCTATTACCACACCGGAAGAAGACATCAAAGTGCTGTTGAAGCAATAATATGTATTTTTTCGATGTTCTAATACACTAATAGGGAACTATAAAAAACACAGGATATAGCGCCTTTGCTGTATCCTGTGTTTTAAATTAACTTTAAATTAATTTGCAATCATTAGGGTAATCTAAGCTAATTCTCCCCATACATCTCCGGCCGCCTGTCCCTGAACAGCCCCCAGCTCTTTCTCTCACTCTCCAGCTCATCCAGATCAAAACTGTGGAGTATGAAGCCCTCCGATACTCTGTCCATCTGCTCAACAACCTCTCCGGTCGCATCTGTGATAAACGAAGAACCATAAAATGTCAGTGCAGAGCTCTGGTTTCCGTTTTCTGCACACGGTACAACCTCCTCTGTGCCTATCCTGTTTGCCGCCACTACCGGCATCAGATTGCAGGCTGCATGTCCGGTCATACACCTTCTCCAGTGTGGCATGCTGTCACATTCCAGTATCGGCTCGCTGCCTATGGCTGTAGGGTAAAAAAGTATCTCCGCGCCCTTTAAAGCCATGCCTCTTGCCGTTTCCGGGAACCACTGATCCCAGCATATACCGACTCCAATTGTTGCATATCTTGTCTTAAAAGCTTTAAAGCCTGTATTTCCCGGTGTGAAGTAAAACTTCTCCTGATAATAATGATCGTCCGGGATATGTGTCTTTCGGTATATTCCAAGCACCTCTCCATCGGCATCTATCACCGCCACTGAATTGAAGAGCTGTCTGCCCTCTCCAGCCTCATAAAAGCTCACGGGAATCACTACGCCAAGCTCCTTTGCAAGTGCCTTCATGCTCTGCACTGCATCATTTTCAGAAAGCGGCTTTGCATAGTCATAATAATCGTACCGCCTCTCCTGACAGAAATACTGTCTCTCAAAAAGCTCCGAAGGAAGTATTATCTGCGCTCCGGCCTCTGCTGCAGCCCTTATAAGCTTTGCTGCTTTTTCAATATTTTCTTTTACGTCACGGCTGCAGCTCATCTGGATTGCAGCAATTGTAACCTCTCTCATACTATTCACCTTTCTCATCCTGTCGTCTCACAATGGGCTTTTCCCAAGTCTCCAATGTGAGACGGAACGATTACAACCAATTAAATTACTGTGGTATCTGCTGTGTGATACAGTGTATATTTCCCCCGCCGACAATTATGTCGCGCGCATATATCGGATACACTTTTCTTCCCTCAAAAAGGCTTCCGATTGCCTTAAGCGCAGGCTCATCCATCACATCACCAAACTGAGGAATGAGCACACCGCCGTTTGTGATGTAAAAATTCACATAGCTTGCCGCTAAGCGTTCTCCTGCCTCGCGCTCATCCTCACCCTCCTCAAAGGTGAAGCCCGAAAGCTCATATTCTGTGATACACACCGGCTTCTTTGGAATGTAAACCTTGTGAACCTCAATTTTCCGGCCGCTTGCATCAGTTTCATTTTCCAATATTTCAAGGTCCGCTGAGGACATCTGATACTGTGGGTCATCCATGTCATCAGTCCACGCAAGCACCACATGCCCCGGGCTTGTAAATGCACATACGTTGTCCACATGCTCGTTGGTTTCATCATTGTATATTCCATAAGGAATCCAGATAATTTTTTCGGCACCGAGATAATCCTTTAATTTCTGTTCTATTTCAGACTTCGATAATTCCGGATTTCTGCCCTTGCTTAGCAGACAGCTTTCCGTCACTATCACAGTTTTCTCTCCGTCTGTGTGGATGGCTCCACCCTCTAAGACAAACGGATGCGCATCATACATGTCGTATCCGGCTTTGTTGCAAAATAAAGCCGCTACTCTGTCATCCTTTGTCCAGTCTGCGTACAGTCCGTCCACCTTGCCGCCCCAGGCATTAAAACACCAGTCGATTCCTCTGACAGCACCATCCTCATTTTTCACGAAGGTCGGCCCCACATCTCTGGCCCAGGCATCATCTGACTCCATTTGTATATATTTCACCGGGAAATTTTCCTGATAATTTTTCTGCTTTCTGACAGCTTCCACAACAGACCTTGCATTGTCTATCACATCTGCCTCAGCGAGCACATATGCCTGCTCAGACTCTGCTATTGCACATATCACCTCCGCAAAAGCCTCTCTTGCCCGTCTGGCACCGTAAATCCATGAGCCCGGGCGCTTTGGCCAGATGATGATGGTACCCTTGTGGGGAGCATACTCTGCCGGCATATAAAAGCCGTCTGCTCTAGGACAGCCTGCATTTAAAATCTTCATATTCGAATCTCCTGATAACCTTACAATCGTTATTTTCATCCATTACTGCAATGTCCGGAAGCGGCATGCCGTTAAAGGTATTATTTTTGACCATCGAGTAGATTGCCATATCGCAAAAGCACAGCCTGTCGCCGGTTTTTATCTCTCTGTCAAATGAATAATCCCCTATCACATCACCTGCCAGACAGGTGCATGAGGACAATCTGTAGGTATACTTTTTCTCACCCGGCTCGCCACTGTCCATAAGCGGCGGACGGTACGGCATCTCAAGCACGTCCGGCATATGGCAGGCTGCGGATGTATCCAGAATGAGTATCTTTATGCCATTGTTTTCAACTATATCAAGCACCGTTGTCTCCAGATATCCTGCATCAAGCGCAACCGCCTCTCCCGGCTCCAGATAAATTTCCAGCTCATATTTGTCACGCATATGCGTAATGCATTTTTCAAGCTTTTCAATGTCATAGTCTTCCCTTGTGATGTGGTGTCCGCCTCCCATATTGAGCCACTTTAGCCCATACAGTAAATCTCCGAATTTCTCCTCTACAGCTGCAAGAGTCGTTTCGAGCGCATCCGAATCCTGTTCACAGAGCGTGTGAAAATGAAAGCCCTCTATACGTGATAAATCAAGCCCGTTTTTAATAGCCTTATCGAGTGCCTCTCTCGTTATCCCAAGCCTCGAGCCCGGCGCACATGGGTCATATATCTCATGCCCCTCCTGTGTGGAGCACTCAGGGTTTATTCTGAGCCCGACACTTATTTTTTTATCAGCCTTTTCTATTTTATCCCTGTGAAGCAGATACTGCGATACGGAATTAAATACAATATGGTCACATATTTCTACCAGCTCATCCATCTCCTGCGGCAAAAAAGCGGGACAGAATACATGGTTTTCCTTTCCCATTTCTTCATGTGCAAGGCGGGCCTCAAAAAGCCCGCTTGCAGTTGTCCCGCTTAGATATCTGCCGATAAGAGGATATTCATAAAATGCGCTGAATGCCTTCTGTGCCAGAAGAATCCTTGCACCTGTCCTTTGCATGACACCGTTTAATATCAAAAGATTTTCAGTTAATTTTCCCTCGTCTATCACATAACAGGGAGTTCTTAATTCATTTATCTTCATACCGGCCTCCGGACTAATCCATATGTACTGACTCATCCTCAGTCTTGTAGCAATCCACAGGAACCGGATTCTCCACTACCTGCCAAGGCAGTCCGAACTTATTAAGAGCCTCCATGTATGGATCCGGATCCATCTCCTCGAGATTGAACACTCCCGGCTTCTTCCAGAGTCCCTTTACTACCATCATGGCACCAATCATTGCCGGAACACCTGTGGTATAAGAAATCGCCTGCGACTCAACCTCCTTGTAGCACTCCTGATGGTCGCATACATTGTAGATGTAGATTGACTTTTCCTTTCCGTCCTTGACACCTGTAAAAATACATCCGATATTTGTCTTTCCGACTGTACGAGGTCCCAGGGATGCAGGGTCAGGAAGCAGCTCCTTAAGCACCTGTATTGGCACTATTTCCTTTCCGTCCACCATGATCGGGTCTGTTCTTAGCATGCCGACATTCTCAAGACACTTCATGTGTGTGAGATAGCTCTGTCCAAAGGTCATGAAGAATCTGATTCTCTTTATTCCCGGAATATTTTTGGCCAGTGACTCAATCTCCTCGTGGTGAAGCAGATACATATCCTTTTCTCCGACCTGATCAAAATTGTACTGCGCTCTCCACTCCATAGGCTTTGTCTCTACCCAGTGACCGTCTGTCCAGTATGAGCCGTTCGCGGAAACCTCACGCAGATTTATCTCAGGGTTAAAGTTTGTCGCAAACGGATATCCATGGTCACCGCCATTGCAGTCGAGAATGTCTATAGTATGTATTTCATCAAAATAATGCTTGAGCGCATATGCAGAATAAACAGAGGTCACACCCGGGTCAAATCCGCTTCCAAGAATAGCTGTAAGCCCTGCCTCCTTAAATTTCTCCTGATATGCCCACTGCCATGAATAATCAAAATATGCCGTAAATCCAAGCTCCTTGCAGCGCTTTTCGTAGATTGCTCTCCACTTTGGATCCTCAGTATCCTCACACTCATAGTTGGCAGTATCGATGTAGTCAACTCCACACGCAAGACATGCATCCATGATTGTAAGATCCTGATACGGAAGCGCAACATTTAAAACCGCATCCGGCTTGTATGCGCTAATCAGCTCTTTTAATTCCTCCACATTGTCGGCATCAACCTTTGCAGTCTCAATTTTTGTGCTTGTCTTTCCCTCAAGCTTTGCCTTTAAATCGTCACATTTTGACTTGGTTCTGCTTGCAATCATAATCTCGGTAAATACCTCGCTGTTCTGGCAGCATTTTCTGATTGCCACCTGCGCAACTCCACCACATCCGATAATAAGTAATCTGCTCATTTTTGTCCCTCCTGATTCGCTTTGGTTATGATATAGTTTTTCTAATTTGTTTTACCTTGTTTCCTCTTCCTCGAGTAAATCCTCCACATATTTTGGAAGCATGAAGGCTCCCCTGTGTAAATGTGTTGTATAATACCAGGTTTTAAGCCCCAGTGCATCCCATCTTTTTGCATCCAGATCATAAAGCGGATGATATTTCTTCGATGCAAACCCAAACAGCCAGTAGCCTGACGGACAGGTTGGAATATGTGCCTGATATACCCTGCTTATAGGAAATGATTTATACACCTTTCTGTGCATTTTCCGGCACTCAAGCTCATCCTCATCATAAAAAGGGCTGCCGTGCTGGTAAACCATGATTCCATCATCCTTCAGTGCCTTATAACAGCTTCCGTAAAATTCCTTTGTGAAAAGTCCCTCCGTATGTCCGAGCGGGTCTGTGGAATCGTTGATTATCAGATCATATTCATCATGCTTTCTGCGTAAGAATCGCAGACCATCATCATAAAACATGGAAATTCTTTCATCCTCAAGTCCACATGCTACCTCGGGGAAAAACCGCCTGCATACATCGACAAACATCTTGTCTGTCTCAACCACATCAATATGCTCGACAGACGGATATTTGATGAGCTCCTTTGCCACGCCGCCGTCGCCGCCACCTATTATAAGTATCTTTTTTGCATTCGGGTGGACCGCCATCGGCACATGTGTGACCATCTCATCATATATAAACTCATCTGTGTCCGAAAAAACAATCTCGCCATCCAGCGCGACCATTTTGCCAAACTCATATGATTTAAACACATCTATTTTCTGATAATCACTCTGCCCTGAAAAAAGCTGCTCCTGTATCCTTACATCCAGCTTGACATTGGCAGTATGATATTGTGAAAACCACATTTGCATAGCTTTTCCTCCTGTTTACTGCTTTAATACCTTAAGATATTCTACCGCAGGATCCTCTGTTCCCTGCATTGAACAGCCCTTTTCCTTTGCGTAGACAATGTATTGCGCAATCTCTTTTGTGATAAGCTCTCCCGGTGCAAGAATCGGGATTCCCGGTGGATAACACATGACAAACTCACCACTTACAGCGCCTACCGCGTCCATAATGCGCACTGATTTCTTCTGCGAATAAAACGCCTCCTGCGGCGATACCGCCACCTTTGGATTTATGTACTCTCCCGACAAAAGTCCGGTCTTGTCCTTACTGTAAAGGCGCTTGATATCCTCCAGCGCACCTACAAGCCTCTCTATATCCTGTATTCTGTCACCGATTGATATATACGCAAGTATATTACAGATATCTCCAAACTCTATCTGGATATCATACTCATCACGCAGCAGATCATATACCTCTATTCCGGCAAGCCCTATATCGAGCGTATAGATGGACAGCTTTGTCACATCATAATCATATATGCTCGTGCCGTTTACAAGGTCACGCCCATACGCATAATAGCCGCCTATTGAATTAATCTCCTGCCTTGCATACTCCGACATCTGTGCCACCTTGGCAAAAGATTCCTCGCCTCTGAGTGCTAGATTTCTTCTTGATATATCAAGGCTTGACAATAGCAGATACGATGCGCTCGTGGTCTGGGTGAGGTTGATAATCTGCCTCACATAATCAGCATTTACATCCCTTCCGGTGAGCAGAATCGAACTCTGTGTCAGGCTTCCTCCCGATTTGTGCATCGATACCGCAGACATGTCTGCCCCGGCTGCCATTCCTGATATCGGAAGCCCCTTTCCAAAATAAAGATGTGTACCATGTGCCTCATCCGTGAGCACCTTGATTCCCTTCGAATGAGCCAGCGCAACTATCGACTTAAGGTCAGAACAGATTCCGTAATACGTAGGATTGTTTACAAGCACAGCCTTTGCATCCGGATTCTCCTCGATAGCCCTCGCCACCTGGTCAATCTCCATTCCAAGCGAAATACCAAGCTTCGCATTCGTCTGCGGATTGACATAAACCGGTATCGCTCCGCAGAGCACGAGTGCATTAAGAGCGCTTTTATGAACATTTCTCGGAAGTATAATCTTGTCTCCTGCCTTGCAGGTAGACAAAATCATAGCCTGCACCGCAGAGGTGGTGCCTCCTACCATAAGAAAAGCATTTGCCGCTCCAAAGGCATCCGCCGCAAGCTCCTCCGCCTCTCTGATTACCGAAACCGGATGGCACAAATTGTCAAGCGGCTTCATTGAATTGACATCAAGCCCTACACACTTTTCCCCGAGCAGATGCACCAGCTCAGGATTTCCCCTGCCTCTCTTGTGTCCCGGCACATCAAACGGCACTACTCTCTTCTTCTTAAACTCCTCAAGAGCCTCATAAATCGGCGCTCTTTCCTGTCTTTTGATATCCATTTACTTCTCCTGTATTTAAAAAGGACGGTGCATGCAAGCATCATCCTTTAGATTCGTCTTAACAACAGTAAAATCGTAACATATACTATGGAGTTATGCAAGAATTTACGTTTTATTTTTATATGAACACTTTTGCTTTTTCCACAACAAAGAGGAAGCCGGTACATGTGGAGTGTGCCGGCTAAAAATATGAAAAAGATTAATATGAGTATTTCTTTTGTTTATGATGTCAGTATACAGGACAATTGTGAAAATGCTGTGTTTACTTTCTTACCCTTTTATAAACAAAATATTACATTTTCTACTATAAAGGAGTATTCAATGGGAACTACACAGCCAATCCGAAATAAAGATGAACTGGCGGCTTTCAGGATGTACTATAAAGATATCCATCCAAACCGCCGCAATTACTGTTTAATTGTTATGGGATTAAACACAGCCCTAAGAATCAGTGACCTGCTTAAATTGAAGTGGGATAACGTATACAATTTCGAGCACCATGTATTTCGCTCTCATTTTCTTATCAACGAGCAAAAGACCGGCAAAAATAACTATGTCACTCTAAACTGCAATGCCACCGATGCTCTCCGGGCATATTTCAACGAACGGCACCCGACTGAACATGAGTTTATTTTTACAAAAGCTACCTGCAGGAGACAGCCAATAAACAGAGTTCAGGCATACCGAATTGTAAGGACTGCTGCCGAGGAGACAGTTCAGGATGAACATATCAGCTGTCACTCTCTGAGAAAGACATTTGGTTATCACGCCTGGAAGAACGGCACCCCACCTGCTCTGCTGATGGACGTCTACAATCACTCGTCCTATAAAGTCACGCAGCAATATCTGGGTATTGAGCAGGATGAACGTGATGAGATTTATCTGAATCTTGAGCTATAGTTTTATGCGTATTGAAATCTAATATAGCTAAAAGCCAGCCGTTTGCAACCGGCTGGCTTTTTTGGGGATATACAAATCATCGAAATCATCTGTTAAACCAAATGCATTCTGTTCTGAATCGAATTTCAAATCAATCTGTGACATATCTTTCATCTGTCTGGTACTGTGTTGTATTTTAAAATTAAATTTCATCTTCAGGACCACCTTCTTCCTGTAACCATTCTTTCAATTTATCCTGTAATAGTTTCTTATCCGGCAGATACAGTTTATACTGTGATGCATAAATATTAGAATCCTCCGGCAATGTCAGTTCAACCATTGCATCATTTTTTTCATTGCACAACAATACACCAATGGTAGGATTTTCTTCCTCTGTTTTTTCGTATCTATCATAGTAATTGACATACATCTGCATTTGCCCCAGATCCTGGTGCTTTAATTTGCCAATTTTTAAATCAAATAATACAAAGCATTTCAACAGTCTGTTATAAAAAACAAGATCCACTCTGAAATGATCTTCTTCGAATGAAAATCTTTTCTGTCTTGCCACAAAAGTAAATCCTTTTCCCAATTCCAAAAGAAACTGCTGCAAATTATCTAACAGCCTGTTTTCTAAATCAGTTTCTGAATAATTATATTTATCTTCAAGACCTACAAATTCCAAAACATATGGATCCTTCAGCACATCCTTTGAGGTTGTAATCACATTTCCTTCCTGTGATAAGCGTTGCACTTTGTCCTTATCCATGCTTAACGCAAGTCTCTCATAAAGAGAAGAATTATACTGACGTGACAAATCTCTGACTCCCCACTTCTCTCTGGCAGCTTCTATCTCATAAAATGAGCGTTCATCCTCATTTTCTATTCTCATCAATTGTAGATAATGAGACCATGTTACCACAAACGGATGCTCCTCTTCAAAAATCGTAAACACCGTTTCCGATTTCTTGATTGCAAATTCCGTAAACAGTGTTTCCGAAATTCGATCCTTATATGTTAAATAAAACTTTCTTGCCTTTTCCAGCGTAGATTCTGAAAAGCCTTTTCCAAATTCTTCTGTTAATTTTTTAGAAAGATTTATTATGATTTTTTTACCGTATTCAGCCCTGTGTTTTCCCTGCTGCTGTACTTCTACAATCCACCTGCCAAGAGAATAATAGGTCATTATCTGGACATTATTTACCTGCTTTGCAGTAATGTTTCGTGCATATTTAATTAATTCAATTGAATTCTGACATAACTTATCCATATTGATATCATATACAGATTCATTGATTTCATTCTTCACACATTCAATCCTCCTATTTCAAAGTTTTCCTATTTCAGAAACACTGGCTGTTCTGTTAGTCCGTTGTAAAACTCCACTGCCGCAGCAAGGTCTTTCTCATCCGGATGTCCCTTTGATACCCCGCCAATCAGCTTGAACGGACCAAACGTATCAAATCCCTTGC
>ENA-ORUI01001833-ORUI01001833.1-human-gut-metagenome-genome-assembly--contig:-NODE-1833-length-19787-cov-9.942124_pt1 | contig 19787 bp, 20 predicted proteins | sample MGYA00242078_ERZ509205 | MGnify/ENA primary metagenome ERZ509205 (study PRJEB26280, sample SAMEA2338828) | human gut metagenome | biome: human gut; feature: human-associated habitat; material: faeces... | reverse complement strand
ACAGGATGTTGGGGTTGACCGCAAGGATGTAGGCCATGGTCATGAAGGTGGTGATGCCTGCCATGATCTCGGTCTTTACATCGGTGTGGTTTTCCTTCAGATGAAAGATGTTTTCGAGCATGAAAAACCTCCAGTGTTGTGAAGAAAACCCCGGCGGACAAATTGTCAGCCGGAGAAGGACAATGCCAATTGTAGCACGTTTCAGGGCGGTTTGTCCACACTTTTGTCATAGAATATCCTTATTTTGAACAAAATCGCCAGGTAAGTATGACTTTTATGGGACTTTGAAGCCGCAGCGGCCGGGAGGAAAACGGGATGAAAATGCCGGAATGGGGCGGGGACGCGGGAGAATTACAGCGCACAGCTTCCCGGTGGAAAAAACGGGGAAAACAGAAAAACGCGATGATGAGATGAAAAAATAAGCTGAAAATTATACAAATCGGATAGCGAGAACGCGAAAATACAAAAGGACCCTGAAAAAGTGCACACTGTCCGGAACCGGCGGGCGGTGGTATCCTTTTGCCATGGCCCGACAGACCAGACGAAAGGAGCTGACCGACAGACAATGGGGCAGATACGAACACCCAAGGGGCTGCAGAGCCTGAGCCGTGCGACGGACACGCTGAGCACCCTGCTGGCACAACAGGTGAAAGACCTGAATGCCCGCCAGAAAGCGGCCCGGCAGAGCGGCGAAACAGACCCCAACACGATGAAGGGCCTGAAGGAAGCCACCGCGGTGCTGAAAGACCTGGCGGCGGTGGCCAAGACCTTGAACGACCAGGGGACCCAGGCAGACGGCACGGAGAGCGGCGTGGTGCTGCTGCCCGCAGTGGAGGAGGAAGCAGAACCATGACCGAACAAGAGAAACGGACCCCGGTGGTCTGGCGGCCCCAGCCCCGGCAGGCGGAATTCATGCGCAGGCCGGAGCCGGAAGCGCTGTACGGCGGTGCGGCGGGCGGCGGAAAGAGCGATGCTCTCATCATCGAAGCCCTGCGGCAGGTGCACATCCCGCATTACCGGGCGCTGATCCTGCGCAAGACCTACCCGCAGTTATCGGATCTGGTGGACAAGAGCCAGATGTACTACCGCCGGGCGTTCCCGCAGGCACAGTACAACGCCACCGCTCATGTGTGGACCTTTCCCAGCGGGGCGAAAATTTACTTCGGTTCCATGCAGTACACCAAGGACCGCACGAATTATCAGGGCAAGGCATTCGACTTCATCGGATTCGATGAGCTGACCCATTTTGAATGGGAGGAGTACAGCTACATGATGAGCCGCAACCGCCCCACCGGCCCGGGCACCCGGGTGTATCTGCGGTCTACCACCAACCCCGGCGGCATCGGCCACGGCTGGGTGAAAGCACGGTTCATCACCCCGGCGCCGCCCGGCACCCCCATTGTGGAGGAGCACACGGTCAGACTGCCGGACGGCACCGAACAGAAGCTGCAGCGGGCGCGGGTGTTCATCCCGTCCAGCATCTTCGACAATCCCGCCCTGCTGGCCAATGACCCGGGTTACCTCGCCAGTCTGGCCAGCCTGCCGGAAGCGGAAAAACAGGCCCTGCTCTACGGCAGCTGGGACAGCTTTTCCGGGCAGGTGTTCACCGAGTGGCGCAACGACCCGGCTCATTATCAGGACCAGCGCTGGACCCACGTCATCGCGCCCTTTGCCATCCCGAAACACTGGACCATCTACCGGGGCTTCGACTTCGGGTTTTCCAAACCATTTTCAGTGGGATGGTACGCGGCGGACGAAGAGGGACGGCTGTACCGTATCAAGGAGCTGTACGGCTGCACCGGACGCCCCAACGAGGGTCTGCGCATCGACCCGGTGGAGCAGGCCCGGCGCATCCGGGAGGCCGAACAGAACGACCCGGTCCTGCGGGGACGGGTCATCCACGGCATCGCCGACCCGGCCATTTTTGACGAGAGCCGGGGCGAGAGCATCGCGGCCATGATGGAGCGGGCACCGAACTTTCTGCATTGGCAGCCCGGCGACCACACCCGGCTGGCGGGCAAGATGCAGTTCCATTACCGGCTCAGTTTTGACCCGGACGGGCGGCCCATGTTTCAAGTGTTCAGCACCTGCAGGCATTTCATCCGCACCCTGCCGAATCTGGTCTACGACGAGAGCAACGTGGAGGACATCGACACCCGGCAGGAGGACCACATCTACGACGAATGCCGCTATGTGCTGATGGAAAACCCCATCAGTCCGCCGGTGCGCTGTGCGGCCCCGCCCATGCCGGATGACCCGCTGGATCTGCGCCGGCAGGCAAGATTTTACAGGATATGACCCTCTCAGTCAGCGCTTTCAGGGGCTGACAGCTCCCCCGAAGAGGGCGGATCAAGATGAAAAGGAGAAACGCGATGGACGATTATCAGAACGAAGCGCTGCCTGTGGGTGCAGCAGAAGTGGCACAGGCAGTGCAGATCCTGCAGCGCTACAAGGCGGGCAAAGCGGCCCTGGACAAGCGTCTGGTGGACAACGAACTGTGGTTCCGCATGGGCCACTGGAAGAACTGCACGAACCCCATGATGCCCGGCAAGGCCCAGCCTTCCAGCGGGTGGCTGTTCAACAGCATCGCCAACAAGCACGCCGATGCCATGGATAACTACCCGGAACCCAATGTGCTGCCCCGGGCGGCAGACGACGAGGAGACGGCCCGGGCGCTGTCCAGCGTACTGCCGGTGGTGCTGGAACAGGCAGACTATGAACAGGTGTACAGCGACACCTGGTGGCGCAAGCTCAAGCAGGGCACCGGCGTCACCGGCATTTTCTGGGACCCGGCCCAGCGGGGCGGCGTGGGCGACATCGCCGTGCGGGCCATGAACCTGCTCATGCTCTACTGGGAGCCGGGCGTGGCGGACATCCAGGACTCGCCCAACTTTTTCAGCCTGAGCCTGGAGGACACCGCCCAGCTGACGGCCCAGTATCCCCAGCTGGCAGGTCATACCGCCGGGGTGCTGGACGTACCCCGCTACATCCACGAGGACAGCGTGGACACCGCGAACAAGAGCGTGGTGGTGGATTGGTACTACAAGCGCACGGACGCGGCGGGCCGCAGGGTGCTGCACTACTGCAAGTTCTGCAACGGCGTTGTGCTGTACGCCAGCGAGAATGACCCGCAATTGGCGGACCGGGGCCTGTATGACCACGGACAGTATCCCTTTGTGTTCGATGTGCTCTTCGTGGAGGAGGACAGCCCCGCGGGCTTTGGGTACATCGATGTGATGAAAGACTGCCAGAACGCCATTGACAAGATGAACCATGCCATGGACGAGAACGTTCTGCTGTCGGCCAAGCAGCGCTATGTGCTCAGCGATACGGCAGGCGTCAACGAGGAGGAGCTGGCGGATTTCAGCCGGGACATCGTCCATGTGGCAGGGCGGCTGAACGAGGACAGCTTCCGCCCCTTGCAGACCGCAGGCCTGCAGGGCAACAGCCTGAGCTACCGCCAGAGCCGCATTGAGGAGCTGAAGGAGATCAGCGGCAACCGAGATATGACCCAGGGCGGCACCACCGGCGGCGTGACCGCGGCCAGCGCCATTGCGGCCCTGCAGGAGGCGGGCAGCAAGCTCTCCCGCGATATGCTCAAGAGTGCCTACCGGGCCTTTGCCAAGGAGTGCTATCTTATCATCGAGCTGATGCGGCAGTTCTACGACGAACAGCGGGTGTTCCGCATCGTGGGACAGAGCGGCGAGAACCAGTTCGTACCCTTTTCGGCGCAGGCGCTGCGGCCCCAGCCGGTGCAGGCCGTGGGCGGCGTGGAACTGGGCAGCCGGGAACCCATCTTTGACATCGTGGTCAGTGCGGCCAAGAAGAGCACCTTCAGCCGTCTGAGCCAGAACGAGACCGCCAAAGAGTGCTATCAGCTGGGCTTTTTCAAACCGGAAAATGCAGACGCGGCGTTGGCGGCGCTGGACATGATGGACTTTGAGGGCATCGAGAAGGTGCGCCAGCGGGTGCGGCAGAACGGCACCCTGGCCCAGAAACTGGAGCAATTGCAGGCCCAGATGGCGGTGCTGCTGCAAACCCGAGACCGCCCGGCGGCAGAGCCGGGAAAACCGGCGGACCAAAGCACAGACCGGACCCTGCACGCGCTGACCGGCAGTCTGCCGGTGGCGGCAGCGGCCCGTGCCATGAATGTGTGAACAGACAGGAGGTGAAACGAAATGATCAAAGTATGTTACAGCGAATTGGACGGCCCCAAGGGCATGAGCTGCCGCTTGGAAGCATCCGGCCATGCGGGCTATGCACCTGCCGGGCAGGACATCGTGTGCGCCGGCGCCAGCACCCTGATGCAGGCACTGGTGTACCTGCTGGCCGGAGAACCGAATGCAAAGACCGATGCCTGGGACGAACCGGACGGTCCGCGTCTGGCGGTGCAGGTGGACGCCCCCTGCGAAGCCTGGGTGCAGGGCGCTTTTGAAGCCGCCAAGGCCGGTTTTACCCTGCTGGCCGAGCGCTACCCGGACAATCTGCGCTTTGCGGATGTGAGCCGCCGGGGCGAACAGAGCATGATGGACTTGCAGCTCTTTGCAGCAGCGGAGGCGACCGCCGCCTGCGGCGGAAACAGGGAGCCGAGGCTGGGGCAGCGGCCAGCAGAACACGAGTGCCGCTCAAGGCACGAAGTGGACGCTGGGAGCCGCAACCCGTGGGGAGCCTTTATGCTACAGCTCTTTGCAGAGGGAGAAGCCGCTTCCCCTGCCCTGAGCGAAGCGCAGACCCGGCAGGCGGTGGCCTCCGGCACCATGAAGCCGGACGAAGCAAAAGTACCCGCTGCGCCGCAGGCTTCGGTAGAGAAAACCGTAGAGCTGCAGCCGGAAAAGCCCCGGCAGGAACTGCCTGTGCAGCGCCCGGAACTGCCGCCGCTGTCCAGCTTTGCCCGCAGCACACAGGCTGCTGTGCACAGCCTGCATGCCCGCTGGGCGGCAGAGGAAGCGGCCATGCGCCGCAGCCAGCCGGACTTCGACCTGCAGGACGAGCTGCGCAGCCCGGAGATGCGCCGCCTGATGCAGCTGCCCGGCATGAGGGTGCGGGATGCGTACCGTCTGGCCCACTACGACGAAAACCTGCGCACTGCAGCGCAGGCTGTGGAGCAGGGCGTGGTGGAACGCATTCAGCAGCGGGCCGCACGGCCCACCGAAAACGGCATCCGGCCCGGCGGCGCGGCTACCGTCCGCCCGGATGTAGCCAGCATGACCCGCGCCCAGCGCGAAGCACTGGAACGCCGTGTGCTCCACGGAGCACAGATCGAATTGTGACTATTTTACAAGAGAAAGGAATATGAGCATGAACAAGAATTTCAACATCCAGCTGTTTGCGGAAAACCTGAACACCACCGCTACCATGTCGAAAGAGATGAAGACCTTCTACGAGAAGCGTCTCATCGATCAGGCAGAGCCGCGTCTGGTGCACGACCAGTTTGCGGATTACTACCCTGTGCCCCAGAACGGCGGCAAGACCATTGAGTTCCGCAAGTACGACAGCCTGCCCAAGGCCACTACGCCGCTGACCGAAGGCGTGACCCCCAACGGCCAGGCCCTGAACGTGACCACCATCACCAGCGACCTGCACCAGTACGGCGGCTGGACCCCGCTGACCGACGTGCTGCAGATGACCGCCATTGACAACAACGTGGTGCAGGCCACCCGTGTGCTGGCCAGCCAGGCGGGCCGCACCATGGACAGCATCACCCGCGATGTGCTGGCCGGCGGCACCAATGTGATCTATGCACCCAAGCAGGCCGCCGACGGCACCGAGACCGCCGTGACCAGCCGCAAGACGCTGGACAAGAGCTGTACCCTGACCCCCAAGCTGTTCTTCCAGGCAGCGGCCCAGCTGGGTGCCATGAACGCCGACCCCATCGGCGACAGCTATATTGCCATCATCCACCCCTATGCGGCCTACGACCTCAAGACCTGCAAGGAGTTCATTGAGGTGCATAAGTACGCCGACCCGGACACCATGTTCCGCGGCGAGATCGGTAAGCTGGGCAACATCCGCTTCATCGAGACCAGCGAGGCCAAGATCTGGAAGGATGAGACCTGCCCCACCGGCTTGGCGGTGTTCGGCACCCTGGTGCTGGGTGCCCATGCCTACGGTGTGACCGAGCTGGAGGGCGGCGGCCTGGAGCACATCGTCAAGCAGCTGGGCTACGGCGACGACCCGCTGAACCAGCGCGCTTCGGTGGGCTGGAAGGGCATGCGTGCTGCCGAACGTCTGGTGGAGCAGTACATGGTGCGCATCGAGAGCGTGTCCAGCTACTCGGCCAACGCCGCCGCAAACTGAGGAGGTGTGCAGGATGACAGAAAAGAACGTGCGCATCCGGCTGTTCAAGGACAACAGCCGCTATAAGGGCGACCTGTTCGTCAGCGTGAACGGCGTGAACTACAAGATCCGCCGCGGTGTGGAAGTGGAGGTGCCGCCCGAAGTGGCGGAGGTGCTGGAACACAGCCAGATGCAGGACGAGCGCACCGCTGCCCGCATTGCGGCAGCGGAGAACGCGGCACAGTAAGCAACAGGACCGGAGCCCGGCAGGGAGATGCCCCGCCGGGCTTTTTTGAAAAGGAGCGTGGAACGATGACAGTAGGACAGGCGCTGGAACGCGCCGAGGAACTGCGGCCTGGCAGCCGTGTGTCCGTGCACACCCGGCAGGAGTGGCTGCGGGAAGCGGACGGCATGTTGCGGGAACGCTTTTTCAAGGCCAGTGATACGGATGCTTTTGACACCGTGGGAGCGGACCGGGCCTGGGACGATGGCCTGCAGGACGAGGATGTGCTGCTGGCCCCGGCCCCCTTTGATGCCCTGTACCCGCATTACCTGTGCGCCATGACCGATGCCGCACTGGGCGAGACCGACCGTTACGCCGGGGAGCAGGCACAGTACAATGGCATTCTGGCAGAGCTTGCGGCCTGGCTGCGCCGGACCTATCCGCCGCGGGCCTGCACCCGCTGGCAGTGGTGAAAGGAGGGATAAGATGGTTCTGGCGAACCGGACCAGAGTCCAGAACAGCCGCACCCTGCTGCGGGCCTTCGGGGGCCTGAACGAGGGCTACGGCTGCTCCGAGGCAGAGTACAGTGCGGGGATCAATTTTTCGTCCCGGGATTTCCCGGCGCTGAGCACCCGCAAGCCCCGCCGGAAGCTGCGGACCCTCACCGGCCTGAACGGGATGTACCACCTGAACGGGCTGCTGACCGTCTGCGGGAAAGACCTGGTGTACACTCCGGACGACGGCGGGGAGACTGTGACCTGCACCGATGCGGTGGCCGACAGCAAAAAGGCGCTGGTGGGTCTTGGTACGAAAATTTTGATCTTTCCGGACAAGGTCGCCTTTGATACGGCAGACGGCAGCGTTTCGGCGCTGGGAGCCTGCTGGAAAGCGGAGGGCCAGAGCGTGGAGTTTGCTCCCTGCGATGCGGAGGGCAGGACCTACACGCCCACAGGCGTGGGCCGGGAAGAGCCGGAAAGCCCGGCGGACGGGCAGATCTTCCTGAAGGTGGAGGACGAAGAACACCCCTGGCGGTACGATGGAACATTGGAAGTGTACAGCGCGGCGTCCGGCAACTGGACGGCGCTGCCGCTGGACTATTGCCGCATCACGGCGGCCGGTGCGCAGGAAAAATTCTGCCAGTGGGACACGGTGACCGTGCAGGGCACGGCGGCAAAGCAGGCCGGACAGTGGGAAGCACTGGACGGGGACTGCGTGGTGTATGCCGTCACGGAGAACAGCCTGTGCGTACGTGCCGACCCGGCGGGTGACTATTTTTACGGCACACTGGTGCAGGGGACCGATGCGGCCCAGTGGACCAGCCTGGACGGCAGCCAGACCCGCAGCATCGCGGCGGAACAGACTGTGCAGCTGGAACGCCGGGTGCCGGACCTGGACTTCGTGACCGAATGCGACAACCGGGTGTGGGGCTGCAGCAGCCGGGAAAATGTGATCTACGCCTGCAAGCTGGGCGACCCCACCAACTGGTTTTCCTATCGGGGCATTGCGGCGGACAGCTATGCGGTGACGGTGGGCAGCGACGGAGCCTTTACCGGCGCGGCCACCTGCATGGGCTATGCGTTGTTCTTCAAGGAGAACACGCTGCACAAGCTGTGCGGCACAAAGCCCTCGGATTTTCAGCTCACCTCCCTGCGCTGCCGGGGCGTGGCCAAGAATGCGGCCCGCAGCCTGTGCGTGCTGAACGAGACGCTGTATTATCTCTCGCCGGATGGGGTCATGGCGTGGGACGGCAGCATCCCCACCAAGGTGTCGGCGGTGTTGGACGCCAGCCGGCTGGCCAACGTGCAGAGCGCTGTGGGCGGTGCGCTGGACGGCCGGTATTATCTGCACATCTCCCGCACGGCCGGGATCCAAGGGCAGACCCGGCTGCTGGTGTATGACACCGAACGCGGGCTCTGGCACGAAGAGGATGTATGCTCCTGCGACATGGCCAGCACCGGCGGCCAGCTGTATCTGTGGGACGGGCAGGCCCTGTGGGCGGCGGATCCCAGCCGGGAGAGCGACTGGCAGAGCACCGAAGGTGTGGAACAGCAGGTGTCGTTTGAGCTGGTGACCGGTGACATCGGGCAGGACGGGGCGGAACAGCGGTATCTGTCGCGGCTGACGCTGCGGCTGGACGCGGCCTGTGCCAGCACGGTGGAGGTAGCGCTGAGCTACGACGGCGGCCCATGGGAGACAGTGGCAAGCCTGACCGCGCAGGAGGCCCGCCGCAGCTATGACCTGCCGCTGGTGCCCCGGCGGCACAGCACCCTGCGGCTGCGCCTGCGGGGCAAAGGGCAGATCACCCTGCGCAGTCTGGCGAAGAATCTGGCCGCGGCCAAAGGCGGCCTTGTGGAAGAACAGGAGGAAGCAACATGGCAAGTGTGAACGGTCTGAACCGGCTGGGCCTGCCGAAGTTGAGCGAAAACATGGACCCGGAGGACGCAAGAGCGTTGCGCAGCTACCTGTACCAGATGCAGGAACAGCTGCAGTATGTACTGACCAATCTGGACGTGGAAAACCTGTCGGAGGAGCTGCGCACCCGGTTGAATTCGTTGTAAAAGAAAGGAGAAGAGCATGGCGACCAAAAAGAAAGAGGAAGAGCTGGCAGCGCCGGAGGCGCAGAGCGGCTATGACACCAGCGGCCTGGAAAACCGACAGCAGGTGGAAGAGGCCATGGCAGGGGCCGGTTACCGCCCCGGCCAGAGCGTGACCGACGCCGCAAACGCGCTGAAGGAGTGGCAGGACAAGCGCCCGGAGGCGTACCAGAGCAGCTACCAGAACCGCATCAATGAGGTGCTGGACCGTCTGCTGGCACGGGAGAATTTTGCCTACAGCTATACGCAGGACCCGCTGTACCGGCAGTACGCCCAGCAGTACACCCAGAACGCCCACAACGCCAGTGCCGATGCCGCTGCACAGGCGGCAGCCCTGACCGGCGGTTACGGCTCCAGCTATGCGGCCAGTGCGGCACAACAGGCCTACCAGCAGCAGATCGGTGCACTGAACGAGGCCATCCCCAGCCTGTACAGTCTGGCACTGGACACCTACACCAGCGGCGGCGATGAGCTGGTATCGCGGCTGGACCAGCTGAACGCCCAGGAACAGAGTGCGCAGGAGCAGTACGACCGGCAGCTCTCAGATTACTACACCCAGCTGCAGCAGAAAGGGGAGGACTACAACAACGCCTACGCGCAGGATTACGGGCAGTATCAGGACTATCTGAGCCGTCTGGACACCCTGCACGGCTACTATACTGCGCAGGAACAGGCACAGGCCAGCCGCCGCCAGCAGACCTTCAACGGCATCATGACCGTGCTGGGGGTCATCGGGGATGCGATCCAGCTGGCCATCAGCGGCACCACCGGCATCGGCTCGCTGGCGGGCAGCCTGCTGAACACCGGGTACAACATCGTGTCTGGCACCCGCGCCTACGAGGCCGACCGTGCCGACACGGCATGGAACCAGCAGATGCAGGAAAAGCAGCGGCAGGACAGTCTGACCCAGCAGCGCTATGAGAATGAAGCCAGCGAGCGCGCCTATCAGGATGCGCTGAAGCAGCAGGCCTTCAACAACAGCGTTACCTCGGAAAAGCTGAACATTGCCAAGGGCGAGTGGGCGCTCAAGCAGTCCAATGCGCAGGCCAAAGCCAGCCGTGCGGCGGGCAATGCGGCCGCAAAAAGCAGTGGCAGCGGCAAGGCATCGGGGAGCGCTGCGGGAACGACCGGCGGCACCGCGGGAACGAATGCGCTGAAGGGCAGCAGCGTGGTGCCCTTTACGGCGGCACTGCTGCGCAGCCGTGGCAAGAGTGACACGTCCATTGCCAATGCCCTGCAGAAAGAGGGCTACACCACCAGTGAGATCGCAAAGATCCTGCAGCAGATGAACCAGTAAGAGAAAAAGCGGAGGCGTCCATCAAATGATGGACGCCTCCGCTGCTGTATCTGTGATTTTGGGTTCGAGCCAACTGGGTACCCCACCAAAGAGAGCGGGACCCCGGTAGACGTTCCGAATGGTTGGGACCCGCGCACTAACAAACAGCCCACTGGGCTGTTTGTTGCCCTGCCTGCGGCAGTGCCGTGCTTTTCGAGTCCCACTGGGCACCCACACAAAAAAAGTCCGCTGTTGAAAACAGCGGACTTTTTGGTGGGGTGCCCAGTGGGACTCGAACCCACGGTCTCCAGATCCACAATCTGGCGCGTTAACCGACTACGCTATGGGCACCACATAGATGCGCCCGAAGGGACTCGAACCCCCGGCCCACTGCTTAGAAGGCAGTTGCTCTATCCACCTGAGCTACGGGCGCACGTTGTTATCCCATTGGGTTCCTTTATGGCGGCAGTCGTGTGTCGGCACACGCTGCGAGAAGTATAATACCATACGGAACCCGGTCTGTCAAGAACAATTTGAAAAAAGTTTCGGATTTTTATGCGGCGCAGTTACAGCAGCCACATGCCGACAAAGCCGCAGGCAAACCCGAGGGCAAGCCCGGCGGCCACATCCCGGATATGGTGCACGCCGGTGAGCACCCGCACCACGGCAATGAGCAGGGCGATGACGATCATGCACCAGCCGACAGCCGGGTAAAAATACAGCCACACCATGGCCAGCACAGCGGCGCTGAGCGCATGCCGGGACGGGAAGGACCGGCCGTGGGTGTCCTTCTGGACCAGCGGGGTGAAACCCGGCTGGTCGTAGGGGCGGGGGCGGTCGAGCCGGGCACGGAGCGCGGTGCCCACCCAGAAGGTGATGCCCGGCACCAGAATGGAACGGGCGATCTCCGACATCAAATCAGGAGCGGCGCTTTGCCGGGTCAGGAACAGCTGCACCAGCCGGACATTGAGCAGGCACAGCAGCACCGGGTAGCAGACAAACGGCACCAGCGGGAGCCAGCGGTCCAGCGCGACCACGAAGCGCCGGGCGGCCGGGTGCGCGTCAAACCACCGGTACAGGGCATGATAGTGTTCTGCGGTCAAAAAAGGTCCCTCCGCATCGGGTCAGAATGAGATCAGAAACAGGTGTCCAGATAGTTTTCCACATCGAATGGCTCCGGTGTGGAATCTTTGCGCAGGTACAGCGGGTGGTGCGGGTGGCCTTTTTTGCTGCGCTTGCCAAAGGTCACCCAGGGAATGTTCTTTTCCCGGGTCAGGGCCACCATCTCCCGCATGAGGCCGGGCAGGTAATCCCGCTTTTCGATCAGGGTGCCCCAGGCGGCCCACATGGTGGGTTCGGTCTGGGCCAGCACGGCCTGCAGCCAGCGCAGGTTCTCGTCGCACAGGGCGCGGTCCGGCATACGGTCCATGTCGTTGGGGTCGGTGGCACGCTGAGGGTACACGTTGAACATGATCCAGCTGTCAAAATCGTTGGCGTTGGCCAGACGCTCCACACTTTTCAGGGTGGGGTCCAGCGCACCGGGCTGAGCGGTGCTGGGGTTGATGCCGATGCACACCAGCGGGTGCCGGCCCACCCGGCCCAGCACATAGCGATAAGGCTGGTATGTATGGGGCTCGTAATACCACAGACCGCCGGGGTATTCGTCGGCTTTCAGCAGGGGAAGTGCGTCGGTGTGCATGGGTGTGCTCCTATCCTTCGATCAATTTCTTTTATCGTACCCGAAATGCGGGGAGAAATCAACACTTTTGTGCGACAAAGTCTCCCATAAAACTGATTTTCATGGTATACTGAGCTGAACAGTGCAGCGCAGCTGCACAGCGACCCACCGGAGACGAAAGGAGCAGGTTATGCTGGAAGATTACAAAAACGCGCTGAAGTCCGGACAGCGCGCCTATCGTGCCTGCGTGGCACGCGGCCAGTCGCCCTATCTTGCGGTGCTGGACGATATTCTGGTCAATGTGAACATCGTATCACAGGAGCCGCTGGGTCTGGTGGAGATCCCGGCTGAGAGCATCGTGGGCACCAAGACCAGCGGACGACACACAGCCTTTGCGCCCAACTTCATGCCTCTGCTGGAGGCGGACACCGAGTTTGCCGCCAAGTGGTCCAACCTCTGCGAGGCCCACCTGGAAGAGGGCATCCAGAACCCCATTCTGGCCTACGAGTTCATGAACCGCTTCTATGTCCAGGAGGGCAACAAGCGGGTGTCGGTGCTGAAATACTACGGGGCGGTAAAGATCGCCGGCACGGTCACCCGGCTGATCCCGGCCCGGAACGACAGCCTGGAAAACCGGATCTACTACGAGTTTTTGGATTTTTATAAGCTGTCCCAGATCAACTATGTGCACTTCAGCCGCACCGGAGGCTATGCCAAGCTCCAGACCCTGGTGTGCAAGGCCTCTGGGGAAAGCTGGACCGAGGACGACCGACTGAACTTTTCGTCCTTTTACACCGTGTTCCGGCAGCAGTTCATTGCCCTGGGAGGCCATGACCTGAAGCTGACCACCGGCGACGGCCTGCTGGTGTATCTGTCGGTGTATCGGTACGCCGACGCCTGCGAGGCCACCCCGGCCCAGGTGAAGGAGAACCTGGAAAAACTGTGGACCGAGGTGAAGGTGCTTACGGAGCCTCAGGCGGTGGAACTGTCCCTGGAGCCGGCCCCCAGTGCCGGCGAGCCGCTGCTGTCCAAGCTGAACATCTTCAGCTCCAAGCCCAGTGAGCTGAAGGTGGCCTTCCTCCACGAGAACAACGCCGAGAACAGTGCCTGGGTCCGGAACCACAACAAGGGCCGGGACGCCCTGGAACAGGCCTTCCCGGACCGGCTGACCACCACCACCCTGGAGAACGTGAACCCGGAGGTGGACGCCGAGCAGGCACTGGAGGAGCTGGCCCACGACAGTGTAGACGTGGTGTTTACCACCAGTGCCCGGATGCACACCGCCTGCCTGAAGGTGGCGGCCCAGCACCCCAAGATCCGCATCCTGAACTGTTCGCTGAATGCGCCCCACCCCCTGGTGCGTACCTACTACCCCCGAGCCTATGAGGTGACCTACCTGCTGGGCCTGCTGGCTGGTGCCCTGACCCGCACCGACCGGGTGGGCTATGTGGCCCCCCACCCGGTGTACGGTGTGCCGGCGGCCCTCAACGCCTTTGCCCAGGGCTTAAAGACCGTGCGGCCCCAGGCCCGGGTGGTGCTGCGGTGGTCCTGCCTGCCGGACCCGGCAAAGCCGCTGGATTTTTCGGACTGCCCGGATGTGGACATCTTTTATGCACGCAGCCAAAAGGAGCCGGAGGGCTTTTACCGGGACTACGGCCTGTGCCGCAGGCTGCCGGACGGCACCCTGGACCCCCTGGGCCTGCCGGTGTGGAAGTGGGAGGCTTTTTATATCGAGATCATCCGTTCCATCTTCGACGGCACTTGGGGCAGCTCCGGTGCCCGGGCTATCAACTACTGGTGGGGGATGCGGAGCGGTGCGGAGGAGATCAACTACCAGAAGGGCCTGCCTGGCGGCACCCTGCATCTGCTGGATATGATGGAGATGCTGCTGAGCCAGGAGGAACTGCGGATCTTCCCGGATGAGCTCTATGACCAGAACCACCAGCCCCATTCCCCGGCCTCGGTGGTGTACAGCCCCAAGGAATTGATGGAGATGGATTGGTTGGACGAATGCGTAGAGGGGGCATTGCCCCACTACGATGACCTGGACGTCAAGACCCGGACGCTGATGGCGATCAACGGTCTGGATAATCTGAAAGGTCTGGAGAAATAACCGGCACAACGGTACAAAGAACGGAGCGAACTAGACGTGAAAATACTAGCGATCTCAGATGTCCCGTCCAAGGCCCTGTGGGATTACAATACCCGGGAAAAGCTGGAGGGGATCGACCTGATCCTCTCCTGCGGAGACCTGCCGAAAAAGTACCTGGAGTATCTGACCAACTTTACCGCAGTGCCCATCTTATATGTCCACGGAAACCACGACGGCAGCTACGAAAATGCCGAGCCCGGGGGCTGCACCTGTGTGGACGACCAGGTGTTTGTGTGGAAGGGGCTGCGCATCATGGGGCTGGGCGGGTGTTTCCGCTACAACCAGGAAGATACCTACCAGTACACCGAGGCGGCCATGCGCCGCCGGGCACGCAAACTCTGGCTGCAGGCGCACAAGGTGGGCGGCATCGACATCCTGCTCACTCATGCCCCGGCCAGCGGCCTGAACGACGGCACCGACCGCGCCCACAAGGGCTTTGTGTGCTTCAATGAGCTGCTGGACGAATACCAGCCTGCCTGGTTCGTGCACGGGCATGTGCACCTGAACTATGACGCAAAGCTGCCCCGGGTGTGCACCCGCGGAAACACTACGGTGATCAATGCCACGGAGCGCTATGTGTTTGAGATCCCGGATCCGGATCCGCTGCAAAAGCGGAAATTCCTCTGGGGCAGCGCAAAGAAATAACAGGGCATCAAGGCAAAAAAACAAAACGCTTCTGCAGGAGTTCTGCAGAAGCGTTTTTTGCGTGTTTTGTTTGTGCTCCGTCGTGCGGTGCGCGGCACCCGGAACGCAGAAAAATTACAGGTCCAGTTTGCCGGAGACCTTGTTGATGACGTAGTAGGCAGTGCCCTCTTCCGGCTTGACGTATACCTTGCAGGACTGCACGCCCACCTTGTGGGTGGTGCGGTAGTCGGCTTTGGCACGGTCGATGACATCGGTAATGTTGTACTGTTTGCCGTTCAGTTCCACATACAGCTCCGGAGCCAGCGGCGGACGGCCGCGGCGGGCAGGTGCCTTTGCGGCAGTTTTGCGGGTCTTGGGGTCCGCAGCAGATTCCGTTGCGGGGGAAACTGCAGGAGTCTTTTTCTCAGCCATAATAAAACCTTCTTTCTGGATTCTGAGCACAGCGGTGCGTGAAGGTCCGCCGTGCAGGTTCCGATTTAAACAAATTACTTATATAATAATTTTTTGCGGTTCGTTTGTAAAGCCTTTTTCCAAAAAAATCTCGCAAAACCGGCAGGAAACAGGATCTGCAATGCAAAGAAACGTTCCGGCAGCCGTCCGGGGACCGGAAATTCCGGTTTCCCGGCAGAAATCAGGGATTTCCGACCGGAGACGGTTTTGTACTTCGGAGAGAAACAAATCGGGTAAATGCGGCGTGTGCGGCGTGCAGATTTTACCGGCGGCAAAGCTTTTCGGTCTGTGCAATCACCGGGTCCAGAAGTTCTTCGTCCCAGTCCTCGGAAAAGGCGAACAGGCCCCGGTAAATGGCCAGCTGCACGTCGGCATCCGGGTGCTGTGCAGCCAGGCAGAACACGGCCTGCAGCAGCCGCAGCTTGCGCTGCCGGACAGCGGGCGCTGCACTGCGCAGCCGGGTAAGGTCATAGTCCTTTGTGTTGCCGCAGGGCATGGCGCAGGTGGCACAGTTGGGGGCCACCGCGTGCTTTTCGGCACGGGTGATGTCCAGCATGCGCTGCAGCGTTTCGGCCGGGGCATCCGGCTGCGCAGCCAGACGTAGCCCGGCGTTGAGCACGGCGTCGGTGTTCTCGGTCTTGGGTTCGCTGGAAGTGGAGCGCGCAAGGCCCACAAGGGCACCCAGCAGGGTGTCCCGCAAGGTGTCTGCCGGGGTGTCCGGCGTGCGGAGATAGTCGGTCATGGCAGTGTCCTTTCAAGTGTAAAAATCTGCAAAGAGTATAGCCCATTTATCCGCGCAATACAAGCCGCAGAAAAAAGCCCCCTCACAGCGGAGGGGGCCGGAAACGAGAAAATCAGAGCAATGCAGGAACTTCTTTTGCCAGCATCTCAGCCAGCTGAGCATGACCTTTGCAGGTCAAGTGCATGAAATCCACCTGGTTGAACTCGCAGTTCTTTGCATCCAGGAAGTGCACGTTCTGGCGCGCGCAGATGATGCGGAACTGCTCGGCCACACCGGCGGATTTCTCCACACAGCCGTCGCCCATGACCGCGTCATGGAACCCGGCCCCGATGGGCGGCGGTGCCACCACCAGAATGTTGGGCTGTTTGGTGCCCCAGCAGTCCACGCTCTTGGCCTTGAGGATCAGGCGCTCCATACCGGCTGCAATGCAGGCGGCGTTGGCACCAAAGCGCTCTTTCACGTCGTTGGTGCCCAGCATGATGATGAGCAGGTCAATGACCTCATGGCTCTTGAGCAGGGCATAGGCCACGCTCAGGGCGTCCATGGACTCGTGGATGGGGTCCACGAACACGGTGGTGCGGCCGGAAAGGCCCTCCTCGGTCACCAGATATTCGTCACCCAGCGCCTTTTGCAGGCGGCAGGTCCAGCGCTCGTCCTCGTTGAAGCGGATGCCGTGGTCGGCGCAGTCGTTGGGGTCGGCGCAATAGCCGTGGGTGTTGGAATCGCCCAGGCAGAGAATGTGCTTTTTCATCAGTGAATTACTCCTTTTCTTCCATGGTCTGGCGGAAGTAGTATACGGCACCCACCATACCGGCGTCGTTGTGCAGCTGGGCGGCCCGGATCTCCAGCCCCTGGGCAAAGGCAGGCATCACAGCGGCCTTTACCTTGGCGGCAATGGGGGCGATGAGCAGCTTCTGCTGGGCGCTCACGCCGCCGCCGATCAGGATCAGCTGCGGGTTGAAGATGTGCACCATGCCGGCAAGGCCCTGCGCGATCTCGTCGGTCCAGGCGTCCAGCAGGGCCAGCACCTCCGGGTTTCCGGCTTCTGCTGCGGCAAAGATGGCACGTCCGTCTGTCCAGGCAGGGTTCTTCTCCTTTGCGGCACGCACAAGGGCAGTGGTGGCGGCGTAGCGCTCCCAGCAGCCGGTGGCCCCACAGGTGCAGGGTACGCCGTCCAGTGCGTGGGTGCGGTAGTGGCCCAGCTCACCGCCAAGACCGCGGGCACCTTCCAGCAGGCGGCCGCCGGTCAGGATGCCGCCGCCCACGCCGGTGCCCAGCGTCACACCGATGACGTCGGTATAGCCCTGTGCCCCGCCGACCCACACTTCCCCGAGGGTCATGCAGTTGGCGTCGTTGGCCACCGTGACGGGCAGGCCAAAGTCCTGCTCCAGCGCGGCCTTGATGGGGCTGCCGATGTAGTTGGGGAAATTGCCGCAGGTACCGGCCACGATGCCCTTGCGGCTGTCGATCTGGCCGGTGGCGGACACGCCGATGCCGGAAAGGTTCTCCACCGGGATGGCCTGTGCTGTTAAAAACTCTTTTGCGGCCTTGCGCACGGTGTCCAGCACGGGGGTCTGGTAGCCGTCAAAGTTCACGCTCTGCTCGCCCTTGCACAGCACTTTGCCGGTCTCGTCCACGATGCCCAGCTTGACGGCGGTGCCGCCGATGTCAATGCCAAAATACTGTTTCATGCAGCGTCTCCGTTTACTTGTTCATGGCGTTGATGGCACCGGTGAAGCGGGCCGTGATCTCGGCCGGGCGGGTGATGGCACCGCCCACCACCAGGGCAAAGGCCCCGGCTTCCAGTGCCTTGACGGCCTGCTCCGGGTAGTGGATGTGGCCCTCGGCAATGATCTTGGCCGGGCACTCGGTGGTCAGCTTGTGCACAAACTCAAAGTCGATGTCGTTGATGCCCTGGGTCTCGGGGGTGTAGCCCCGCATGGTGGTGCCCACAAAGTCGGCACCGGCTTCGGCGCAGAGCATGGCGTTCTCAAAGTTGTCGCAGTCGGCCATGAGCGGCTGATCCGGGTACTTGGCCTTGATGGCACGGATGAACTCGGCGGAGGTGGAGCCGTCAGGCCGCAGGGCCCCGGTGCCCTGGACTGCCAGGATATCCACACCGCAGGCCACCAGCTCGTCCACTTCCTTCATGGTGACAGTGATGTACATGGGGGTGCCGGGGTAATCCTTTTTGATGATGCCGATGACCGGCAGGTCCACCACCTGCTTGATCTGGGTGATGTCGCGCACGGTGTTGGCACGGATGCCCACGGCTCCGCTCATGGCGGCGGCTTTGGCCATCAGGGGCATCACGCCGCCCTCCTTGGTGTACAGCGGCTCATGCTCCAGCGCCTGGCAGGAGACGATCAGACCGCCCTTGATCTGTGCAAACAGTTTTTCCTTATCCATGTTAAATTCCCTCCATCTCAATTTTCACGACCGCCTTGCGGAGCTGGGTGCAGTCCGGGCGGGCAATGCTGGGCCGGTGCAGCTCCAACGGGAAGAACAGCACGAACCGCCCCTCGCCCAGTGCGCCGGTGACGGCGTCGGTGTTGTCCACAAAGCCGATGTCTCCGGAAAAGGCTTTCACTTCGGTGCCGGGCGTCGAGGCAAAGCCCCAGGCTTCCCCGCCGGTCAGATCCAATTGTAAGTCTGCATATTTTTTGTGGTATTCCAGGTGGGAGCCTTCCTGCGGCTGCAGGTTCGCGTCCATCACGTTGATGAACACCTTTTCGCCGTCCACCTCGGTGCGGCCCAGGGGCAGGGCGGTCAGGTCGTGGGACAGCAGAAAGTCGATGGCCGTATCCAGGTTTTTGTGCAGTCCTTTGTACCGGCCCAGATGTGCCAGAGTATCGCAGATCATGTGCGTTTCCTCCTACAAAAAGAAGCGCCCGCCTCCCCTCTGAAAAGAGACGGAGAGGGGGCGCTGTTCGGTTTTACAGTTTTGCGATGGCAGCTTCGATCATGGCCTGTGCTTCGGCCACGATGGGCTCATCCTCCGGGATCAGGCCGGGCATGGGCTCGCGCACGCCGCCCAGCTCCAGACCATACATCCGGCGCAGGATCTCCTTCTGCACGGCGTACAGGTTGCCGTGGGCTTCGCACATCTTGTAGATGATGCGGTCGGCGTCGTACTGGATGGCCTGTGCTTCTTTGATCTCGCCCTTGTTGATGTGGTCGTTCATGGCCAGGTACAGCTCCGGCATCACGGCGTAGGTGCCGCCGATGCCGCCGTCGGCACCGATCACACGGCCGGAAACGAACTGCTCATCGGGGCCGTTGAACACCACGAAGTTGCCCTCGCCGCGGGCGGCGATGCCGGCATCCTTGAACATCTGGATATCCTGGGTGGGCATGGAGCTGTTCTTCACGGCCACCACGTTGGGGTTCTTCAGCATCTCCTTCAGCAGGCTCATGGTCAGGGCTGTGCCAGCCAGCTGGGGGATGTTGTAGATGACGAACTCGGTGTTGGGAGCAGCCGCGGACATATCGTTCCAGTACTTGGCAATGGCGTACTCCGGCAGATGGAAGTAGATGGGCGGGATGGAAGCGATGGCGTCCACGCCCACGCTCTCGGCATGGCGGGCCAGCTCCACGCTGTCGGCGGTGTTGTTGCAGCCAACATGAGCAATGACGGTGATCTTGCCCTTGGCCTCGCTCATCACGGCTTCCAGAACGGTCTTGCGCTCGTCCACATGCTGGTAGATGCACTCGCCGGAGGAGCCGCCCACATACACGCCCTTGACGCCCT
>ENA-ORUI01001822-ORUI01001822.1-human-gut-metagenome-genome-assembly--contig:-NODE-1822-length-19878-cov-12.223730_pt1 | contig 19878 bp, 14 predicted proteins | sample MGYA00242078_ERZ509205 | MGnify/ENA primary metagenome ERZ509205 (study PRJEB26280, sample SAMEA2338828) | human gut metagenome | biome: human gut; feature: human-associated habitat; material: faeces... | reverse complement strand
CTACATACGAACGACATTATAGTCATATTCTGGAAAAGGCGCAGGAGCTGCTGCGGCGCATTGATGCCGAGCAGCTGCATGGCTGCAAGGCGCTGCTCAGCATCTCCGGCTCTGCCGGTATGGGCTTAGCGGACAGCTGTGGCGTGCCCTTTGTGCAGGAGGTGTTCTCCACCCGCGTGGCGGTCAAGCGCTTTATGCCAAAGACTGATTGCGTCATTGAGCTGGGCGGCGAGGATGCCAAGATCCTGTTTTTGACCAACGGCACCGAGGTGCGCATGAACGGCAGTTGTGCCGGCGGCACCGGTGCCTTCATCGACCAGATGGCTACCCTGCTGAAGATGAGCGCCGATGAAATGAACAAGGCTGCAGAGCAGGCGCAGCGTACCTATACCATCGCCTCCCGCTGCGGCGTGTTTGCCAAAAGTGATGTGCAGCCTTTGATCAATCAGGGTGCCCGCACCGAGGATATCGCCGCCAGCATCTATAAGGCTGTGGTCAACCAGACCATCGCCGGTCTAGCACAGGGCCGCCCCATCAAGGGCAATATCCTTTATCTGGGCGGGCCGCTCACCTTCAGCACCGTGCTGCGCAAAAGCTTTGACGAGGCGCTGAACGTGACCGGCATCTGCCCGGAGAACAGCCTGCTGTATGTGGCGCTGGGCGCTGCGTTGTATGCCGACAAGGAGTTTGTGCTCACCGAGGTAGCCGCTGCGCTGGACAAGTACGCCGCCACCGCAACCTATGCCAGCGAGCCGCCGCTGTTCGCCAGCAAAGAGGAGTACGAGGCTTTCCACGCGCGGCACATGTCCCATAGTGTGCCCCGCGTGGCTTTTAGTGCCCACTGCGGGCCGGTGCATATCGGCATCGACTCCGGCTCTACCACCGTCAAGCTGGTGGTGGTGGACGAAAAGAGCCAGATCTTGTACACCAACTATCAGCCCAACCTTGGCAACCCGCTGCCCCTCATCCGGGAGCAGCTGCTCAAGATTTACAAGGCGCACCCGGGGCTGCAGGTGGCAAGCGTTACCACCACCGGCTACGGTGAGGAATTAGTGAAAAACGCTTTCCGCTGCGATTACGGTCTGGTGGAAACGGTGGCACATTTCACCGCTGCCAAATATTTTATGCCAGACGTGGATTTCATCATTGATATCGGCGGACAGGACATGAAGTGCTTCAAGATCGAGGATGGCGCGATCAGCAACATCTTCCTGAACGAAGCCTGCTCCTCCGGTTGCGGCAGCTTTTTGCAGACCTTTGCACAGGCACTGGGCTATGATGTCAAGGAATTCGCTGCACTGGGTCTGTTCGCAGACCGCCCGGTGGACTTGGGCAGCCGCTGCACTGTGTTCATGAACAGCTCGGTCAAGCAGGCACAGAAGGACGGCGCCAGTATCGAGAATATCTCGGCAGGCCTGTCCATCAGCGTGGTCAAGAACGCGCTGTACAAGGTGATCCGCGCCTCCAGCCCGGAAGAGCTGGGCCGCAAGATCGTGGTGCAGGGCGGTACCTTTTATAATGAGGCCGTGCTCCGTGCCTTTGAAAAAGAGATGGGCGTGGAGGTCATCCGGCCGGACATTGCCGGTCTGATGGGTGCTTACGGCGCTGCTTTGTACGGCCTGCGCCAGAGCCATAAAAACAACCAGACCACCTCTGCCATGATGGACGAGCAGGAGCTGGAAAAGTTTGCACAGCAGGTGGTCAGCGTCAAGTGCGGCGGCTGCGGCAACCATTGCCAGCTGACCGTCAACACCTTTGCCGATGGCCGCAAGTTCATCTCCGGCAACCGCTGCGACAAGCCCGTTACCGGCAAAAGCGAGGATAACAGTCTGAACCTGTACGCCTACAAGCAGCAGCTGCTGGCAAGCTACAAGCCTGTGCCCGGCAAGCGCGGTTCCATCGGCATCCCGCTGTGTCTGGGCTTCTACGAGCTGCTGCCCTTCTGGTACGCCTTCTGGACGAGCCTTGGCTTTGCGGTGCACACCAGCCCGGTGTCCACCCGCGGGCTGTATCTGGCCGGACAGGCCACCATCCCCAGCGATACCGCCTGCTTCCCGGCAAAGCTGAGCCACGGCCACATCAAGGCACTGAGCCAGATGCAGCTGGACGCCATCTTCTACCCCTGCCTGACCTACAATGTAGACGAGGGCTTGGGCGACAACCACTATAACTGCCCGGTGGTGGCCTACTACCCGGAGGTTCTGGCAGGCAACTGCCCGGAGCTGGAGGGCAAAAAGTTCATCTATGATTATGTGGGCATCCACCGTCCCAAGGACTTTGTGCACAAGATGGCAAAACAGGTGCTGCCCAAGTACTTTGGCGGCATCTCTGAAAAAGAGGTGCAGGCCGCAGCCGACGCTGCCTACGCGGAGTACGAGGCACACATGGCAAAGATCCGGGTAAAGGGCAGCGAGATCATCGACGAGGCGCGCCGTCAGGGCAAGCGTATCATCGTGCTGGCAGGCCGCCCCTACCATGTGGACCCGGAGGTCAACCACGGCATCGACCATCTGATCACCCGCCACGGGGCTGCGGTGGTTACCGAGGACAGCATCTCTAACCGGGTGCAGAAGTTCCCCACCAGCGTGCTGAACCAGTGGACCTACCACAGCCGCCTGTACGCTGCTGCCAAGTACTGCACCACCCAGAAGGATATGGATCTGGTGCAGCTGGTGTCCTTCGGCTGCGGCGTGGATGCCATTACCACCGACGAGACCCGCGAGATTTTGCAGCGGGGCAACAAGCTGTATACTCAGCTGAAGATCGACGAGATCACGAACCTTGGTGCCGTGAACATCCGCCTGCGCAGCCTGTTTGCCGCTCTGGACGAGCGGGACGAGGCCGCCGCAGAAAAGGCAGAGTAAAAGAAACCTTGAGATAGACTGAAAGACTTCCCCCGGCGGGGGAAGTCTTTGCGGGGACTATCTTGTTTAGAGCAACATAGGAGGAACCTATGGAATATCATTATCCTAAATTTACCCCGGAGATGAAAAAGACCCACACCATCCTCATCCCCAACATGGCCGTGACCCAGTTCCGGCTTATGGAGTACGCACTGCGCTGCGAGGGCTATAAGTGTGAGCTGCTGGGCAACTGCGGCAGCGCTGTGGCGCAGCTGGGGCTGAAGTATGTCCACAACGATACCTGCTACCCGGCGCTGCTGGTCATCGGCCAGTTTCTGGATGCGCTGAACAGCGGCAAGTACGATCTGGAGCACACGGCCCTATTGATTACCCAGACCGGCGGCGGTTGCCGCGCCTCCAACTACATCCATCTGCTGCGCAAGGCGCTGGTCAAGGCCGGTTACCCGCAGATCCCGGTGGCAAGCCTGAACTTTTCCGGTCTGGAAAAGGACAGCGGCTTCCAGATGACCCTCCCGCTGGCGCGCAAGTGTATCGCCTGCATCTTCTACGGCGATATGCTGTGTGCGCTGCGCAATCAGGTGGCTCCCTACGAGAACGAAAAGGGCGCTGCTGACCGCATGGTGGATCGCTGGATCACCCGTCTTGGCCGTGCACTGCTGGCAGGCAAGGGCTTTACTTCCCGGGAAATGAAGCACACCTTCCCGCTCATCGCGAAAGACTTTGCCGCCATCCCGGTCACCCGGGTACCCAAGGTCAAGGTGGGTGTTGTGGGCGAGATCTACGTCAAATACAGCCCGCTGGGCAACAACGACCTGCAAAAGTTTTTGGAAAGTCAAGACTGCGAGGTGAACTTCCCCGGTCTGATGGGCTTTGTGCAGTACTGCGCTTTCAACATGGGCGAGGATCATGTGCTTTACGGCGGCAAGCTGGCTGTAAAGGTGGGCACCGACCAGTTCCTCAACTGGCTGGACAGTGTGGAGCGTGTCATGCTCAAGGCAGAGACGGACGCCGGGTTCTATGCGCCGGGCCCCTTCAAGGAGCTGGTGGAAAAGCCCAAGGGCGTTATCTCGCTGGGCGCAAAAATGGGCGAGGGCTGGCTGCTGACCGCCGAGATGATCGAGCTGGTGCAGGGGGGCTACGGCAACATCGTGTGTGCACAGCCTTTTGGCTGCCTGCCCAACCATATCGTGGGCAAGGGCATGGTGAACAAGATCCGTGCGCTGTACCCCAGCGCCAACATCACCCCCATCGACTACGACCCCAGTGCTACCCGGGTCAATCAGGAAAACCGCATCAAGCTGATGCTGGCGGTGGCCAAGGAGCGGCTGAACGCTCCCGCAGAAGCCCAGCCGCTTACGGCAGAACAGCTCGCAGGCGGCGCCCCTCAGGTCGGCGCTACCGTGTAACAAAAGCAAATACGATAAAAACAGGGGAGCCGCTGCACGGCATTTTTACGCAGCAGCTCCCTTTTTGCAGGAAAGGAACCTCTATGGAAAAGCCCGCAGCTGCCTATTATCATCTGCCCGGCCTGTTCGAGTTTTACGAGCTGTACCGCCGGTTTTTGCCGCTGTATCGGGAGCACCGGGAATATTTTTACGACTGGTGCGCCATCGGCTCTATCTACGGTGCCCCGGCGGGCTGCATCTGGGGCGGGGGACGCATTTCCAGCGGCGGGGCAACGGCGCGCGAGGTGCTGACGCTGCTGCGGGAATACGGCATCTCCGGGCGGCTGACCTTCAGTAACTCCCTGCTGCGGGCTGAGCACCTTGCCGACCCGCAGTGCAACGCCCTGTGTGAGCAGTTTGCCAAAGCTGGCAGTGTGCCAAACGGCGTGATCGTCCACTCCGACCTGCTGGCGGACTATCTGCAACAGCGCTGGCCGGAGCTGTATCTGGTGTCCTCCACCACAAAAGTGCTCACGGATTTTGCGCAGTTGCGGCAGGAACTGGAAAAGCCGCAGTTCCGGTATGTGGTGCCGGATTTCCGGCTGAACCCGGCACTGGAACAGCTGCGCACCCTGCCGCCGGAGCAAAAAGCCAAGGTGGAGTTTTTGTGCAATGAGTGCTGCTGGTTCGGCTGCACCGAGCGCAAGCGCTGCTACGAGACGGTCAGCCGTCAGAATTTGGGCGAGGACTGCCCAGACCACCGCTGCACCGCCCCGGATGCCGCCGAGGGCTACCGCTTTTCCAAGGCGATGCGCAGCCCCGGGTTTATCGGGGCAGATGACATCCGGCAGCGGTATCTGCCCGCAGGCTTTTCCCAGTTCAAGATAGAGGGCAGAGGACTTGGCAGCGCATTGGTGCTGGAATTTCTGCTTTATTACATGACAAAGCCGGAATACCAGCTGCAGGTGCGGGAGGCAATCTATCTGGACAATATGCTGGATCTTTTTTAAGAAAATTGCACCGGGCAGACCATCTTCTGCCCGGTGCTGTTTTTGGCCTGCGGGATTTGTACCCGAAAACTTTCTTTTCCCGCCAAAGCGTGTTACAATAAACAGGAAATAATAGTTATAGGAGCAGTGCATGGAAATAACGCAAAAACAGATCGTACTGGGCATTCTGGCCCATGTGGACTCCGGCAAGACCACCCTCTCCGAGGCCATGCTCTACCGCGCCGGTGCTATCCGTAAGCTGGGGCGGGTAGACCACGGGGACGCCTTTCTGGACACCGACAGCTTGGAAAAAGCACGCGGCATCACCATCTTTTCCAAACAGGCGCTGCTTACGGCGGGCAAGACCGGCATCACCTTGCTGGACACCCCCGGCCATGTGGATTTTTCCACCGAGACTGAGCGCACCTTGCAGGTGCTGGATTACGCGGTGCTGGTGGTCAGCGGAACGGACGGCGTGCAAAGCCATACCGAAACGCTGTGGCGGCTGTTGCGGCGCTACCATGTGCCCACCTTTGTGTTCGTGAACAAGATGGACCTGCCCGGCATGACCCGGGAGCAGCTGCTTACCCAGCTGAACCACCGCCTTGGCGAGGGTTTTGTGGATTTTGGCGCAGAGCCTGCCGCCCGCAACGAAGCACTGGCGCTGTGCGATGAGCAGCTGATGGAGAAAATGCTGGACGCAGGCACTTTGACCGATGCAAACATTATCCCCGCAGTTGCCCGGCGGCACGTTTTTCCGTGCTGGTTCGGGGCGGCGCTGCGGCTGGACGGGGTGGATGCACTTCTGGAGGGGCTGGACCGCTACACCCGCCCCGCCCCGGCGCTGCACGCCTTTGGTGCAAGGGTGTTCAAGGTATCGCAGGACGAGCAGGGCACCCGCCTGACATGGTTGCGGGTCACCGGCGGAGAGCTGAAGGTAAAGGCTCTGCTCACCGGCGAAGCGGACGGCGAGCCGTGGGCAGAAAAAGCAAACCAGCTACGGCTGTACTCCGGCGCAAAATATACCCTGACCGAGGCTATCGGCCCAGGACAGGTATGCGCCGTGACCGGCCTGACCCATGCAAAGCCTGGCACCGGGCTTGGGGCAGAGCGGGACAGCGATGTGCCGGTGCTGGAACCGGTGCTCAGCTATCAGGTGCTGCTGCCGGAGGGCGCAGACGTACACGCTGCACTGGCAAAGCTGCATCGGCTGGAGGAGGAAGAACCGCAGCTCCATGTGGTGTGGAACGAAAGCTTGGGCGAAATTCATGTGCAGCTGATGGGTGAGGTGCAGCTGGAAGTGCTGCGCAGCCTACTGGCAGAGCGGTTCGGGCTGGAAGTATCCTTTGGCCCGGGCGGCATTTTGTACAAGGAGACCATCACTGAGCCGATGGAAGGTGTGGGACATTACGAGCCGCTGCGCCACTATGCCGAGGTGCATCTGCTGCTGGAACCGCTGCCCCGGGGCAGCGGGATGCAGTTTGCCGCCGACTGCCGGGAAGAGGTGCTGGACAAAAACTGGCAGCGGCTGGTGCTGACCCATCTGGAAGAAAAACAGCACCTTGGCGTGTTGACCGGGTCGCCCCTCACCGATGTGAAGATCACCCTCATTGCGGGCCGGGCCCACCTCAAGCACACCGAGGGCGGCGACTTCCGGCAGGCCACCTACCGCGCAGTACGGCAGGGCCTGATGCTGGCCAAAAGCCAGCTGCTGGAGCCGTGGTATGCTTTTCGGCTGGAGGTGCCCGCCGAGAACATCGGCCGCGCCATGAGCGATATCCAGCGCATGGAGGGCACCTTTGACCCGCCGGAAAGCGGAGAGGAGACGGCGGTGCTCACCGGGTTTGCACCGGTGTCTACCATGCGCAGCTACCCCATGGAAGTGGTGAGCTACACCCGCGGCCGGGGTCATCTGAGCCTGACACTGGACGGCTACCGCCCCTGCCACAACGCGCAGGAGGTGATCGCGGCCATCGGCTATGAGCCGGAGCATGATCTCGACAACCCGGCAGATTCGGTGTTCTGTGCCCACGGGGCCGGTTTTGTGGTGCCCTGGGATCAGGTGCGCAGCCACATGCATGTGGACAGCGGCTGGGGCAAAAGCACCCGTCCGGAGCAGGAAGCGGCTGTGCCTCAGCGCCGGGCCATGGCCTACCGTGCCACGCTGGAAGAGGACGCCGAGCTGCTCAAAATTTTCGAGCGCACCTACGGCCCCATCAAGCGGGACCCGCTGGCAGCCTTCCGCCCGGTGCAGAAGCGGGAGCGCCCCGACTTTGCCGCCGAGCAGTGGGAGATCGCGCCGGAATACCTGCTGGTGGACGGCTACAACATCATCTTTGCGTGGGACGAGCTGAACGCCCTTTCCAAAGAGAGCCTGGACGCCGCCCGCCACAAGCTGATGGACATCCTGTGCAACTATCAGGGCTTCCAGAAGTGCGTGCTCATCCTGGTGTTCGATGCCTACCGGGTGCCCGGCAGCCCCGGCAGTATCGAGCAGTACCACAATATCCATGTGGTCTACACCAAGGAGGCCGAAACGGCGGACATGTTCATCGAGCGGGTCACCCATGAGATCGGCCGGAACCGCCGTGTCCGGGTGGCCACCTCCGACGGCATGGAGCAGATCATCATCCTGGGCCACGGTGCCCTGCGTGTCTCCGCCCGCATGTTCCACGAAGAAGTGCAGAACGTGGAAAAGCAGATCCGTGCCCTGGTGCAGGGGGAAGCGTGATGCTGCAATTTTCCGTTACGACCCACCCGTGAAAAAGCAATGAGAGCAGCCCGCAGGCTGCTCTCGTTGCGATAAAAAATAATTTTTCCGCTGAGAATGCCCAGAGTGAAACGGAGGGCATTTCAAATCGTCCGGCCGGAGGTGGAATGATGGCTGTTGAAATTACCGAAGAATTTGTCTGGCAGAATATCCCCCGCCGCCCGCGGGACAGCCATAAGGGTACCTTTGGCAGTGTGCTGGCCGTGGCGGGCAGCGCATTTTACCGGGGCGCTGCACTGCTGGCCGCAGAGGGCGCATTGCGCACCGGGGCGGGCATCGTGACCCTTGCCAGTGTGGAACCGGTGGTGAGCGCCGCCGCAGCCCGCCTGCCGGAGTGCTGCCTGTGCCCCTGCAGGGCAGGGGCCGAGGGCGGTATTTCCCCGGAAAACGTGCCACTGCTCTGGCGGCAGAAAGCAACCGTTCTGCTGCTTGGCCCCGGCCTTGGCGGCACCGCCCAGAGTGCGGCCCGCGCCGCCGAGACACAGGCCCTTGTGCAGCAGTTTCTGCCCGGTTTTGCGGGCAGTGCCGTGCTGGACGCCGACGGCCTGAACGCCGCAGCCCGGCTGCTGGCAGAAGAGGCAGCCTTCCCACACCCGGCGGGGGAGCTGATCGTCACGCCCCACCCCGGCGAGATGGCCCGGCTCACCGGCCTGTCGGCGGCGCAGATCAACGCCGACCGGGAGGGCACGGCCCTGCGGTATGCGCAGGCGTGGAACGCCGTGGTGGTGCTCAAAGGCGCCCGCACGGTGGTAGCGGCCCCGGACGGCCGGGTGTGCGTGAACCCCACCGGCAACCCCGGCCTTTCCCGTGGCGGCAGCGGGGACGTGCTGGCGGGCATGACCGCCGCCCTGCTGGCCTGCCGCCTGCCCGCCTATGAGGCTGCCGCCTGTGCGGTGTACCTGCATGGTGCCGCCGCCGACCGTGCCGCCGCCGTCCACGGCGAATACGGCATGCTGCCCCATGACATCCTGCCGGAACTTGGCAGGATGTTTGCGGAACATCAGCGATAAAAAAGCCTCCCCACTGTGGTGGGGAGGCTTTTGCACACTTAATCCTGCTCCAGCTCCAGCAGATACTCTTTTACCTCCAGCCCGTAGGCGTAGCCGGTGAGGGAGCCGTTGGCACCCACTACCCGGTGGCAGGGCTGGATGATGGCAATGGGGTTGCAGTGGCAGGCCCCGCCCACGGCGCGGGCGGCCTTTGGTTTGCCGAGGGCCGCGGCCAGCTGACCGTAGGTGCGCACCTCGCCGTAGGGAATCTTGTTCATCTCGGCCCAGACCGCTTTCTGGAAGGCGGTGCCTTTGGGGGCCAGCGGCAGGTCGAACTCCCGCCGTGCCCCGGCAAAGTATTCGTTGAGCTGCTCTTCGGTTTCCTGCAGCAGGGGCGTCTCGCAGACCTTGCGGGGCAGCGGCTCCAGGTCCGGCACGCCGTCCGGACACAGCTGTACCCCGCACAGGGCGTCGTCCTCTTCCTCCAGCCGCAGGGTGCCCAGCATGCTGTTGATGTACCAGACGTTCAAAAAACCAACGCTTCCTTTCTGGCCAGAATGTGCTATACTGATGGTATCTTAACACAAAATCAGCCATGAGGAAAGGGGCGTTTGCGTTTATGGTACAGGCATTGGAAGAGATTCTGGCAAAGAGCAGCCGCATCGTCTTTTTTGGCGGGGCGGGAGTGTCCACCGAGAGCGGCATCCCGGATTTCCGCAGTGTGGATGGGTTGTATCACCAGAAATACGACTACCCGCCGGAGACCATTCTCAGCCATACCTTCTGGGAACAGAACCCGGAGGAGTTCTACCGGTTTTACCGCGATAAGCTCATTGTAAAGGGAGCCAAGCCCAACGCCGCACACCTGCGTCTGGCAAAGCTGGAAAAGCAGGGCAAGCTGAAGGCCGTGGTCACCCAGAACATTGACGGGCTGCATCAGGCCGCGGGCAGCAAGACCGTGTACGAGCTGCACGGCAGCACCCTGCGCAACTACTGCACCCGCTGCGGGGCCTTTTATGATGTGGACTACATCGCCAACAGCACCGGGGTGCCCCGCTGCGAAAAATGCGGCGGCATCGTCAAGCCGGATGTGGTGCTGTATGAGGAGGGCTTGGACGAGGAAGTGCTGTCCGGCGCGGTGAACGCCATCCGCCACGCGGACACCCTCATCATCGGCGGCACCAGTCTGGTGGTGTACCCGGCGGCCGGGCTCATCCGGTATTTCCGGGGCGACCATCTGGTGGTGATCAACATGCAGCCCACCGGGGCCGACGCCCAGGCAGACCTGTGCATTGCCAAGCCCATCGGGCAGGTCCTGAGCGAGGACGTCGTGCTGGAATAAGGCAGCGCGGTTTCGAGCCGGTTCGCACCCGCTTTTCGGTATGCTGAGAGCATTCCAGAAAAGAATGGGGGACCCAAAATGATCCAGGTTTGTGACCCGCCGCGGGTGCGGCCGGTGCGGCGGTTTTCCGCCGAGGAATTCTGTTTTCTGCTCCGGGGCGAGGCAGGCAGTCTTTACCGCCCCCGCAGCGAGGTGCTGCGGATGCTTACCGTAGGCGAGGTGTGCGGCGTGTGCGATGCCGCCGGGGCTCCGGCCGGAGCCGTACTGCTCCAACCGCTGAACGCTGACACTGCCCTTGCCGCTGCCCTGCGGGCCTGGGCAGGCTGGCGCGGTGTGGAGGGCGGGCAGTTCCTCACGCCGCCGGTGCTGCATCAGCCCGATGCCGCCGAACCGCTGCTCCGGGCGGCCTTTGCCCGGGCGGAGCGCCTTGCCCGGGGCGGGCGGGTGCTGGCGGTGCTGGAATGTACCGCGCAGTCCGACGCTCTGCTGCCGTTGTACATCCGGCAGGGGCTGGCGCTGCGGGCCCTGCGCCCGCTGAACAGTCTGGCACCCTGCTTTGTGCTGGCCGCCGGGTGCGCGGCCCGGGACCCGGTGCCGGTGTGGGTGCCGCTGCAGGACCGTGCCCGGCTGGCCCGTCTGCTGGCAAGCGGGTATGCGGCACTGGACAGCCGACAGACCGCCGGGCAGGAGACCTTGCTGGCCATGTACCCGGCATAACAACAAGAGTGTGAAAAAAAGAGGAAAAACCATGAAAGCAGTCATTCTGGAAAGCTATGTGATGGAGCCGGGCGACCTGGACTGGTCCGGTGTGAAGGCGCTGGTGCCCGACACCGTGAGCTATGTGCGCACCGCCTATGAGGAGATCGCGCCCCGCATCGGGGACGCCGATCTGGTGCTGTTGAACAAGTGCCGCATCGACGAAAACATTCTGGCCCAGTGCCCCAACCTGAAATGGGTGGGCATCATCGCCACAGGCACCGACAATCTGGACCTGGAAGCCTGCCGCCGCCATGGCGTGGCCGTGGCCAACGTGCCGGGCTACTCCACCTACAGTGTGGCGCAGATGACCTTCAGTCTGCTGCTGGCCATCTGCCAGTGCGCCGAGCGCTACAACCGCGCCATGAAAGCGGGTCATTGGCAGTTGGACATCCCGGCGGAATATGGCCTGCTGCCCCAGATGGAGCTGCTGGACAAAACCTTTGGCGTGTACGGCTACGGAAGCATCGGCCGCCAGACTGCCCGCATCGCCCGCGCCTTTGGCATGAAGGTGCTGGTGTGCACCCGCACCGTGCGCCCGGAGTACGCAGAGGACGGGGTGGAGTTTGTGGACGTTGACACCCTGCTGGCCCGCAGCGATGTGCTCAGCCTGCATTGTCCGGCCACGCCCGCTACCCGGGGGCTCATCAATGCCGGGGCACTGGCCAAGGCAAAGCCCGGCATGATCCTGCTGAACACCGCCCGCGGTGCGCTGGTGGACGAGGAAGCCGTGGCCGATGCCCTGCAGAGCGGGCAGCTGGCCTATTATGGGGCCGATGCCTTTGGCACCGAGCCGCTCCCGCAGGACAGCCGCCTGCGCAGTCTGCCCAATGCCATCCTCACGCCGCACATCGCCTGGACCACCAAAGAGGCCCTGCAGCGGCTGATGGACATCACCACCCGCAACCTGCGCACCTGGCTGGAGGGGAAGGGAGATCACATCGTGAACCCCTGAGCCGGAAAAAGAAACCTGAAGATACGGGAATGTTCGCATTTACAAAGATAAGAAGTTTTGCTTTGCAAATGCTATAAAAAATGCCCCACAGCCCATCGCCTGGATTCCAAAGAGGTGGTGGGCTGTGGGGTTTTTGCAAGGTTGTTTTGGATCACTCGCAGAATTCAAACTGGTAAGCCGGGTCTGCCGCATAGGGCAGGAGGGCGAGATCCGGTTCGCATACCTGAGCCACCACATTGACACGTGGGTCGGCCGGGAGTGGGCAGAGGTCGATCTGCAGCTCCCCCATGTAGCGGCCATAATCAACGTTGTCAATGGTGACAGTACCAACGGAACGAGCCACATTGTTCCGGGGCGTATAGCTGGTCTTGTTCTGTCGCCGGAAGGCGTCGGCACGGATCACGTCCTGTGCGATGTCGATGCGGTTCCGCAGAGGTCGGTGCAAAATGGCCGGTTCGTGTAGGTCTTGCACATGCAGCAGCAGGGTGCTGCGGCCTCGCAGGGCTTTCAGCTGGGTAAAGTCCGGTTCTGCCAGGTCAAAATCACCCAGCAGGATATTATCGAGGCCATAGCGGTCCTGCAACTCCAAATAAGCCTGGAAGGGCGGCATCGTCCGGTGTCGCTCCAGCGTAGGCAGGCCCTCGAATACGGTGCCACGCAGCTCACTGTTTCCGGCAAAGAAGGCAGCGCTCCGCACGCCGTGGGCTTTCAGCCAGTTATTCCGCGCTTCAAAGAATCGGACGTCCAGGCCGGTGTTCCGGCGTGGGTAGTAGTTGTGCCAGGCTTCCAGTTCACCGTGAAAACCATGCTGCTGCAAAGCATCCAGGAAGGGGTCGTTCAGGGTGCTGGCATTGAGCACGATGCGAAAATCATGGGAGATTTCGGCAATCTCCTGCGGTTCCATGCCGTTGTCGATGCGTAGGGAGGTCACGCCCCAGCTGCGGAGCTGTTCCAGCGTAAAATTGCGGAAAGTACGGGGGGAGACGTCCACCACAAATTCCAGCCCCTGCCGCCGGAATAACGGGCCGACCTGTGCAAGGGTGTCTTGCAGGGTGCCGGGGTCATCTCCCGGAATCTGCAGCGAGGAGAATACGCTGCCCACCTGAAGCTGCTGCATCTTTTCCAGATAGGCGATGATCTGCTGCGGCGTTTTTTCGGTGAGGGAAAGGGTCACACCAAATGCTGCCATAAAAGGGCTCCTTCCTGTGGAATCACTGCATTTCCAACTCTTCCAGAGTTTCGGCGGGCTGTTCGGCTTCCTTCGGTACGCCGAAAAAGTAGGTGAGCACAAAACCGGCCGCATAGGAGAGCAGCAGGCCGCCGGCGTAGATGAAGAACAGAGTGATCAGCCCGGTAAGGGTGAGGGCGATAAAGGAACTGAGCACCAGATCCAGCGCTTCAGGCATTCGTTTGCTGATAAACTTGCGAATCTTGGCCAGCACCCACACGGCGGCTACAACACCGATCACACCGCCCTGACCGGACTTAAGCGGCTCACCGGTGATGATGTTCACCAGGGGGTTGTCGGCGGACATACCGGTGAGCAGAACCACAGCGCCCAGCGCACCGCCTAGATTGATGTCGGTCTTGAACTCACGGGCGGCGTTTACACCCACATGGATGACCAGGTACGACAGCACACCGGCCTTGAGGATACGCAGGATCGTGATGATAGATTGGACGGTGGCGGTGCTTTCCAGCGCACCGGTGGAGGTGAGCGACACCAGAATGGACTGGATACCGGCCAGCAGGCCGCTGGCAATCAGGGCGGAGGACAGCGGAACAAACACATTGCTGATCGTTTTTAAAAAGAGCTTGCCTTTGGACACCTTCTGACGGCTCTTGATTACCTGTTTGTTCCGGGCGGCGATTTCCTGGGCGGTTTCCTTGTCAGCCTGGCCGGCAGCCTTGTGTGCGTCGCCCAGCAGCTCTTGCAGGCAGGCGGCGACCTTGGCGGCGGTGCCGGGCCCTACAATGACCTGCACCTGTGCGTCCACATGGACGCCGAAAACGCCTTTGAGTGCTTTGATCTGGTCGATCTGCACGACAGACGGGTCATTGACTTCCAGCCGGACGCGGGTCATGCAGTTGCTGACCATGCGGATGTTCCCTTTTCCGCCTGTAAACTGTAAAATGCTCTGGGCCATTTGTTCGTTACTCATGTGAGAAACCTCCTTTTAGTATTTGTTGATGTCCGTTTTTTGCTTCAGGGTTCGGGCAGCTTCAGTGCCTGCCGGATGTGCCCTTGCGTTTGTTCCAGGCGGATGTGGGCTTCGGTGGGGCTGCAGTGCTCCAGCAGGGTGACAATTGCCTGCTTGACGTTACCACTGCAGCGCTGCAGGGCCCCGGCGGCCTCGGTACGGCTGCAGTCGGTCACTTCCATCAGGATGTTCTGTGCCCGCACTTCCAGCTTTTCGTTGGTGAGCTGTACGTCCACCATCAGATTCTGATATGCCTTGCCGATGTGCACCATGCTGCCAGTGGAGATCATGTTCAGGATCAGCTTCTGGGCAGTGCCGGCTTTCAGGCGAGTGGAGCCGGTGAGCACTTCAGGGCCTGTTACCGGTTCAATGGCCAGGTCGGCTTCCTGCCCAATCAGGGAGCCTGCATTGCAAGCAATGGCGGCGGTCTTGCAGCCGATGCTCCGGGCGTAGCGCAGGCCGTAGATGACATAGGGTGTCCGGCCGCTGGCGGCCAGTCCGATGACCAGATCCGGCGGCTGTAGGTGGATGCGCTGCAGGTCCTCTGCACCCAAGGTGCAGCTGTCTTCGGCACCTTCCACAGCCTTGACAAAGGCGCAGTCGCCGCCGGCGATCAGGCCTACCACGCTCTCCGGCGCAGAACCGAAGGTGGGTGGGCACTCCACGGCGTCCAGAACGCCCAGACGGCCGCTGGTGCCGGCCCCCATGTAGATCAGACGGCCACCCTGCCGCAGGCTGTCGGCGGCCCACTGGATGGCGGTGGCTACCTGCGGCAGTACCTGTTGCACAGCTAACACGGCTTTTTTGTCTTCCTGGTTCATGACGGCGGCAATTTCCAGTGGGGACATCTGGTCCAGATCCATGGTGGCGGGGTTGCGCTGTTCGGTGGTAAGACGGGAAAGATCTACCATCATTCGTTCCTCCTTTCTGTTCAGTTTTTTTCAATGTAGTTGTCCGCAAATTTTTTCACGCAGGCGTCGTAATTGCGGTTGATGTAGGCAGTGTACAGGATGTCGATGATATTTAGCTGCGAGATACGGGAGGACATGGCCCCACTGCGTAAGATCATCTCGGTGGAGCCCACGGGCAGGGCGTAGTCGGCGTATTTTACAAGGTCAGTGCTGCACTCTCCCCGGGTGACGGTGATCACCCGGGCACCCTGCTGCTTGGCTACCTTGGCGCAGGCAATGGTTTCTTTGGTCATGCCGGAGTAGCTGAATGCGATGGCCAGATCGTCCGGGTGCAGATTGCGTGCGTAGAGCAGCTGGCTGTGCCAGTCCTCGGCCAGGTAACACAGTTTGTCCACTCGCAGCAGTTTGAGCTGTAGGTCCTGGGCTGCCAGCAGGGATGCTCCCAGCCCGAACAGTGCTACCAGGCGGCATTGGGTGAGCAACTCCACACAGGCGTCAACGACTTTTGGGTCCAGCAGCTTTTCGGTAATGCGTAGGGACTCTACATTTTTGCTGGTCACCTTGCGGATCACGTTCCGGGTGGAGTCTTTTGGGGTGATGTCCTGCAGGGCGACGTCCCGGCTCTCATGGTACAGGGCGGTTTCATACATCAGTCCCTGCTGGAACTCCCGGTAGCCCTGAAAGCCCATTTTGCGGCAGAAACGGACAATGGTGGAGGGGGAAGTGTAGGTCAGCCGGGCCAGTTCATGGATGCTTTTTCCAATCACGGCCTGGGGGTCCTCGGTGATGTAATGCGCCAGATTGCTTTCGGCGGTGCTGGCATAGTTGACGTATTCTTTCAGTCGGATCAGTAGTCTTGTGTCTTTCATCATTTTCTACTCCCATCATACGCGGTGAAACTGTTTAGTCAAGAAAGAACAACTTGTATGGTATATTGTTTCATATCCTGGTGCTTTTTGCAAGAGAAAACTGACATAAATTTCATTTGTTTCACTAAAAGAGAAAAAATACTGTGCAAGTTGACTTGCTTGATTCGTCGGTACGAGTCCGTATTGTGGAGAGGGCGCAAGTCTGCCCAACGCCATCCTGACCCCCCCATGTGGCCTGGACCACCCGGGAGGCCCTGCAGCGGCTGATGGACATCACCACCAACAACCTGCACACTTGGCTGGAGGGCAGCGGGGAGCACATTGTGAACGGCTGAATTTTATCCCGAAAAATGAGAAGCCCGGAGGCGTCTGATGCTTCCGGGCTTCTTTGCGCAAAAAATCAGTCGATGGTGGTCTTGGTACGACCCACGCCCAGCACGGCGGTGCTGATCTTTTTCCAGCTGTTGCAGCCGCACACCCCGTCCACCGAGAGACTGGTGCGCCGCTGGTAACCGCGCAGGGCTTCCTCGGTGCGGGCACCGAATACGCCGTCGATGCGGCTGCCGGTCTGGTAGCCCAGGGTGGAAAGAGCGTCCTGCAGGATCATCACATAGCAGCCCCGGCTGCCCCGCCGCAGGGTGGGGTAGCCTGCCGTGGTGCCGCTGCAGGCGGGGGTGCCGTAGCGGCGGTCCATGTGCACCCAGGTGGGGGTCTGGCTCAAAGGCTCCACATAGCCCCAGGCCCCGGTGTTCCGGGCGTCCTGGTACAGGGCAGTGCGCTGCCGCTGGGAAAGGGTCTGCCCTACGTCAAAGGATACCCCGGCGTAGTGCTGGCTCCGGGTGCCGTGGCCCCCTTCCCAGATCCGGCGGAAGGCATACCCCACCGGGATGCCGCGGCCGTATTTGCGCCGGGTCAGGTTCCAGGCTTCCATAGCGGCAATGGTGGTCCACAGGGTGGGACTGGCCGATTTGCCCCGGAACTCTCGTACCCGCAGGGTGGTGCCGGTGCTGTAGGGCATGGGGTCGTTCTCGTTGAGGTTGGCGTAGGTGTACACCTTGTTTTCGTAGGCGTCGTAGATCAGAAGCCGTGCCATGGCTCACTCCTCCTTGTCGCAATTGCAGCTCTGGGCCTGCAGGGCGGCCCAGGTATCACGGTTCACGATGCCGGTCACCAGCAGGCCCGCCTGCTGCTGGACAGCCCGCACGGCAGCGGCGTCTGCCGCGCCAAAGCGGTTATTGTCGGCCACATAGTCCTCGCCGCAGGAAAGCTGCGCCCGGCGGTTGAGCCAGCGCTCCACCTGCCCAACCTCCTGCCCGGCGCTGCCCTCGGCGATGGCGCGCCCCGGGTAAGCGGTGCTGGGTGGGGTGTCTCTATCGGGGTTCGGGGCGTGGGCGGCCAGCTGCAAACTCAGCGCTTCTACCGCCGTCCATGTGTCGGCATCGGCAATGCCGGTCTGCTCCAGCCCAAGCAGTTGCTGGGCGCTGCGGGTGGCGGCGGCTGTCTCGTCGGTGTACTGGTCGGAGAGGGGCGGAGCCTCTACACTGGAAAAATAATAGGCGATGCGCTGCAGCAGGAGAGTGTAGTACAGCACGGCACTGCCGCTGCTGCCGACGGTGAGCGGGGTGCCGGGGTAGGGCAGACGCTTCAGCGTGACCACCGGCCCGGAACTGCGCAGCTGGCTGGCGCGGCCATAGAGGGAATTCCATGTGGTGCGCCCTACCACGCCGTCCACGGTAAGCCCCGCAAACCGCTGGTACGCCCGCACCGCGCGCTCAGTATCCGCGCCAAATTTGCCGTCAATGCTTACCGGCGGGATGCTGCTCTCGTAGGCGCTCATGAGGTAGAGGTAAAATTGCAGCTCCCGCACCGCTGTGCCGGAAGAGCCGGTGCGCAGCACACCCGGGTACTCGCCGGGGCGCAGGGAAGGGGAAAGCAGCCGGTTGGCGATATCGTTGTACACCTCGTACAGCTTTTGCCATGTGGTGCGCCCCACCACGCCGTCTGCCGTCAGCCCGAAGTACCGCTGGAACCGCTGCACAGCCGCTGCCGTGCCAGCGCCGAATTTCCCGTCCACCGTCACGTTGGCAAGGCTGGTGTACACGGTGCGGGCGATCTTGAGCCAGAACTGTACCAGCCGCACGTTCTGGCCGCTGGAACCCTCCCGCAGGGCGGTGCCGGGGTAGGCGTTGGGGGTTCCATTGTCGGACTGGATGCTGCGGAACTGGTCGTATACCTCGGTCCAGGTGGTGCGGCCCACCACGCCGTCCACGGTCAGGCCGTATTTGCGCTGGAAGGCCCGCACCGCTGCGGCGGTGCCGCTGCCGAACACGCCATCCACTGTCACCGAGTGGATGGCGGAATCGTACTGGGCCAGGGTGTTCAGCCAGAATTGCAGCTGCTCCACGGCGCTGCCGGTGGAGCCGGTGCGCAGGACCGTGCCGCCCCAGGTGCCGTCCGAGAGGGTGCCGTTGGAAGTCTCGCCCTCGCTGGTCAGCTCGGCCAGATCCTTGACCGACACATAGATATAGCTGATCTTATACCAGGTCTGGCGGCCCACCATGCCGTCGGCGGTCAGATTGAACTGCTTCTGGAACGCCCGTACCGTGGCGGCCATCCGGCTGCCGAATACCCCGTCCACAGTCAGTTTGCCAAGGAAGGGGTAGTCCTTGGTGATGCGGTTCAGCTGCCGCTGCAGGGTGAACACCGCCGTGCCGCTGTCTCCCTGCCGGAGGGGCGAACCGGGGTAGCTCTGGGGGATGGACTGGATGTTGCTGGTACGCACGATCTCGATATCGCTGCCGTAGTAGTAGCGCAGGATCTGTAAAGCGCTGCGCCCGTTGTTGGCCAGCGTCACCGTGCCCCACTGCTTGAGCCCCGGGCAGGTGACCGACTTGCCGTCGCAGTATTCGGAGTAATAGGGGTTCACGGTGCCGCGCTTGCGCAGATAGGTGTTGAAAATGTCATCGGTGATGCGCACCATCACATCGAACACGGTGCGGCCGTGGACGTAATACTGGTCGTAGCTGGTGGAGTTGGTGATGTTGAAGGTGTAGCCCTTGCTGGGGTACCACTCGGTGTAGATGCGGTTGAGAGCCAGCGAGATCTGGCAGTGGATGTTGGCCCGCAGGGCCTGCTCGGGCCACGGAGAGCAAAATAACCCAACTGGCCAAAGCTGCCGCGGAAACCGCCCCTGCAAAGGTCGTCCGTGTCGGCTCGTTTAAGGACACCTTCAACTATGTCAACGAGAAGGGTGCAAGAAAGGGCGGCAGCACATAAGAATACTGGCAGCCCGCCTCACCCTGTGCGTTGAGACAAAAAGCTGCATCGACTGGCGCAAAGAAATCGGACGCGCTGCTTTTATGAATCAATATATGAAATTTTATTGAAAATCCATCATGGCGGTGGTAAAATAATCCTATAGTTCTGTCATGCTGTACCTATGCCCTTTTGTGGTATTCGGGAGTGCAGAACGGCAGCTGCCCAAGAGTTGTGAGGAGAACAATTTAATGAACAAAAGAACATTGCACCGCCTGTTTTCCGTGCTTATGGCACTGGTGATGGCAGTCTCCCTGCTGACCGGCTGCGGAACAAAAACCGCCGAAAATGTGGAAAAGCAGGAGGATGCCCAGACCATTCAGGTGTATCTGTGGAGTACCAGCCTGTACGAAACCTATGCGCCCTATATCCAGTCCCAGCTGCCGGATGTAAATATTGAATTCATCGTGGGCAACAACGATTTGGATTTTTACAAGTTTTTGCAGGAGAACGGCGGTCTGCCGGATATCATCACCAGCTGCCGCTTCTCGCTGCACGATGCGGCTCCCTTGCCCACCGATTACGCAAGCTT
>ENA-ORUI01001819-ORUI01001819.1-human-gut-metagenome-genome-assembly--contig:-NODE-1819-length-19917-cov-3.569983_pt1 | contig 19917 bp, 11 predicted proteins | sample MGYA00242078_ERZ509205 | MGnify/ENA primary metagenome ERZ509205 (study PRJEB26280, sample SAMEA2338828) | human gut metagenome | biome: human gut; feature: human-associated habitat; material: faeces... | reverse complement strand
TGGCCCTGTTTGCAGGGGTCATCAGTGCCTTTGTGGACAATGTGGCCACCGTGCTGATGGTGGCTCCGGTAGGGCTTGCCATCGCCCGGCGGCTGAAACTATCGCCGGTGCCGGTGCTCATCGCCATTGCGGTGTCGTCCAATTTACAGGGCGCGGCAACGCTGGTGGGGGACACCACGAGCATCCTGCTGGGCGGCTTTGCGGGGATGAATTTCTTCGATTTCTTCTGGATGGAGGGTCGGCCCGGCATCTTTTGGAGCGTGGAGCTGGGAGCGCTGGCCTCGCTGGGGGTGCTGTTCTGGCTGTTCCGGGACCAGCGCCAGCCCGTCCATGTCACGGTGGAAACGGAGGTGGAGGACGACGTCCCCACGGCGCTTCTCCTGCTGACGGTAGGTCTGCTCATCGCGGCGTCCTTCCTGCCTGAGCCTTCTGGCGGCGTGCTGCATCTGCTCTATACCTTGCGCAGCGGGCTCGTCTGCATGGGGCTGTGCCTCTTCGGTGCCGCCCGCGCCTGCTGGCGCAGCCGCTCCCTGAAGCCGCTGGCCGAGACGTTCCAGGCACTGGATTATGACACCCTGCTGCTGCTCTTCAGCCTCTTTATTCTGCTGGAAGGAGTGAGCAGGGCGGGAGTCATCGACGCGGCGGCGCAGCTGTTCCACTCCGCAGCCGGAGACGAGCCGCTTCATCTTTATCTGCTGCTGGTGGCTGCGTCGGTGGGGCTGTCGGCCTTCATCGACAACATCCCCTATGTGGCGGCTATGCTGCCGGTGGTGCAGGGCGTCGCCGCCCTCATGAACGGCGGCGCGGGCATTGAGCCGGAGCTGTTCTACTTCGGTCTGCTTACCGGCGCGACGCTGGGCGGCAACCTGACCCCCATCGGCGCGTCAGCCAACATCGCGGCCATCGGTATTCTCCGCAAGAACGGTGAGACTGTTCGTACCCGGGACTTCCTGCGCATCGGTGTGCCGTTCACGTTGGCAGCGGTCCTCGTGGGGGCGGGGAGCCTCTGGCTGTTCTGGGGCATCTGAGAAAATTCAGGAAAAACTGCAAAATAAGAAGCGTGGTCTGGCAGGCATCTGCCCCGGCAGTAGGCATCACCGGGGCAGATGCCTGTGTTTTTGCGCGCAGGGACGCAAGATAACAGTAGGAGGTGAACGCAGATGGAGCAGCCGGCATTGCTGGAAATGCGGAACATAACCAAGGAATTCCCCGGTGTAAAGGCACTTGACGGCGTATCGCTTACCGTTCGTCCCGGTACCGTCCATGCACTGATGGGGGAGAACGGCGCTGGGAAATCCACCCTGATGAAATGTCTGTTCGGCATCTACAATAAGGATCAGGGAACCATCATTTTGGACGGAAAAGAAGTGTCGTTCAAAAGTTCGAAGGAGGCGCTGGAAAACGGCGTCGCCATGGTGCATCAGGAGCTGAACCAAGCGCTGACCCGCAGCGTGATGGATAACCTTTGGCTGGGTCGTTACCCCAAGGCTGCGGGCATTATGGTCAGCGAATCCATTATGCGTAAAAGAACACAGGAGATCTTCGAGGAATTGGACGTTCATGTTGACCCCAGGGCCATCATGTCCACCCTGCCTGTTTCCCAGCGTCAGATGGTGGAAATCGCAAAGGCAGTCAGCTATAATGCAAAGGTGATCGTATTCGATGAGCCGACCTCCTCTTTGACCGAGGCGGAGGTAGAGCATCTTTTCCGCATCATCGATATGCTGAAAAAGCGCAACTGCGGCATCATCTACATCAGCCACAAGATGGACGAGATCCTGCGCATCAGCGATGAGGTCACCATCATGCGGGACGGCCAGTGGGTCGCCACCCGTAATGCCGGCGATCTCACCATGGAGGAGATCATCAAGCTGATGGTGGGCCGTGAGCTGACCAACCGCTTCCCGCCCAAGGATAATAAGCCCGGAGAGGTCATTCTCGAGGTAGAGAATCTTTCCGGAAAATATACCCGGCTCAAGGAGGCCAGCTTCCAGCTCCGCAAGGGCGAGGTGCTGGGCATCGCCGGACTGGACGGCTCCGGCCGCACCGAGGTGCTGGAGAACCTGTTCGGCGCCATGACCAAGGGCAGCGGCACCATCCGCCTGCACGGAAAAGAGATCCGCAACAGGACCCCCAAGGAGTCCATTAAAAACGGCTTTGCCCTGCTTACCGAGGAGCGCCGTGCCACCGGCATTTTCGGCATCCGCGATATCAGAGAAAACACCGTTATTTCCAACCTCAATAGCTATTTGATCGGCGGTGTCCCCCGCGAAGACAAAAAGATCGGAGCCTTCTGCCTCAGCGATAAAAAGATGAGGGCCGATACCGACTGGGCCATCAAGGCCATGCGCATCAAAACCCCCAGCCAGTCCGCACAGATCCGGTCACTTTCCGGCGGCAACCAGCAAAAGGTCATCATCGGCCGCTGGCTGCTTACCAAGCCCGAGGTGCTGCTGCTGGATGAGCCGACCCGCGGCATCGATGTCGGCGCCAAGTATGAAATCTACCAGCTGATCCTTGACCTTGCCCGGGACGGCAAGGGGGTCATCATGGTGTCCTCCGAAATGCCGGAGCTTCTGGGCATCTGCGACCGTATTCTGGTCATGTCCGGCGGGCGTCTGGCCGGTGAGGTAGACGCTGCGAACACCAGCCAGGAGGAGATCCTGACGCTGGCGGCGAAATATGTGTAAGAAGGAGAGTTAAGCCATGAGTAATGGAACAAAAGTGTTGGGAAAGGATGAGCACATCGGCAAGCGCATCGGCAAGCGCATCAAAGAGTTTTTGCTGAATAACGCACTCATCATCACTATGGCCGTTGCGGTTATCTATATCGCAATCAAGAACCCCAACTTCATCCGGACTGCCTCCGTGATCAATATTCTCTCCCAGACGGCAGCCTATCTGCCTGCTGCCTTGGGCATCGGCGGCTGCATCGTGCTTACCGGCACCGACCTTTCCGCCGGACGCGTGGTAGGCCTGACGGCCTGTATTTCGGCCTCGCTGCTGCAAAATGCCGCCAACGTCGCCAATAAGATGTGGCCGCAGATCGGCACGCTGCCCATTCCGGTGGTCATTCTTCTGGCCATGATGATCGGTGCGCTGGTCGGCTGCTTCAACGGCTTCTTTGTGGCAAAGTTCAAGCTGCACCCCTTCATCGTTACGCTGGGCACGCAGCTCATCCTGTTTACCTGTCTGCTGCTGTATGTTCAGCAGGGCAACAATAAGGGCGCGGCCATCTCCAACCTGGACGCCTCCTATACCAACTTCGTAAAGGGAGCCCTGTTCAAGATCAAAGGAGTGCCCGTCCCCCGGTATGTTCTGTTCGCCGTTATCCTTACCGCTATTATGTGGTTTATCTGGAATAAAACCACCTTCGGCAAGAATATGTTCGCGCTCGGCTCCAATGAGGAAGCCGCCCGTGTTTCCGGCGTCAATGTATTCGCCGTCACCATCGGCGTATTCGCGCTGGCAGGCGCCATGTACGGCTTCACCGGCTTCATCGAGGGCGCCCGTGTCGCCTCCAATACCGCCAATACCGGACTGAACTACGAATTGGATGCCATCGCGGCGTGTGTCATCGGCGGTGTATCATTCGTAGGCGGTATCGGTAAGATCCGTGGAATCGTCATCGGTGTATTGATGCTGCGTCTCATCTTCGTCGGACTGCTAATGGTCGGCGTACCGCAGGACCTGCAGTATCTCATCAAGGGCGGCATCATTCTGTTCGCCTGCGCACTGGATATGAGAAATTATCTTGTAAAGAAGTGATATCACACAAAGATGGCGCGCGCCTGCGAGCCGTCTTTGTTTTACTGAAAATCAGTTAAAATCCCCGGGAAAAGAGGGTGAAGGAACCGATGGAACTGTATCGGGTGCTGCTGGTAGATGACGAGGAGGATATCCGGGTCGGCATCAGCCAAAAAATGAAATGGAACGACCTGGGCTTTTCGCTGGTGGGGGAGGCAGCCAACGGACAGGACGCTTTGGAACTGGCGGAAAGCCTACGTCCCGATCTGGTCCTTACCGATATCAAAATGCCCTTTATGGACGGGCTGGAGCTGTGCCGTATTCTAACCAAGCGGCTCCCCGCCTCCAAATTCGTGGTGTTTTCCGGTTTCGATACCTTTGACTATGTTAAGCAGGCGCTGCAAATGAATGTGGCTGAGTATATCCTCAAGCCCATCAATGCCGAAGAACTGACCGGCGTCCTGCAAAAGCTCAAGGCCGATCTCGACCGGGAGCGTGCGGAACGGCAAGATGTCGAACTGTTGCGCAGCCGCTACCGGGATTACCTGCCTGTTCTGCGGGAACTGTTTTTTACCAACCTGTTGGAGGGGCGAATTGCCCCCGGCACGGAGGCGGAGCAGGCCGAGCGGCTGGAGATAGACCTTTGCGGCAGCCGTTGGACGGCAGCACTGGCCTATATCGGCGAAAAAAGTCGGGACACCATGACCGCCCTTTCGGTACAGAAGCTGCTGGAGGAAAACTTCTCCGGAGAGGGCTGCCATTCCTTCCTCTACCACGATTGGATCGCTACCGTCGCCGCCTTGACCGATGACTTCTCCGTTTACGATTTTATTGGGGCGCTGGATCGGGTCTGCATTCTTGCAGGGGTCTATTTCGGCGTGACCCTTACCATTGGGGTGGGGGCGCCCTGCACTGCCCTGTCGCAGCTTTCCGGTGCTGCCTATGAGGCGAGGGAGTCGCTGGAATACCGTTCCATGGTTGGGCGTGGGCAGGTCATCTATGTCGAGGACCTGGAAGTGCAGCACGGCGCCGTTCTGCTGTTCGATGAAAACGATGAGCGGGCAATCACCGCAGCCATCAAGTTGGGAAATGAAACCGAGGTGCGGGAAACGGTCGCCGCCCTTATGGAAAAGCTCCGCCGTTTTAATCCATCTGCCAGCCAGTATAACCAGTTTTATTTGGAACTGCTCACCCATTTGATGAAGGTCACGCGACGGTCGGGCGTGGAGGTCGAGGAGGTTTTCGGTACAGGCTTTTCACCGTTTGTACAGTCAGTCAATACCCCGGAGTGGGGAACGCTGGAAGACTGGTGCGTGGAGCGCTGCCTGCTTTTGCGCTCCCTTATCCGCAGGCGCCAAACCGACACGGCCAGCCGGACGGTGGAGCTTGCTAAGGAATACATCAGCAGCCACTATAAGGATAACGGTCTTTCAGTGGATACGCTCTGCGATTATCTTCATTTAAGCTCAACCTATTTTTCCACGCTGTTCAAGAGGGAAACCGGCATTCCATTTACCTCCTATGTTACCAAGGTGCGTATGGAAGCAGCTGCCGAAGCCCTTTGCACAACAGAGGAAAAAACATATCTTATTGCGCTGCAGTGCGGATATGAAGACCCCAACTACTTCAGCTATGTGTTTAAGCGTTATTATGGCGAAACACCCACCAAATACCGCGCCAACCACAGTTGACCGATACAAGGAAGAAAGGAGCTCCAGTGGAAACAAAGCGCCCCAGATTACTCCAGCGGTGGGAAAGGTTATACCACCGCTCCAGCATACAAATGATTCTGTCACTGTCTTTTACGGCAGTGGCAGTCATTGGTATGCTCTTTTTGGGGATTGCGCTGCTGCTGCGCTTTTCTTCCTCTGCCAATACGATGGCGGCAGATAATACCAAGCGGATTTTATCGCAGGTTAATTTTAATTTAGACCGCTACCTTCACAATATGATGCAGGTGTCGGATACAGTTTACTACCGTGTTGTAAAAAATGCCGATCTGGAGCAGCAGGAGAAAAAAGAGGAGCTGCAGAACGCACTGGAGCTTTTGTATGCCAAGGATCGCGATGTGCTGGTTTCTTTGGCGATTTTTGATCGGGACGGTGATCTGATTGCTGCCACCCCGCTGGCAGATCTCAAAACCAGCGTTATGCCCAGTCGGGAGGAATGGTTCACTACTGCCATGGAACGCATTGAGAATATGCATTTTTCCACTCCGCATGTCCAAAACCTTTTTGTAGATCCTGATATTCGCTATCATTGGGTGGTTTCCCTCAGCCGCCAGGTTGAATTAACAAGAGGCGGAAGAACCCAAAGCGGTGTGCTTTTGGTAGATATGAACTTCAGCAGGATTGAGCAGATTTGTAAGGACATTTCTCTTGCAAACGGGCAAGGCTATCTATATCTTATTGACAGCGAGGGAGAGATTATCTACCACCCCCGTCAGCAGCTTATTTATGCCGGACTGCAGGAGGAAAACAATATAGTTGCCGCAGACTATTCCGATGGCACCCATACAGAGACTTTTCTTTCCCAGCGTCGTCAGGTCACCATAAAGACAGTGGGTTATACGGGCTGGAAACTGGTTGGCGTAGTTCCGGCGGAAACCCTGCGGGATAATTACAGCCAGCTTTTGTGGTTCGCGTTATTTATGGTGTTTTTCTCCATCTTCCTGCTGGTCTTTGTCAATTTGCGCCTTTCGGAGTGGATCACGGCGCCGATGAAAAAACTGGATCATGCGGTGAGGGAGCTGGAAAAGGGGAAAGAAACGGTCAATTTCGATGTAAACGGACCCTATGAGATCGCCCATTTGAGCCGCTCCATTCAGTCAATGGTTTCCACCATGCGGCATTTGATGGACGATATTCTGCTGCAAGAGGAGGAAAAACGCCGAAGTGAATTGAATGTCCTGCAATCTCAAATCAACCCACACTTCCTCTATAATACCCTCGATAGTGTTGTATGGATGACCGAGAACGGCCGGACACAGGAGGCGGTCATTATGCTGACGGCTTTGGCACGGTTTTTCCGCATTTCTCTCAGCCGGGGGAGCAATATTATTACGCTTGCAGATGAACTGGAGCACGCCAAGCACTATCTGACGATCCAAAAGATGCGCTACAAAAATAAATTTACTGCCGATATCATGGTGGAACCGGGGATCGAGGGACTATATACCATTAAGCTTATCATTCAGCCAATTTTGGAAAATGCCATTTATCACGGCATGGAATATGCTGATGGGGACGGGCAGATCAATGTTCATGCGTTCCGTTCGCAGGACAATGTTATAATTGAGGTCTCGGATAACGGTCCCGGTATGTCAGAAGAAATGGTAGAGCGGCTGCTCCGACCCGATTGGAGCGCAGCAACGGCCGGCTCTAAGGGATCCGGCATCGGTTTCCGTAATGTGCATCAAAGACTGCAGCTTTATTTTGGCTCAGATTATGGTTTGACCATCATCAGTGAACCGGATAACGGAACAGTGGTGCGCATTTGTATCCCCGCTTTGGATAGCGATGCCGCGCAAAAGTATCGGAAGGAGGGAGACCTATGACTCGAAAAACACTGTTGTGGCTGGTTCTTCCTCTGCTTGGGTTAAGCATTCTTTTTTGCCTTTTGGCGTTTGCACCCAATGATTTGAAGGGACAGCCGGAGCTGTTGGAAATGTCGGTTATTCTGCGGGAAGGGGACGGCGCAGCATCGACCATGAGAAAAGGTATGGAGCAGGCAGCAGCCGACCTTAATGTGGAGCTGCGGTTTTTGACGCTTAGCACTGATAACAGCGCAGAGGAACAGGCGCTTCTACTGGAACGGGAAGCTACCGGGAATGTTTCTGCTATTTTGCTTGTTCCGGTGGACCGTGAAATAATAGGAGATGCGGTTTCCTCCGCAGCGGATAAGACCACTGTTGTTGCCGTAGAAACCGGCATGACCGCATGGGGAGCGTCGGCAGATGTTTGTATGGATCATACAGCGCTGGGTGAGGCGATTGGTGTGGCGGCGCTTAGTGGTGTTCCGCAGGGCGGTTTGGTGCTGCTTTTGGACAGTCTTCCCGGCGATAACGGAATTCGGGAACGGTTGGAGGCAGCCAAAACACTTTTGCGCAGGGAAGGACGGCAGGTACGGGTTTTCCAATGGAAGCCCGGGGACGAGACACTGACAGACATTCTGCAAATCGAGCGCCCCGATGCGGTGATCGCATTTGAGGCATCTGCACTTTCTAAGGCGGCGGTGCTAATCGGAGAGAAGGAAATGCCGCTGCTTTACGGGTGCGGTTCTACACCGGATATTGCCGATGCGCTGGAACGGGGACGCATTACCGCCATTGCTGCGGTCAATGTGTTCTCGGAGGGCTATTTTGCGGTGCAGATCGCAGCGGCAGCCGCCCGGCATCAGCCGCAGTCGGAGGTTCCGGTCATTGCCTTTTCGGTGGTCCGTAAAGAAACTATGTATCAAAGTGAAAATCAAAAGCTGTTGTTCCCGATGACCTGATTGGGAAGAAGGGAGTATGCATGAGACGGATATATTCTCTTTTGGCTGCTGTTATTATGTTAATTATGCTTTCGTCCTGCGGTGCAGAAACGACTGCTCCACATACGATTCGTATTGGGGTGGCGTTGTATCAGCAGGAGGACACATTTATTTCGACGGTCGCCAAGGAGCTGCAGCGGGCTGCACAAGAGGCAGAGCAGGACGGCGATGTGAAGATCAACCTGTATTTTGCTGACGGTAAGGGTAGTCAGACCGTTCAAAACGAACAGATTGACCGCTTTTTAGATCGGGAGTATGATGTTATCTGTATCAATATCGTAGATAGAACTGCTGCTGCGGTTATTATTGATAAGGCACAGGCAGCAGATATCCCTGTTATCTTTTTCAACCGCCAGCCGGTGGAGGAGGATTTGCGGCGCTGGGAGCATGCATATTATGTTGGCCTGCCGGCGGGAGACGCCGGCTCGATGCAGGGACAGCTTGTATTAGATGCATGGCGTGCCGATCAGAAGTCCATTGATAAAAACGGCGACGGTGTTCTTCAGTATGTTATGCTGGAGGGGGAAGCCGGGCATCAGGACGCTCTGCTGCGGACGGAGCAGTGTGTTGCCGTCCTTACGGAAGCCGGCGTGCCGGTAGAACGGCTTGCAAGCGAAACTGCTAACTGGCAGCGGGGGCAGGCTGCTCTTCGAATGCGCCAATGGCTCCAAAAAGGAGGGGAATACATCGAGGTCGTTTTTGCCAATAACGATGACATGGCTTTAGGTGCTATCGATGCATGGCTGGAAGCCGGCTTGAGTCTTGAGTCTCTGCCGTTTATTGTCGGGGTAGATGCGACACCGCCCGCACTGGAAGCATTGCAGGACGGTACACTAAAGGGAACTGTCCGTAACGACGCAGTCGGTCTGGCAGAGGGGCTTATGCAGCTTATCATGACTTTTTCGGACGGTCATGAAATCTCATCAACGGTGGATCTCACCGATGAACACTATTTGTGGCTGCAATATGAGCCTGTTACCTTGCAAACACTACAGAATAATAAATAATACGGGAAAACATCAGGAGGAATAGATCTTGGCATATTCACACTTGGAAACGGAGATAGAAACCCAGGCGTTCACCGCAGCACTTGCGCGGCTGTATGGTTTAGAAAAGAGCGAAGAAGCCAAAAACCGCTGCAAAGAGGTGATCAACGGTTTTCGAGAGACCTTTAGAAACGATGCAGAAGCGTTGTTTTCCGCACCGGGGCGCACCGAAATCGGCGGAAATCATACCGATCACCAGCATGGACGCGTACTGGCGGCTGCTATCAATCTGGATATTCTGGCAGCGGCAGCCCCTAACCATAGTGGTCTGATTCGCGTTAAATCACAAGGTTATCCCATCATCGAAATTGATGTCCGGGAACTTGATCCAAGAGTCGGCGAGGTCAATACCTCTGCTGCACTTCTGCGCGGTGTGGCAAACCGAATAGTCGCCATGGGCTGCTCTTTGGAGGGGTGCGGACTGGACGCTTATATGGTGTCTTCGGTTCCCAAGGGCAGCGGACTCAGTTCATCTGCTGCTTTCGAGGTGCTCATTGGCACGATGCTCAATGAGTTTTTCGGAGAGGGACGCCGGACCCCGGTGGAACTTGCCAAAATCGGACAGTACGCCGAAAATGAATTTTTTGGGAAGCCCTGCGGATTGATGGATCAGCTTGCCTCTGCAGTGGGCGGTGTCATTGCTGTTGACTTTGCCAATATCAGTAACCCCAAGGTTGCACAGCTTGAGGTAGATCTTCATTCTGCCGGGTATGCATTATGCATTCTCGATTCCGGTGCGGGTCACGAGGATCTGACCGGCGAATATGCGGCGATTACTGATGAACTTGGTGCAGTTTGCCGTTTCTTTGGAAAGAAGACACTTCGCGAGGTTGACGAGGAAGATTTCCTTTCCGCACTCCCGCAGATTCGCGCAGCAACCGGCGATCGTGCTGTTAATCGTGCTTTCCATGTCTATGCAGAAAACCGCCGTGTGCAGGCGGAAGAGCAGGCGCTGCGGGCTGGCGATTTTGAGAGCTTTTTGTCCTTAGTACGGGATTCGGGCTGTTCCTCAGCCATGTTTTTGCAGAATATAATTGCTACAGGGCAAACCGCCTCACAAGAGCTGATGGTGACAATTGCCTTGTGTGAAAGCGTTTTGGCAGGCAAGGGCGCTGTTCGAGTGCATGGCGGCGGCTTTGGCGGCACGGTGCAGGCATTCGTCCCGTTGGAGCTTTTGGAGCATTTCAAAAAACAAACGGAAGCCGTTTTGGGTGAGGACAGCTGTCATGTTGTGACCATACGCCCGGCAGGCGGCGTCCGCTTGGGATAAGGAGAATGGGTTATGATTGATCAGGCAATTGCAGATCTTATTGGATATGCACTTCATACACGGCTTATTGAGCCAGCGGATCAGGTGTGGGCAGTCAATCGACTGCTTCCTGCCCTGGGACTGGACGCATGGGAGGAAATGCCTGCCGCAGAGCGCCCATTGGGAGATATTCTGCAGGGGCTTTCCGATTGGGCAGCGGCGCATCATCTCATTGAGGACGACCAAACCGGCAGAGAGCTTTTCGATACCGAGTTGATGGGGCGGCTGACCCCAAGACCCTCGCAGGTTGTTCGGACATTTTGGGATAAGTATAAAGTTTCGCCGCAGACAGCCACCGATTGGTTCTATCGCTTTAGCATGGATACCAACTATATTCGTCGTGACCGAATCGCACGCGATGCCAAATGGAAAGCCGCAACTCCCTATGGGGAGCTGGATATTACCATCAATCTTTCCAAACCGGAAAAGGACCCAAGAGCCATTGCTGCGGCTAAGACTGCATCGCAAAGCGGCTATCCCCGCTGTGCACTTTGCCGCCAGAATGAAGGCTATGCAGGCAGGCTCAACCACCCTGCCCGCCAAAACCATCGGGTCATACCCGTCACCATCAACGGAGAAAACTGGTTCTTTCAGTACAGTCCCTATGTCTACTACAATGAGCACTGTATCGTTCTCAATGGCAGTCATACCCCCATGAAAATCGATCGAGCGGCATTCTGCAAGCTGCTGGATTTCGTCAGGCAGTTCCCGCACTACTTTGTAGGCAGCAATGCAGACCTGCCCATCGTGGGAGGCTCCATTCTCAGCCACGATCATTTTCAGGGTGGACGCTACACCTTTGCGATGGAGAAAGCCCCCATAGAGCAGCCGGTTGTTTTTCCGGGCTTTGAGGACATTGAAGCAGGCATTGTGAAATGGCCGCTGTCGGTTATTCGCATCAGTGGCATCTGCCAGGAACGATTGGTGGATCTTGCGGTTCGGATTCTGACAGCATGGCGCTGCTATACTGATGAGGGTGCCTTCATTTTTGCCGAAACAGGGGGCGAGCTGCACAATACCATTACGCCAATTGCCCGGCGAAGGGAAGACCGCTATGAGCTGGATCTGGTGCTGCGAAATAATATCACGACACCGGAATACCCCCTGGGCGTATTCCACCCGCATCAAGAGCTGCATCACATCAAAAAGGAAAACATTGGGCTCATTGAGGTTATGGGCTTGGCGGTGCTGCCATCACGATTAAAGCAGGAGATGGCAGCGCTTGCCGATGCATTGGTAACCGGGCGGGATATTTGTCAGGACGAGCTGCTGGCAAAGCATGCAGACTGGACAGAGGAGCTGAAAACACGCTACACCTTTACGGCGCAAAATGCAGAGGAAATCCTGCAGCAGGAGATCGGCAAAGTGTTTGCCACCGTACTGGAGCATGCCGGGGTATTCAAATGTACTCCGGAAGGGCGGATCGCTTTTCATAAATTCATCAAGAGTGTATCATGAGGAGGAAACATATGAAAACCATTTTAGTGGCAGGAGGCGCCGGCTATATCGGCAGCCATATGGTAGTACTGCTGTCTCGTCGCGGCTATGATGTTATTGTGGCAGACAATCTGCAAACGGGACATCGGCAGGCGGTTCGCGGTGCGCGTCAGCTTTATGTAGGAGATCTGAGGGATACCGCATTCCTTGACCGAGTTTTCTCTGAAAACCGCATCGATGGCGTTATCAACTTTGCTGCCTGCTCTCTCGTAGGAGAAAGCGTCAAAGACCCTCTCAAATATTATGGAAATAACGTTTCGGGAGCGATTTCATTGCTTTCGGCTATGCATGCGCACGGCGTGAAAAATATCGTGTTTTCCTCCACTGCAGCTACCTATGGTGAACCGGAAAAGCAGCCCATTGAGGAAGGCGATCGTACCGAACCGACCAATCCCTACGGTGCTACCAAGCTGGCTATCGAGAATATGCTGAAGTGGTGTGACAAGGCATATGGTATCCATTATGTAGCGCTGCGCTATTTCAACGCCGCCGGTTCAGACCCGGAAGCCGGCATCGGCGAGGACCACAACCCGGAGACTCATCTGATCCCGCTGGTGATGAAAACAGCCCTCGGTCAAAGGGATCATATCGGTATCTTTGGAGACAGTTATCCCACTGCCGACGGAACCTGCATTCGGGATTATATCCATGTGCAGGATCTGACTCTGGCACATCTTTCGGCACTGGAGTACCTGGAGAAGGGGGGGAGCAGCGATGTGTTCAATTTGGGCAGCGGTACCGGCTATTCCGTTAGCGAGATCATCGAAACCGCCCGCCGCGTTACCGGCAGGGAGATCAAAGCAGTCGTCGAACCACCCCGCCCCGGTGATCCCTCGGTGCTTATCGCCTCTAACCAAAAGGCAAAAATGGTTTTGGAATGGCAGCCCAGCCGTGGTTTAGAGCAAATTATCTCCGATGCATGGGCTTGGCATTCCGGTCACCCCAACGGCTATGAGGAGTGATACCGATAAGATTTGATGTACAAGCCATAAGACTTCAAATAGGAAGATAATATAAACCACCATACATCAAAAGCCCGGTTTGGTTTTGTACCGAACCGAGCTTTGCAAATGGTTCATATTGTTAGTTTGTATTTATGGTGTTACACCTTCAAAATAATATGATATAGGCAGAGAAGTAAGGAGGTTCTGATGAAAAGAAGAATCATTGAGATCAATCGAAAACAGTGCAACGGCTGCGGTGCCTGTGCAGCCGCTTGTCACGAAGGCGCAATCTCCATGATCGACGGCAAGGCGCAGCTCATGCGGGACGATTACTGCGATGGACTGGGTGACTGCTTGCCGGTTTGTCCCACGGGAGCCATCACCTTTGTTGAGCGAGAAGCTGCTGCTTACGACGAAAAAACCGTTATGGAAAACAAACGCAAAATGATGCAGGAAAAGATGAAAAAGGAGGGAATGACATTACCTTGCGGCTGTCCGGGAAGTCAGACAAGAAGAATTGAGCACACAGCATATGCCGAGGTGGAAGAGGAAAATGCTAAGCATGTCAGCAGGCTGTCGCAATGGCCCGTGCAGATAAAGCTGGTTCCTGTGAATGCACAGTATTTTGACGGAGCGAAGCTGCTCATCGCTGCCGACTGTACCGCTTATGCCTATGCTGCTTTTCACGAGCAGTTTATTCGGGGGCATATCACTCTTGTGGGGTGCCCCAAGCTGGACGATGTAGACTATTCCGAGAAGCTTACCGAGATTATCCGCGACAACGACATCAAGAGTGTAACCATCGTGCGCATGGAGGTCCCATGCTGTGGCGGATTGGAGACTGCTGCAAAAAAGGCGCTCCAGCAAAGCGGTAAATTCATTCCTTGGCAGGTTGTCACCGTAACGGTAGACGGCAGGCTTAGGGAAGAATGATTACAGTACTTAAAGAACCTTTTTAGGAATAGAAAAGACGCAGTATTATACCGGATATTATTCCTTTCGCAGAGAAAAGTGGACCCATTGTAATCATTATATGGGGCATCATTGATACCATAATACAGCTCCAACTCCTCGGGGACATCTGTTGTCAGCACCATGCTGCCGTAATAGTGGCAGCGGGGGTCTGCCAGCACGGTGTCCCTTTGACCATGTGCCGTCCTCGGGGCGCAGGGGCATCATACCAGTACATAAAGGCGCTTTTGCCGTCATTCGGCGTCGTGATGTTGGTTTCCTCCGGCGGACAGCACTTACCGTCCCAGTCCTGTGGTTTTGTGCTGTATCGGGGTGGGGCTGACAGCTGGCGTATTTTACCGCTACCCAGGAATAGGAGCCGATGCGCAGGTCCTCGTCCCCCACCCCGGCAAGGCTGACAATGGCGCTGCTACCGGCATTCTCAACATAGTTGCAGCTTTTCTGCATTCTGCGCAGAATAATCGACATTTCACCCCGCGGAGCGTTTTTTATTCTTATTTTAATCTATAATGGTTGCGTCCTGTAGGGGCAGTACTGCCCTTGTGCAAAAATATAACCCGCCCCGATGTAAAAAGAGGCAAAAGGAGGAACCAACCTATGAAGAAACGCCTGCTCAGTGTCCTGCTGGCGCTGTGTATGCTGCTCACCATGCTGCCCACCACCGTTTTTGCGGCGGATAGCGGCACGGTGGAAACCAAAGTCAGGGTATGCTATACCGATCTTCCATCCACGGGCGAGGTAAGCTACTGGCTTTATCAGGAGAAAGTAGATACCAACGGTGACGTCGATTCCACCATCACGCAGACCGGCGCTTCCGCTAACTATTACAATGTCAAGTGGGAGCCGGCTACCTCTACGATCACCCTGAACAATATCAATGCTTCTAAGGTCGCCGTCAATACAACGGGCGTCTCTTTTATCTATCTGACGCAGGGCGATCTGAACATCAAGCTGCTGGGCGCCAATAAGATCGGCGACCACGAAGGCGCCAATTTGATTTACGCCATTTACACAACAAATGCAGATGGCACCGTCACCGTTTCCGGCCCCGGATCGCTGCTTACCCGCGGCGGAGACTATACCAGCAACACCAGCCACTCCGGCACACCGGTTCGTATTGCGGGCAACCTTATCATTCAGGATGGCGCCGACTTTACCACCGTGTGCAAATACCATATGCCTCAGCAGCATGGTATCTATGTAGGCGGCGATCTTACCATCAAGGATCGTGCGAAGCTCTCAGCGACCCGTACTGAAATTGAACACACCTATACGAGGGAGGAGTGCTATGCCCTCAATCTGGGCGGTGCGCTCACCCTTGAAAATGAAGGCGCCATCGAACTGAAAACCTTTAAGCCGTACAAAGGAAAAAACACCTGGTGGTATGTGGCATGGACCTGCAACAAGGATATCACGCCCGGGTTGGATGACTATATCACCGCACCCAATGGACTGCAGCTCCCCAGCAAGCAGGAAACCGGAATATATCCCAGGAATAATATAGACAATGTTGTCCAGATCTACTACAGCGTAAAGGCAAATGCCGAACCACACACCTATGATCAGGAGGTAGCAGAGGGGCGCTATCTGGCAACAGCGGCTACCCTTACCAGCCCCGCCACCTACTACCGCAGCTGCAAGTGCGGCGCTTACGAGGAGAATAGAGATAACACCTTCTCCTATGGCGATTTGGCTTGCCCTGTTATATTTAACAAAACAAACCCGGAGTGCGATCAGGGCTATGTGCTCAATTCCACGACGAGCCGTCTGCTTGCCACCACCGATGGCTCCAGGGGCAGCTTCTATTACGATTCCGCTGCGCACACCTTGTATCTTAATAATTTCAATGCCGCGTACTCCGAGGGTACTCTGTACTTCGGCAACAATGATCTTGGGGATATTCCGTACCCCATCACGGTCAATGTCACCGGCGATTGCTCCATCGCGACCCAATACAGAAGGTATGCCATCTATTCTCGGGCGGATCTTATCTTTGAGGGGACCGGTACGCTTACGCTGACCGCATCTGGCACAGATGCTGTGTATTTTTATACCGGTAATGCAGAAAAGTCAATGACAGTCAATCTTCCCATGACCATCGGCTACACCGGCGACTACAGCTCCGCTGCCATTTACGGCCTTGGGCTTCATCTTACCGTCAATGCGCCCCTCAAGCTCACCAATAACAGCACCCGCACCTATCAGGTTCTTACAATAAAAGGCGGCTCCATCACTATCGGCGATCCCGAGCTGTATATCAAAGCCGGCGCCGATGAAGCGTCTGCCACCAAGTACATGGCAAGCGACTTTGAGGGAACCACCGGAACGACCTTTGCCGAAACGGTCAGCAGCTTCGCAGATAATAGGGCGATCCACTACATCGATATCGGTGTGATCTGCCACCATGTTAATCCCCATAAGTTCGTTTCCGTCGATGAAACGACCCACAATGAGGTCTGCCCCGACTGCAACGAGGTTCTTGGCACCGCAAACCATGAACTCGGTTATACTGCTGTGGCAGGTACCAACACCCACAAGCAGGGCTGCACCGTCTGCGGCTACGATAACGGCGGCGCAACCGAGGAACACAGCTCCAAGACCCCCGCCACCTGTACCAAAAAAGCGGTCTGCGAAAAGTGCGGCGCGGAGTTTGGTGAGCTTGCTAAACACACATTTGTTAATTTGGAAGATGCCAACTATCTGAGATCCAAAGCCACCAACTGCCAGACCCACAATACCTACTGGAAATCCTGCTCTGTCTGCGGCGCTTCCGCTGCCGATTCCACCGTTGACAATCCCTATTTCGAGGGCAGTACAGTCGGCCCGCACAGCTTCTCCACCACCTATCTGGCAGAGAATGCCGACGCCGATAAGCATTATCATGTCTGCACCCTCTGCAGCACCAAAGACGATGGCGAAGCCCATACATGGAATGTCTCTGCCGCCACCGAGGAGACCGCAAAATACTGCACCGTCTGCCGGTATATCGGCGAGGAACAGCAGGCGCATGTCCATCATTACAACCTCGAAGTCGTAGCGGATAAGTACCTCATCTCCGCTGCGGATTGCACCAATGCAGCCAACTATCATAAATCCTGCCGCTGCGGTGAGTTCGAGGAAAACGGAGCGACCTTCACCGTCGGCGAGCCTCTGGGTCACAACTATGTAAAGCAGGAGCAGACCGCTGCCAACCTGCGCAGCAAGGCAGCCGACTGCCAAGAGTATAATACCTACTGGCTCCTCTGCGACCGGTGCAATGCCAGCGCCAAGGACGATACCAATGCCACCAATAAGTATTATAACGGCGAGCAGGGCGCCCATGTCGCAGATACGGCAAACTACGCCGCCTCCGAAAGCGAGCACTGGAATGTCTGCCTCTATCACAGCGATGTGAAAATGAATGTCACCGCCCATACCTACGATCAAAAGGTCACGGAGGAGAAATATCTTGATTCCGCCGCCACCTGCACCGAGGACGCGACCTATTATTACTCCTGCGTCTGCGGCGAAAAGGGCACCGGGACCTTCACCAAGGCAAACAGCGCGCTGGGTCACGATTTTACCAAGGAAGTAAAGAACAGCGATACCTTGAAGTCCACCGCTAAGGACTGCACCGAGCATGATGTTTACTATTACAGCTGCTCCCATGCGGGCTGCACCGCTGTTTCCAACATCAAGACCTTCGAGGGCGAGATCGGTTCCCATGTTGCCGATACCAACTACACCATCGCAGGCGAAAAGCATATAAAGCGCTGCGTCCATCACCCCGAAGTTGTCCTGCTGGAGGAGACCCACACCTTTAATCAACAGAATGAGACCGAGCGGAAGGACGCTGCCACCTGCACCGCCGACGCAACCTATTACTACACCTGCGTCTGCGGCGCCAAGGGCACCGAGAGCTATACCAAGCACGGCTCTGCCCTCGGACATGACTATACCAAGATGATCGAGACCGACCCCTATCTTAAGGAGGCAGCCAACTGCACCGGTCATAACATCTACTGGTATGCCTGCTCCCGCTGCGATGCCAGCGCAAAGGACGCAGCCAACGAAGCCGACCGTGTTTCCTTCACCGGCAGCCAAACGACCAGCGTGGGTGCCCATGTTCCGGAGACCACCCTCTCCCACGACGGCAATACCCACTGGAACGCCTGCCAGCATCACCCCGATGTGAAGCTGAACGAAACAGCACACAGCTTCGACCAACACAATACCGATGCAGCCTATCTGGTAAGACCCGCTACCTGCACTGAAAAGGCAGTGTATAAGCTCTCCTGCGTCTGCGGCGAGGCTTCTACCGAGACCTTCGAGTATGGCGAAGCGCTGGGTCACAGCTACACCGAAAAGCGTGAGACCGCCGATTATGTCAGGGACGAGGCAGCCGACTGCCGGAACCATGCAACCTACTGGTTTGCCTGCTCCCGTTGCGGCGCCAGTGCAAAGGACGCCGTCAATGAAGCCGACCGTATCAGCTACACCGGCGAGACCGAAGCGAGCTTTGGTGCCCATGACTACACCGAACTTCCGGCGGAGGAGCTGAGACAGTATGCCGATGAGACCGGACACTACCACAAGGTCTGCTCCGACTGTGGAGGCAAGAGTGGCTTTGAGGAGCATAGCTGGAATGTTCCCGCTGCCACAGAACAGACCGATAAGCACTGCACCGTCTGTGGTTATGTTGCGGCAGAGCAGCAGGGTCACACCTTCGGCGAGGCTTGGGTAAGCGATGCGGACGGTCACTGGCATGTCTGCACCGGCTGCGGCGCGCCCTCCGAGAAAGCGCCTCATCAGTACCTCACCGATGAAGATAAGGAATGCAGCATCTGCGGTCGTTCCAAGGTCACCGTAGAGGTTCGCGTACCGGAAACGACCCCCGAGGTCAACAACCCCGGTACCGGCGCCGCTGTCACTACCGTAGCGGTACTGCTGGCTCGCATCTCCCGCTTCGTCACCTATTTCCGCCGTTAACAACCGCATAAAACCAATCATAATCATAACAGCCAGTTTATTGGTGGTTATGACAGCCCATAGCAAAGGTCCGTTTTGGCTTTCATGCCAAGACGGACTTTTGCGTTTCAAACAAAAAAAGCTCGGAAAGACCGTCTGTTGAGGAATTCCTCTTCTGTTTCTTTCACGGAGAGATTTTTTTGCTCTCTTTTTCACATAGCAACTTTCTTTTAATTCATGGCAGAAAATTCAAGCTCCAACCAAATGTAAATCGGGGATTAGCATCTGTACTGCATATAACGCACGCGACCCTCCCAAAGAGTGTGCAATAATCAGACAAACACGGGCAAACCGCGTGAACAAGCCATTTCCGCAAATCCAAAATTTCTACATGACCAGCAAAATTGCGGAAACTAAAAAACAGGGGTAAAATTGCGCAACTACATATGTGTAAATGAGCGTCATTTGGAGCAGCCGTCTAAATACTTTTTTGTGAAAAGGATTGGCTTTCAATTGCGATAAGCGTGATTTGCGTGTATACGTTGCCTGATGAAAGAACGGCATGGAACAACTTGCACTGTTGTGATATAATAATTTTGAATAAGATTGAAAGTTGGTGAGAACATGAAGTACAAAGTTGCGATCTGCGATGACGCTGATACGGACAGACGATATATTATGAACATGGTGCGCACATGGGCTTTGTCCGCTGGACATGCGGTGCATATCGACGACTTCCCATCTGCCGAGAGCTTCCTGTTCCACTATGCTGAGGAAAGCGACTATGACATTCTCCTACTGGATATTGAAATGGGCGCCATGGACGGCGTCACGATGGCAAAAGAGCTTCGCAAAAGCAACGACACAGTGCAGATCATTTTCATCACCGGCTACTCCGATTACATTTCAGAGGGCTACGAGG
>ENA-ORUI01001816-ORUI01001816.1-human-gut-metagenome-genome-assembly--contig:-NODE-1816-length-19948-cov-3.625597_pt1 | contig 19948 bp, 16 predicted proteins | sample MGYA00242078_ERZ509205 | MGnify/ENA primary metagenome ERZ509205 (study PRJEB26280, sample SAMEA2338828) | human gut metagenome | biome: human gut; feature: human-associated habitat; material: faeces... | reverse complement strand
CTGCGCTTCTCTTTACCTACAAATACCGAACCTTTTCGGGGTCAACCCTTTTTCTTCCCCAGTTTGGCCCGGATGCGGCTCAACGACTGCGGCGTGATCCAGAGGTAGGAGGCGATGTGCTTCAGCGGCACGTATTGCAGCAGTTCGGGGCTTTCCTCCATCAGCGTCCGGTAGCGCTCCTCGGCCCGCGGAGCGCCGCCCGAGAGCATCCAGTTTTCGAGCGCCAGGAACTGCTCCTCGAAAAGCCTCCTCCCGAAATTGGCCGCTCCGGCCGATCGGGCGAAAAAGGCCTCCAGGTCGGCTTTGGAGATGCCGTAAAGTTCGGCGTCGCACATCGCCTCGATGGAGATTTTCGAAACCTCGTTGCCCACGTAGCCCCACGTCGAAAAGAGCGCCTCGCCCTCGCCGGCGAACCAGACCGAGACATCCGCGCCGTCGTCGAGATAGTGCCCCAGCCAGATGCCGCGGCTCACGACGTAGAAATCGGAATTCCGCTCGCCCTGACGGACGACGCACTCCCCCTTGCGGAACACGCGCCGTTCCATCAGCCCGATCAGCCGCAGGCAGTCCGCCGCGGGCAGGTTGTATTTCCTGCTGAATTTCTCGATAAACGCCTCCATGCCTTACAGGTTTGAGGCCGTAAAGATAGCACAAAAAACAAATTTCCGGCTTCGTTTCAGCGGCAAAGCCACGCTGCGACCCTCCTAAAACGCACTTTTTAAGCGGGTCCGCCCATAAATCGCCGCAACGACCGCGAAGGTGAGCGCCTCGGCCAGCGGCACGGCCAGCCAGATGCCCTCCACGCCCAACAGCAGGGGCAGGCCGAAGAAACACGCCGCCATGAAGACGAATCCCCGCAGGACGGTCACGGCCATCGCCGGACGGGGCCGCTCGACGCTCTGGAAATAGCCGATCGAGACGATGTTCACCGCAAAGAAAACGAATCCCGAAGCGAACAACGGAAGCCCCCGGACGGCAATCGCACAGGCGGGGCAGGAGCTGTCGATGAACATGGCCACGATCCAGCGGCTGAACAGCGCCGTAAGGCCGAAGAACCCCAGTCCGGCCGCCACGGCCGTCAGGAGCGCCAACCGGAAGGCCTTGCGCACGCGCGCGCCGTTTCCCGCACCGAAATTGTAGCTCAAAATCGGCTGGGCCGACTGCCCGATGGCGTTGTAGACCATGAAGATGATCGGGAAGAAATAGCAGGCGATGCTGAACGCCGCCACACCGGCCTCGCCCAGATAGCGGATGAAAACGTAGTTCCCAGCGAACATCATCATGGCGATGGCCCCCTCGCAGAGGAAGGTCGAAAGCCCCAGCCGGCACATGTAGCCCACATTGCGGAGGGTCAGGCGCATGCTCTTGCGGCTCGTCTTCACACGGCACAGGCGCACGACGTTGCGGCGGCGTCCCAGGTAGCCGAGGATCATCCCCGCACCCACGATATAACCGAGGCTCGTGGCCAGCGCCGCGCCCGTCATGCCCCAGCCGAGGATGAAGATGAAAACGTAGTCCAGCACGATGTTGATGACCGCCGGAACGGCGTTGCAAAGCATCGCGTAGTTGGGCGACCCGTCGAGCCGGATGAAGAACATGCCCGAGCTTAACAGCGCGCTGAAGGGCAGGAACGGCGCGAACCAGTGCATGTACTCCACGGCCAGCGGAAGGAGCCGTTCGGAGCTGCCCAGCAGCAGGGCCACCTCACGGGCGCAGGAAGTGATCAGGAAGCTGTACGCCGCCAGAAGGAGCGACGACACCGCGACGGCCTGCGTGACGTTGATGCGCGCCGCCTTGACCTTTCCCTGCGCAAGGTGGATCGACGCCACGACCGACGCCCCGACGCCGAACATCAGTCCGACGCCCGTGCTGATGAGGAACAGCGGCGCGGTGATGTTGATGGCGGCCAGCGCGTCGCTGCCGATGCCGCGTCCCACGAAAATCCCGTCCGTGATCACGAAAACAGCCGAGAAAACCATTCCCAGAACGGTGGGGATCAGCAGTTTCCGAAAAAGCTTCGGAATCTCCATGCTGCCGAAATCAATACTGTCTTTCATCGCATTCGTTTTTTGGAGTGCAAAGATACTCGCTTCCGGCCGGGCGAAAGTTAACATTTGGTAAAAAAAGCCCCTCCCGACGGCGCGGAGGTTTTTTTGTGCCCGGGTCGCGGGAACGGATCAGAAGACGAACTTTTCGATTTTCAGTTCGCCCAGCTGTTCCAGACGCGGCACGAGGGTCGTGAAGTGCGACGCCTGTTCGTGGGCCGCGAGGGCCTTTGCATTGCTCCAGGTTTCGCAGATCATCAGCACGTCGCTGCGCGTGGCGCTTTCAAACAGGTCGTAGGCCACGCATCCCTCGTCCTTGAGCGAAGCGGCTGCCAGCTCCTTGGCCGTGCGCACCAGTTCTTCGCGGTTGCTTTCCGTCGTGCGGATAAATACATTGAGACGTATCATTGTTTTCCAGTTTTTTGGTTTTGTCGTTTTGCAAATATAACGAATTTTTCGGTGACGGTGCGCCGTCGGCGGAAACAAATTGTCGACTTCCCCGGAAATCCCGCCGGAAGTCCCGCTTCTGCGGCGTCGGGGAGGAGTCCGCGAGGGAACCGTCCGGCGGCTGCGGGGTGCGAGTTGCCGGAATTTTTCGTATCTTGTGCCTTTAACCGCATTAATTATGGAACTGAACGACAAGAAATTCGCGGTGCTGGTCGATGCCGACAACATCTCGCACCGCAAGATAAAGGATATTCTGGATGAGATCGCCAACTACGGCACGCCGACGATAAAACGCATTTACGGGGATTTCACCAACCCGAAATTCGCCGCCTGGAAAGAGGTGCTGCTTGAGAACTCCATCACGCCCATTCAGCAGTACGCCTATACGACGGGCAAGAACGCGACCGATTCGGCGCTGATCATCGACGCGATGGACATTCTGCACAAGGAGGGCGTGGACGGATTCTGCATCGTGTCGAGCGACAGCGACTACACGCGCCTGGCCAGCCGTATCCGCGAATCGGGCCGGGAGGTGCTGGGGTTCGGCGAGAAGAAGACGCCGAAGCCGTTCATCAAGTCCTGCGACAAATTCATCTACGTCGAAATCCTCGGGCAGACGCCGCCGGAGAAGGCGGCCCCTGCGAAGAAAAAGGCGGACGCGAAAAGATCCGCCGGGGCCGAAGCGCCTGTGGGTCCGGCCGCCGAAACTGCCGGGGAAAAGAAACCGTCGCCGGATGCGGGGCACGCCTCGACGATCATCCGTCCGTTCGACGACGAATTCCGCACGCTGCTTGAGAACACGATCGACGATGCCGCCGACGACAGCGGCTGGGCCTCTCTGGGCGACGTGGGCAGCGTGCTGTCGAAGAAGATGCCGGATTTCGACCCCCGCAACTACGGCTACAAGAAACTTTCGCTCCTGGTCCGGGCGCTTTCCGATGCCGTCGACATGAAGACGGAGCAGCAGCGGGTCTACGTCCGCAACCGGGTGGGGTAGGGCTTTCCGTATTTCGGGAGGGATCAGAGCGGGCCGAGGCTCCCGCGGGCGGCTTCGTATTCGGCAACGAGACGGCGGAGGATCTCGCCGGCCGGCGGCAGGTCTTCGATGAGCGCGGCGATCTGTCCGATCTCCAGTTCCCCTTCGTCGAGGTCGCCTTCGAAAATCCCCCGTTTCGGGCGTCCGCGGCCGATCAGGGCCGACAATTCTTCGGCGTCGGCGCCGCGCGATTCGGCCTCCTCGACCGTGCGGCAGAAACCGTTGCGGACGAGGCGCGTCGGGATCACCTTTTTGAGCGTCAGGATCGTGCCGCCCTCCTGTACCTCTACGCACCGCCGTTTGAACGCCTCGCAGGCCGAACTCTCCCGCGACAGCGCAAAGCGCGTCCCTAACTGGCATCCTTCGGCGCCCAGGGCGAAAGCGGCCAGCATGCCGGCCCCCGTGGCGATGCCTCCCGCGGCGATGAGCGGCAGGTCGACGGCCTGCCGCACCTGCGGGACGAGGGCCATCGTCGTCGTCTCCTCACGGCCGTTGTGACCCCCGGCTTCGAATCCCTCGGCCACCACGGCGTCCACACCCGCTTCGCGGCTCTTGAGCGCGAATTTCGAACTCGACACCACGTGCGCCACGCGGCAGCCTGCGTCGTGCAGGCGTGCGGTCCAGGTCGCGGGGTTGCCCGCCGAGGTGAAGACGGCCGGGACGCGCTCTTCCGTGATGACGTCCATCAGTTGGGGCGCATAACGGTAGGCCAGCGGCACGTTGACGCCGAACGGCCGGGAGGTGGCCGCACGGCATTTGCGGATGTGCTCGCGCAGCAGTTCGGGGGTCATCGAGCCGGAGCCGATCAGCCCCAGCCCGCCGGCCTCGCTGACGGCGGCGGCCAGCCGCCAGCCGCTGCACCAGACCATCCCGCCTGCGACGACGGGGTAGCGGATGCCGAAAAGGGTCGTGATTCTGTTTTCCATCGTTTTCTGGTTTTCTGCGGGATTAAGATACAATTATTTTTCCAAAACGGGAGCGGATGTTCCGGAAGGTATGCGCAAAAAAAACGGCGCTTCGACCCGCCGGGTCAAAACGCCGTTATGAAAAAAAGGGTGAGCTACTTACATCGCACCGCTACGACCACATACCCTTGCTCGATTCCTCGCCTGGGGGATTCTGTAGGAGCTGGTCGTGTAAGACTCACCCGGGCACAAAAGTAGGAAAATTTTATATCTTTGCAAAAAAAAAACTGAAATGCGTAAGAAAATATTAGGTTGGGGCCTGCTGGCGGCGTTCGTCCTGACAGCCGGCGCAGGGCTTGTCCTGCGGCAGCAGTTCTATGGAAATGCGGTCGTTACGGAGCGGGACCTCTACGTGAGCGCCCAGGCCGAATACGGGCAGGTCGCGGACTCACTGCTGCCGCAGATCAAACACCGCCGGGCTTTCGACGCCTATGCCCGGAGGATCAACCTGGCCGAAACCTTCAAGCCCGGGCATTACGTGCTCAAACACGGCATGAGCGTCATCGAAATCGCGCGCATGCTCAAGCTGGGGTTGCAGACCCCCGTGCGGGTGACGATCAACAACGTGCGCATCCCGGCCCAGCTGGCGCAGAAACTCGCACGGCAGATCGACGCCGATTCCACGGCGATCATGCAGGCGCTGACCTCGGAGGAGCTGGCCGCGGAGGTCGGATTCGACAGTGTGACGCTCTTTTCGATGTTCATTCCCGACAGCTACGAGTTCTACTGGACGGTGACGCCCGAGGAGTTCGTCAAGCGCATGAAGCGCGAGTACGACCGTTTCTGGACTTCCGAGCGCGACGACAAACGCAAGCGCAGCGGATTGAGCCGGCTGGAGGTGATGACGCTGGCTTCGATCGTCTACGAGGAGACCCGCAAGAGCGACGAGATGTCCCGCGTGGCCGGGGTCTACGTCAACCGCCTGAAGAAGGGCATCAAGTTGCAGGCCGACCCGACGGTGAAGTACGCCATGCAGGATTTCGGCCTGCGCCGCATCCTCTACCGCCATCTGAAATACGATTCGCCCTATAATACGTATGTGAACGAGGGGCTGCCGCCCTCGCCGATCTGCATGCCCGGAAAGAACGCCATCGACGCCGTGCTGAACTACGAAAAGCACGACTATATCTTCTTCTGCGCACGGCCCGAATTCGACGGTTACCACAACTTCGCCAAAACCCTTCGCGAGCACAATAAGAACGCCCGGGCGTACAGCGACGAACTCAATCGGCGTAAGATTAAATAATTTTTGTATCTTTGTCATCCCATGCTTGCGAAGATATACGAACAGAACCCCTCGGAGAAGGAGTTGCAGCGCGTCGTAGACGCCCTGGAACGGGATGAAATCATCATTTATCCCACCGACAGCGTCTATGCCTTCGGCTGTTCGCTGCGCTCGCCGAAGGCCATCGAGCGGCTGCGCCGCATCCGGGGCAAGAGCGAGGAGAAGTTCACCGTGGTCTTCGAAAACATCGCCCAGGTCGCGGAGTACTGCCGGGTGGACAATGCCGTTTTCCGGATTCTGAAGCGCAATCTGCCCGGGCCGTTCACCTTCGTGCTGGCGGCTTCGGCGCGCATTCCGGACAAGGCGCTCGAACGGCGCCGCACGATCGGCGTCCGCATTCCGGCCAGCCCCGTCGCGCGGGCCGTGGTCGGGGCGCTGGGGTGTCCGATGATCACCACGTCGGTCAAGGACGACGACCAGGTGGTGGAGTATACGACCGATCCCGAGCTGATCCACGAGCGTTACGGCCGCGAGGTCGCGCTGGTCATCGACGGAGGCATCGGCGACAACGTCCCCACGACGGTCGTGGACCTGACGGGCGACGGGCCGGAGATCCTGCGCGAAGGCAAGGGTGAACTGCAATGAAGAGGGGGCTGATGCCGCCGCGCGGCAAGGCTGGCGCCTCGGAGTGTTAAAAACAAAATAGAAAAATGGAGAAGAAGAATTTCTGGAACGAAGCCGCGAAATACGGCGTGATCATGGCTCTGGTCGCGATCCTTTTCGACGTGCTGGGCTTTTACGTGCAGAACACGCTGCTGTCCCTGCTGTCGCTCGTCATTTTCGTCCTGCTGCTGGGGTATTTCACCAAACGCCGCGCGGAACGCTTCGGAGCCAGGGGATACGGCTACGGGCAGTGTCTGGGTTTCATGGTCAGCGTGATGCTCTGCGCCGGGTTTATCGAGGGAGCCTTCATGGGCGTCGCCTCCAACTGGCTCTTTGCGGCCAGATACGAGGCGATGATCGGCCCGTCGATCGCCATGCTGGAGAACACCGGGTTCTACACGGGCGACCAGATCGAGATGATGATGAAACTGATGCGTTCGCCGCTGGTGCAGCTCTTCAGCGGAATGCTCGCCTCGGCTATCAAGGGCGGCTTTTTCGGTCTGTTTATTGCTGCCTTCACCAAGCGTGATCCCGACGTTTTCTCGGAAGGCACTAACCAATAAGGATGGATAAACTGAATATATCGGTCGTCGTGCCGCTCTACAACGAGGCGGAGTCCCTGCCCGAACTGGCGGCATGGATTGACCGCGTGATGCGCGAAAACGGGTTTTCGTACGAGCTTATTCTGATCGACGACGGTTCGTCGGACGGCTCGTGGGAGGAGGTCGAACGGCTCAAGACGCAGTATCCGGCCATCCGGGGCATCGGTTTCGCGCGCAACTACGGCAAGTCCGCGGCCCTCTACTGCGGATTCGCGGCTGCGGAAGGCGAGGTCGTCATTACGATGGACGCCGACTTGCAGGATTCGCCCGACGAAATCCCCGAACTGCGCCGCATGATCCTCGAAGAGGGCTACGACCTGGTCTCGGGGTGGAAAAAGAAACGCCACGACCCGATCGGCAAACGCTGGCCCAGCAAATTCTTCAACTGGACGGCCCGGGCCGCGTCGGGCATCCGGCTCCACGATTTCAACTGCGGGCTGAAAGCCTACCGCCGCAAGGTGGTGAAGGCCATCGAGGTCTACGGCGAGATGCACCGCTTCATTCCGTTCCTGGCCAAGCAGGCCGGGTTCGGCCGCATCGGCGAGAAGGTCGTAGACCATCGCGCCCGCAAGTACGGCAGTTCGAAATTCGGCCTCGAACGCACGGTGAAAGGGTATCTGGACCTGATCACGGTGCTGTTTATGACGCATTTCGGGCGTTCGCCGATGTACTTCTTCGGCAGCCTCGGAACGCTGATGTTCCTCATGGGCGGCGGCACGACGGTGTGGATCATCGCCGAGAAGCTCTGGAAGCAGAGCCACGCCCTGCCCCTGCGGGCGGTTACGGACCAGCCGCTGTTTTATCTGGCGATTTTGGCCGTAATTCTCGGCGTTCAGCTGTTTTTGGCCGGATTTTTGGGCGAGCTGATCAACAGAGGGTCTTCCGAGCGGAACAAATACCTGATCGACAAAACTTTGTAAATGATGATACAACGAATCCAAACGCTTTATTTGCTGATCATTGCGGCGCTTATGGCCGTGACGCTCTTTTCGGGGCTGGCGTGGTTTGCGGGTGACGCCGGCGAGTTCGGGCTTTACGCCTTCGGGTTGAAAACCGCCGAAGGGGAGCTTGTCCAGTCCACCGTCTATATGGGCGTCCTGCTGGCGCTGGCCTGTGCGCTGCCGCTGGTGACGATTTTCCTGTTCCGTCGCCGTTTGCTGCAAATACGCCTCTGTGTGGTGGAAATGGTGTTGCTGTTAGGCTCGCTGGTGATGGAAGGCGTCTATTACTTTTTGAGCTGGCGGGTCTTCTCCGACCTGACGTTCCATACGCAGGGCTTCAAGCCCGCCATTGTGCTGCCTCTGGTCTGCCTGCTGTTTGCCTATTTGGCGGCCCGTGCGATTTTCCGCGACGAACTGCTGGTGCGCGCAGCCGACAGAATACGCTGATCGAGCGGATACTGCTGACCCGGAGTATGCCCGAGCGCATGTTCCGGGTCTTCTGTCCCCGTCGGCGAACTGCTGTTCGGACGGAAAAGGGTTGCAATTCGGACCGATCTGATTATTAAAAGAATGTTACAAACCTTTGCAGGTCCGGAAAATAATTTTAACTTTGAGGCATAATATTGTCATTATGTAGTGAATTTAAAGAATTTTGGCTACAAACAATACATTTTTTAACTAACACTCAACTCTATGAAAGTAGTAAATTTTTGGAAGACATTGTTCTGTGCAGCGCTGGCCGTGACGGCTTTTAGCGCATGTTCGGACGATGACGAAGAGGGCGGTTATTCGGGCATGCCCGAAATTACCGTGAACGGCGGCGAGTCGGTGACTGTCGCCGGGAAACTCGAGGGCGGCAAGCTCGAACAGACGGTCGAGGTCGTTTCGAAAGGCGACTGGACCCTGACATTCAAGAACCCCGGGGATTCGCAGTGGGTTACTCCCAGCGCGATGTCGGGCAAGACCGGTACGACGCAGCTTACCTTCACGCTGGGTCAGGCTTCGGGAGAGCGCAGCGCAATCCTTGTTCTGACCGCCAGCTCCAAGGTCGAGGGCTTCCCGCTTACGGACGAGGCTACGATCACGGTCGTACAGAGCGACAGCGATGTTCCGACGGGTAACGCTCTTTACAGCGAGAACTGCGGCACGAAGGTCGAGAAAGTCGATGGCTACTGGCCTTATGTGGACAAGTTCGAAGGTTGGACCCGCGGCGGTTCGCTCGATCAGAAGGCCGTTACTTATACCGGCAACAGCGCTTCGGTAGCCAACAGCGGCAAGGTTTTCGATCCTGCCGAGGATGAAACGACGGTAGTTACGGGTCCTCCCTATGTTTCGATGAACAAATCGACTTCGGTTTTCAACATCAATGACATCAATATCGCATCGAACACCAATTTCACCTTCACGTTTACTGCCGCTCAACAGATTAACTATTCCAATGGCGTAGTGCTGGGCGACATGACGGATGAAACGATTCGGTTCTCGGTGTCTACCGATGGTTCGAGCTATGCTCCCGTTGCTCTGAAAGTCAAAAAAGTCGCTTCCGGCTACTGGTATCTCTGCACCGCCGAATTCAAACTGCCTGCCGGTGTTTCGACCGACAAGATCTGGGTTCGTTTCGACGGCTATGCAGGACTTAATAACCACGGTCTGCGTATCGACGACTTCAAACTTTATGAAGGCGGCAACGGTTCGGAACTCGTCGTTCCTTCGGTGGATTATACGAAGGGTACGGTTGCCGAGGCTATCGCAGCCGGAGCCGGCAAGAACTACGAGGTCGCCGCTACGGTCGTAGCCATGCACACGCAGGGTATCCTGATCGGCGATGCGTCGGGTGTCATGCTGGCGTTCCTTGGCGAGGCTCCTGCGGTAGCTGTTAACGATGCCGTTACCGTTAAGGGAACGACCGAATTGCGGAATGGCGTCATTCAGTTCGGCAAGGAGGGTCTTTCGGTCGCCAAGACCGGTACGAGCAGCTATAACACGCCTGCTCCCGAGGTGATGGACGGCACGGCTGTCACGGCCTATATCGCAACGGCCTTGGAAAATAAGGCTGTGTACAAGTATGTGAAATACAACGGTGAGTTTACTGTCAGCGGCAACTATTACAATGTCGTTATCGCCGGTACGACCACGAAAGGCTCTGTTGCCTATGGCAAATCGGAGTGGGCGTCGTTTAATGGCAAACCGGTGACTGTCGAAGGCTGGCTGCTCGGCGGTACGGCCAACTATCTCCAGACGATGGCTACGTCGGTGACGGTCGATTCTTCGACGCCGATTGTTGAAATCTCCGCTCCCCAGCAGTTCGCTGCAACCTCTCCCGTGGCTCAAACGCTCAACTATACGGTTACCAACACGACGGCTTCGGCTGTAACGTTCGCAATCGAGGGTACGAATGCCGACAAGTTCTCGCTCGGCGCCAAGACTGATAACACCATCGTCGTAAGCGCGAAAGGCGACAACACGGATAAGACAGCCTATACGGCCAATCTGGTTGCCAAAGTTGCCGGTGCGACGGTTGCAACGGTTGCTCTGAAGCAGGCTGCGCCTGCGAGCGGTGATGAGGGACCTGCTTATCTTTGGACTTTGGCGTCGGGTGATATGACTACTGCTGGCGGAACTGTAACCAAAGGTGAGCCTGCAATGGAGTGGACTTCATCTGCTGTAGGTTATATTGGCTGGGATCAGAATAATGGAAAGGGTGTTCAGTTTGGATCCAGTAAAAATCCTGTAAATGGGACTTATACGCTTTCAACAACAGCTTATTCCGGAAAAATAGCTAAAATTGTCATTAACGCCTCTGTTGCCAGTGGTGGTGATGGTAAATTGACGGTAAAAGTCGGTGGTACTCAAATTGGTGAAATAACTACGCTGGTATTGAACGCTACGGATTATACGTTTACTCCATCTTCGCCGGTTTCGGGTAATATTACGATTGAGCTAACAAATACAGTCAAGGCAATGTATTTGAAGTCTATTGCAATTAATCCTGCCGAATAATTCTAACAGTCGAGGAAACCGACTTGTAAAACCAACCACTCTTGGCGGGGATAACTCCCCGTCAAGAGTTTGGTTTCTAAATGGGTCTGCGGACCAAATGTTATACTTTATTCTGAATGATGTTGAAAATTAAACAGATAGGCATGCTGCTCGTGACGATGTCGGCGATGCTTGTCCTGTTTGCGGGATGCGGCGACAAGGACGACGGGGGCGACAAGGAGTCCCTCGCGACGCTCGTTGCAGAGACCGTGAGCAGTTCAACCACAACGAACAAGATTTCGACCCAAGGCCCGTCGGGCATCACCTTCGAGGCGACGATCGTCTCGCAGGGCGGGGATGCGGAGTGGTGTTCGTTCGATTTGAATAAGCAGGTATCCTCCGCCGGCGGAAACGTCGGGGACCCGGCCTACCTCTATTTGGACAAAAACAATTCCGACGACGACCGCACGGCGCGGATCGACGTAACCTATACCAACGGTTATTCCACCTCCCTGACGCTGACGCAGAGGGCCGCGGGCTTCATCGACTACGACCGTTCGTGGGGCGAACAGCCCGAATATCGTTCCGACGACGCTTATATCTATAAGACCTATTATGCGACGTTTGTGAGCAATCAGTTCTTTCCGGGCGGAAAACTGCGCAACTATTCGGTATGCTACGATGTCGACCGGCATATTTCGCATTGGGTGGCTTATCCGATTTTCAAGAAGGTCTACGAAACGCCCGTTTTGAGACGGGTCAACGATTTCAATTACGATCCCAATGACCAGCTGCCCGTGATTCCCACCCGCGACCAGCAATACATCGGGACAGGCGGCAACGGCCGCGGTTACGGTGCAAGGGGTTACGACCGCGGGCACATGCTTCCGCAGGCTTCGCGTTACAACAATTACGAGCCGAACCGGATGACTTACTACGGCACCAACATGATGCCCCAGAACAGCACGCTGAATCAGAATATCTGGGCCTCGCTGGAGGGCAAAGTCCGTGGCTGGGGCGGCTTGCAGACCTACGATACGCTCTATGTGGTGACGGGAGCCGCTTTCAAGAGCACGAAGACCATCGACAATGCCAACGGACCGATCGCCGTGCCGTCGCATTGCTGGAAAGTGCTGCTGCGTCAGCGGGGCAACCAGAACCGGCAGATCTCTCAATTCAAGGCGGATGAACTGAAAGCCATCGGCTTCGTGTTCACCAACGATGACGCCGGAGCCGCCACGTCGATCGAATCCGCTGTCCGTTCGGTGAAGGAGATCGAGGAGCTGACGGGCTTCAAGTTCTTCCGCAACCTCGACCCGGCCGTGGCCGATGCGGTGAAAAGCCAGAAGAACCTCGCCGACTGGTAGGGATTATGATACAATGAATTGAACCTTAACAACAAAAATCGTTTATGAAGAGAATCTTTTTGACAGGACTGTTTGCCTCGCTGATCGCGGTGGCATGCTTCGCGCAGAAGCCCTACAAAGTGGTCTTCTACAACTTCGAGAACCTGTTCGACACCATTCACGATCCCGGCGTCCTCGATGAGGAGTTCACGCCCGAAGGACCCAAGAAGTGGAACTCGGCCAAGTACACCAGGAAAATCGGGAACCTCGAACGGGTGTTGTTCGACATCGCCGCCGAGGATAAGGATTATCCCGTGGTGATCGGCGTTTCGGAGATCGAGAACCGCTCGGTGATGGAGGATGTGATCGCGCAGCCGAAACTCGCGCCCGGCAACTACCGCATCGTGCATTACGATTCGCCCGACGCACGCGGCGTCGACGTGGCGTTCTACTACCGTCCCGACGTTTTCAAGCTGGAGGGAAGCGCCGCCATTCCGTTCAAGATGCCGGAACTGCCCAACTTCAGGACGCGTGATTTCGTCACGATGTGGGGCACGATCGACAGCGAGCCGTTCTTCTTCCTCGTGAGCCACTGGCCTTCGCGTCTGGGCGGCAAGGAGGCTTCGGCCCCCAAGCGTCTGGCTGCCGCCAAGCAGGTGAAGCACATCGTCGACTCGGTGACCGCCGCCAACCCGGCCACGAAGGTGGTCGTCATGGGCGACCTGAACGACGATGCCACGGATGACAGCATCGTCGAGGGCCTCAACGCCAAGGGCAAGATCAAGGAGGTCGGCAAGGGCGACATGTTCAACCCCTTCATCGGCCTGCTGAAAGCGGGTTACGGCACGCTGGCTTACCGCGACGAGTGGAACCTGTTCGACAACATCATCGTTTCGGAGAACCTCGCCACCGGTTCCACGGGCAGCCTGAAAATCCAGCCCGCCGGCAACTCGAAGTTCTACGGCGGCATCTTCCGCCGTCCCTACATGATCCAGAAGGAGGGCCAGTACAAGGGCTATCCGCTGCGTACGTTCGTGGGCAACGATTTCCAGGGCGGTTTCAGCGACCACTTCCCCGTATATATCTACATCGCCAAATAAACACTCTAAAATATTTGTATGAAACTCAAAGTTCTACTTATTCTGATGCTCGCCGCCGTGACCTTCACGTCCTATGCGCAGGACGGAGGCATCCGCGGTAAGGTGGTTTCGCGCAACGGTCGCGTGGCCTTGAGCAATGTACAGGTGAAGATCGAATCGCTGGGTCTGACGGCCATGACCGACAAGGACGGCAACTTCATCTTCGAGAATCTTCCTGCGGGCAGCTACACGGTGCTCTTCTCTACGCCCGACTTCGAGGACCTCAACCTGATGGTCCGCGTGGGCAATGAGCATGTGCAGGACCTCAAGTCGGTGATCATCGTGCCGTCGGGGCAGAGTGCGGTTCTGGACGACGCCGTTTTCGCCGAATTCGACAGCGACTCCTCGTCGTCGGACACGCAGGCGCTGCCTTCGTCGCTCTCTTCGTCGAAGGACCTCTTCAACAACATCGCATCGTACCGTTTCAGCGAGATGCGTTTCAACGTCCGCGGCTACGATTCGCAGTACTCGGACATCTACCTGAACGGCATCCGCTTCAACGACGCCATGACGGGCTACGGTCCCTGGTCGCTGTGGAGCGGACTGAACGACGCGACGCGTAACCAGGAGAACTACACGGGCCTCGAAGCGTCGGATTTCGGCATCGGCGGCATCGGCGGCATGACCAACGTCAACGCCCGCGCCTCGCAGATGCGCAAGGGATTCCGCGTGAGCGTGTCGAACGGCAACCAGATGTACCGTTTCCGTGCGATGGTTTCCTACGGCTCGGGACAGTTGGACAACGGCTGGTCGTACGCCTTCTCGGTGGGAACCCGCCAGGGCGGCAACGGCTATGTGGACGGCGTTTACTACAACTCCTATTCCTATTTCGCTTCGGCCGAGAAGCTTTTCGGACAGAACCACCGCCTTGCGCTGACGCTGCTGGCTTCGCCTTCGGAGCGCGGCGCGCAGCAGGCTTCGACCGACGAGGCTTACGCTCTGTTCGGCAACAACTACTACAACCCCAATGTGGGTTACCAGGCCGGTAAGCTCCGCAACTCGCGCGTGCGCAACACCCACGAGCCGATCGTGATGCTCAACTATACGTGGGACATGTCGGAGAACACGCGCCTGAACGCCGCCACGTCGCTGCGTTTCGGCAGGAACGGCTATTCGGCCCTGACGTGGAACGCCGGAGCGGACCCCCGCGGCGACTACTACCGCTATATGCCGAATTCGGATAAGACGCAGATCGTGCCGGGCATAACCACCGACGAGACGATCTATTTTTACGCGATGGATGGCGCCATAGCGAAAGGTGTGTGGGACGGTATGCTCGACTACGACAAATTCTTCCAGACGAATATGCGGAATATCGACACCGATCCGGTGCTGTCCAAACTGATGGGCAATAACAGTCGTTCGAACTACATGATCGAGGAGCGTCACACCGACCAGCTGGACTACAACCTGGCGGTCAACGTGCAGCATAACATGCGCCACAACATGCGCATCGTCGGCGGCGCCAACCTGCGCGTCAACCGCACGAATTACTACTCGGAGATCAAGGACCTGCTGGGCGGCGACTATTGGTATGACATCGACAAGTTCGCCGAGCGCGACATGGCCAGCGCCGAGGCTTACCAGAACGACCTGGATTACTACTGGGCTACGGGGCACGCCCGCATTGCCCGTGTCGGCGACAAGTACGGTTACTACTACCGGGCGCACCTGCTCGAAACCAATGCCTGGGCCAACTACACGTGGGGCATCGGCGGTTTCTCGCTGGGCGTCTCCGGATCGGTCGGCTACTCGAACATGTACCGCGAGGGCATGTGGCGCAAGGGATTGTTCCCCAACGATTCGAAAGGCGATTCGAAGAAACTCGACTACCTGACCTACGATGCGAAACTTGCGCTGGGCTACAAGTTCTCTGGAGCGCATTCGATCGAGGCCAATGTGGCTTACATGCAGCAGGCGCCCAAGTTCGCGACGGCATTCGTGTCGCCCCGTACGCGCAACACGACCACGCCGGGGCTGAAGGCCGAGAAGGTGTTCGGCGCAGACCTCACCTACAACCTCAACCTGCCCTACATCAAGGCGCGTCTTTCGGGATACTATACGACGATCGAGGACCAGTCGAAGGTCATCTCGTTCTACGACGATACCCGCAGTTCGTTCACCAACTTCGCCATGAGCGGCATCGACAAACGCTACTACGGCGTTGAGTTGGGCCTTTCGGTTCCCGTATGGAACGGCCTCTCGGTCGTGGGTGCCTTGAGCTGGGGCGACTATACCTATACGTCGAATCCCAACTTCGTGCAGACGGTTGACAACGTGGACAAGATCGTACTGAAAGATAAGGTCAACTGGGACGGTTATCATGTGGAAAGCTCGCCGCAACTGGCTTTCAACATCGGTCTCGACTACCGCGGACCGCGCAACTGGTTCGCCGGTGTGAACTTCAACTACTACGACAACATCTATCTTTCGATGAACCCGATGTACCGTACGGCTACCGCCATTAAGTATTATACGAATGTGCTGACTTCCAATACGGCCACCAATGCGCAGAAGGCATCGGCCCTCTCGTCGATCAAGACCCTCCGCAAGCAGGAGAAGTTTGACAGCGCATATACGTTGAGCGCCAATATCGGCAAGAACTGGTATATCCACCGGGTCTACATGCTGGGCTTCAGCCTCGAGGTGAAGAACATCCTCAACGATCAGGACATCCGCACGGGCGGTTACGAGCAGATGCGTATGAGCAAGGTCCGCGGCGAGGGCGGCGAGCAGATTTACGGCCGCTTCCCCTCGAAGTATTTCTACCTGTTCGGTACGACCTATTACCTGAATGTCTATTTCCGTTTCTAATCGCGCAAAGCATAATTTATGAAAAGTCTTAAAATAGCATTGGCGGCTCTCGTCGGTCTGGTGGCCGTGAGCTGCTACAACGATTTCGACACTCCGGCTCCGCAGAAGCTCTATACGGCCGACGATATGGCCGCAATGGGGCTTACTCGGATCACCATTGCCGAAGTGAAGGAAAAATTTGGTCCGATCTCCAATACGGGAACCAACGACAATTTCTCCACGACCAAGACCCTCAAGTTCGGAACCCGCACGTCCGAGGAGGCCAAGTTCGACGGCCTCATGGAGTGGCCCGAGGCTTCGAAATACTACATCAAGGGCAAGGTGATCAGCAGCGACCGTCAGGGCAACATCTACAAGTCGCTCTATATTTATGATGATGGTGAGTGGGATGGGGATGACCAGACCGGAAAAGCCGGTATCGAGCTGAAGCTCTACAACGGCCTTTATCTCGACTTCCTGCTCGACCTGGCTTCGAAGCCGATCAAGAGCCAGTGGGTCTACGTGCGTCTCGACGGTCTCTATCTGGGTAACTATCGCATGATGCTTTCGATCGGAGGCGCTCCCTCGGACGGCATCAACACGGCCGGCAACCACAAGTTCTACGCCAACTCGAACCTCGACAACCCGAAGGTTGCCGCCCTGAACGTCTTCCGCGGCGAATACACGACGCTCGACGACTCGGACATCAAGGAGGTCGACGGTTCGAACTACACGTCGCTCGGCGAGGCCGATCTGGGCCGGCTGGTGCGTTTCAACAAGATCAAGATCCGCTATGCGGGTGTGAAGAATCAGGACGGCGTGACGCCTCCGAACCTCAAAAACGGCGGAAATGCGAATCCCTATCCGAGCTGGATCGTGACCGACTGGGGAACGCCCATCTTCGGCGCGTGGTATCGCTGGGCCTACAACAACAGCGAGCAGAATATCCGTCTCTACGGTTCGGTGCTGATGAGCTACAACGATGCGGCGGAGTACACTTCGGACCCGGGCGTTTACGGCATCCGTACGAGCGGTTACAGCCAGTTCGCCATGAAGCCCATCCCGAAGGACGGCACGGAGGGTACGGTGCTGGGCATCTACGGCATCTATGCGAAGAAGAGCGATTTCACAGGAGGTTCGGAGGACTGGGCGCAGTACCAGATCTCGGTGAGCCGTATCGAGGACCTCGGTTTCCCGCCCGAGTCGCTGCTTTCCGAGGAGTGGATCAGGGCCAATACGCCCGCCTCGTCGCTGACGCCTCCCGTGAAGAACGGCGGCGACGATTACGAGGGTGACTGATCCCGCGTTTGAGCAATAAAAAACTGCGGCCCCGATGGGGTCGCAGTTTTTTTGTGCCGCGGCGGCAGCGCTACCGCTTGTTCCATTTGCAGGAGGTCTGGTAGTAGCCGATCGCGCGGTCGACCTGCACGGCGTCCTTCCGCTCCATCGCTTCGAGGTGGTGGGGATTCTCCTCGGTGGGAACCACGCGGTACTGCTCGAAGCGGCGCACGGGCGACAGAATCGTGAAGGTGTCGCCTTCGAGGTAGCCGAGGTCCTGATAGGTGGCGATGAACGCGCGGTTGACATATGCCGGGTCGAAGATGCTGCGGCCGTAGAAATGCGAGTCGTAGCTCATGTTGAGCAGCGACAGCAGGGTGGGCATCAGGTCGATCTGCGAGACGATGCCGTCGACCACTCCGGGTTCGATAAGCCCGGGGGCGAGGATCAGCGCCGGGATGTGGTATTTCTGCAACGGAATCTCGGTGCGGCCGGCGCTCGAAGCGCAGTGATCGGCCGTGACGAGGAAGATCGTGTTTTCGAACCACGGCTGCCTGGCCGCTTCGGCGAAGAACCGTCCCAGCGAATAGTCGCTGTAAAGCACGCCTCCGGCGCGGCTCTTCGAATCGTTGGGAATGCGGATTCGTCCGGCGGGGTAGGTGAAGGGGCGGTGGTTGCTGACGGTCATCACATGGGCGAAGAACGGCTTGCCGCTGCGGGTCTCCTCGTTGAGCGTGCGGATGACCTTCCGGTAGGCGTCTTCGTCGCAGACGCCCCAGATGTTGGCGAAGGTGATCTCTTCGGGCTTGTAGCTTTTCTGGTCGACGATGTCGTATCCGTTGCCCGAGAAGAAGGTCTCCATGTTGTCGAAATAGCTGTTTCCGCCGTAGAAATAGGTCACGTTGTATCCCTTGTCGCGCAGCAAGGCTCCTGTGGAGTGCATTCCGGCGTTGTTCGGACGCTTGATGATGCTCTGGCCCGGGCAGGGCGGCAGCGAGAGCGTCACGGCCTCCAGGCCGCGCACCGTGCGGTTGCCCGTGGCGTATACGCGGTCGAACGCCAGTCCCAGTTTGTAGAGCGAGTCGAGTGCGGGCGTGATCCGTTCCGTGTTGCCGAACCGCTCCATGTACGAGGCGCTCATGCTCTCCATGGTGATCAGCACGATGTTGCGGCGGATCTCCTCCCCTTCGGCGCGCACGGCGTGCAGGTTGTCGCCCGTGCTTTGGTAGACCCCGTGCACGAAGGCTTCGGCCTCGGCTTCGGGACGCGTGAGGTAGAACTGTTCGTAGTCGAGCGTGTTCTTGACGAAGGCGTCGTAGAACTTGTAGAGTCCGTTGGCCTGCAATTCGTTGACGTAGACGTTGTCGCTGTCCTGGAAGCGGGTGTTGAAGTTCAGCAGCCCGATCGCGGCGAACAGCGCCGCGACGTAGGCCGGTCCGATTACGGCTTTCCACCTCCAGCCTTTCAGGCATTCAGTCTGCACGAGTTCGCTGCGGAAGAAGTACCACGTCACGAGCAGCGTCACGACGACGATGCCCAGCGTCATCGGAATGACGGGGTAGGACTCCATGATGTTGCCCACCACCTCGTTGGTGTAGACCAGGTAATCGACGGCGATGAAGTTGTAGCGGACGCCGAATTCGCTCCAGAAGAAATATTCGCTGATGCCGTTGAAGATGATGGCGCCCACGTAGACGACGATGAAGAGGGCGAACCACACCGTGGTCCAGTGGCTGCGGAATCCGGGCAGGAAGAGCCGCAGTGCGAAGCTGCCGGCCCAGTAGCCCAGCACATAGAGGGCGATTCGCGGCGCGACGCTTCCGTATTCGTCGAAGATCGTGTTGAAGAACGCCACGTAGCAGAACGCCGCCACGAGCAGGGCGAGGAGGATGTAGCCCCACGGCTTTTTGTACTTGGTGCGCGAAACGCTCAACATGAAGAGCCAGAGGAAAATGAATCCCGCCGTCGCGGCGCAGAAATCGTTCACGGCGCCCAGCAGGAAGACTTCGCACCATTCGCCGAATGAGAAGGCGAGTGAGGTGGTCTGCTCGTTGAAAAGCAGTACGACGCGCAGCACGAGGCCGACGGCGACGGTCAGCAGCGACAGTTTGAGATAGAGGCCGGAGACCAGCCGAATACTTTTTTGCATGATGAATTTGGTAATTAACGGTACAAAGTTAACCATTTTCAGCCCGTTCGGAAAAAGAAAAGGCAGTCAACCGGGTGACTGCCTTGTTCTGTCGGTTTGAAAAATTGATCGTTTTATCGCTTACTTCGACGGGTGCATGACGACCTTCACGAGGTTTCCGTCCGCAAGGATCTTCTTGGCGAGCGCCTGCACGTCGGCGTTGGTCAGGTCGCGGATCGCCTGTTCGTGGTCGGCGATGTAGTTCAGGCCCGAGCCGTATTTGATCTGGATGTAGTTCATCCATGCGCCGTTCTGTTCGAGGCTGTTCTTCCAGCTCTTGAGCATGAATTCGCGGTGTTTC
>ENA-ORUI01001813-ORUI01001813.1-human-gut-metagenome-genome-assembly--contig:-NODE-1813-length-20003-cov-3.441899_pt1 | contig 20003 bp, 15 predicted proteins | sample MGYA00242078_ERZ509205 | MGnify/ENA primary metagenome ERZ509205 (study PRJEB26280, sample SAMEA2338828) | human gut metagenome | biome: human gut; feature: human-associated habitat; material: faeces... | reverse complement strand
GCCGTGCCGCAGCCGCCGGAGCGGTGCTTAAGCCGTAAGGCGGGAATTATGCGGTATTGCCTAAAGAAGCGTTCAGAGAAATAAGAGAGGGAAACACTGTAACATGGCACAATCTCGTTCCGGTAAAAAATCAACAAAGAACTCCTCCGGCAAAAAGGGCACCGCCTCTTCCCGGGGCACGGGCCGCAGCAGCACCGGGCGCTCCGCATCCGCGCGCAGCAGTGCGGCCTCCCGCAGCCGTCAGCCGTCCCGCCGTGCCCAGCGCCGCGCCGAGACCCCGAACCTGGCCCGCAGCATCCTGCTGGTGGGGCTGGGTCTGCTTTGCGTTGCGCTCGTGCTTGTGCCCGGGCAGAATCTTTGGCGCACGCTGCGCAGCTGGTACTTTGGCGTTTTCGGTATCACGACCTATCTGGTCGGACCGTTCCTGCTGTACCTGGCCTACCTGCTGGCCACCGGCTACCGCGTCGCGCTGTTTGCGGGCAAGGTATCGCTGATGGGCGTGCTCTGCGCCAGCGTGCCGGTCATCTTCTCCAAGCTTAATATTGAGAACCTCAAGGTCGGGGAGATCGTCAAGATGCTCTTTACCCGCGGCGGCACCTACTTCTGGGAGGGCGGCGTCCTCGGTGCGCCCATCGGTGCCACGCTGCTGGCGCTGTTCGGGCGTCCCGCCTCCAACATTATCATGCTGCTCATCTTCCTGCTGGGGCTGATGTTCTTCTTTGCCATCACCCCCGCGGACGTCGTTCTGTTTGTAGACGGCCAGTACAAGACCCTGCAGGCCAAGCGCGAGGAGCGCGCCGCAGCCGAGCACGCCTACGACACCCGCCTGTTTGACCAGGAGCCCGAGGAGGAGAGCGTCGAGAATCTGACCGGTGCGCTGCCGGACAGCAGCCGCCCGCACCATCCGGTTTACGACGTCATCGCGGACACGAGCCGTTTCCCGAAGCAGACCCCGCCCGCCCCGCAGCGGCAGGCCGCCTACACGCCCCCCGTGACACCTGCTGTGCCCGAGGCACCGTTTGCCGCCAAGCCCGCCGCCCAGACCCATGCGTCGTTTGACGTGGATCTTGGCCCCAGTGCAGGGGAAAACGCCCGCCAAAAGGCCGTCAGCGCTGACCCGCTGGAGCCGGTCAGCATCGGCCCGGGCGGCACCTTCGGTATGGATCCGCTGTCCAACCGGGCCAACAGCACACTGCGCCACACCCAGCCCCAGCCTGCTCCCGCACCGAAGGAGGATTTTGAGCTGCAATTGCAGCCTGCCTCGGAGCCTGCCGCGCCGGTGTACAGCACCCCGCTGACCCCGGTCACGCCCGCGCCCGCCGCACAGGCGTCCCCCGCGCCGCAGGACGAGCTGGATGCGCTCATCAACCGTGCTGTCAGCGGCCACGCGCCTTACTATACGCCCCAGGAGGTCAGCGCCGAGACGACGCTGGACCTGCCGCAGCCTACCGAGTTTGAGACCCCGCTGACGCCTGTCCCGCAGGAGCCCAAATTTGACACGCCTCTCATTCCCGTGGAGGACGAGCCCGAGCCGATCCCTGTCGAGCTGCCGCAGCTGGATATGACAGGCCGTGTGCAGGGCGATACGATGGTCCTTTCTCCGGCTGATCTTGCTGCACAGATGGCCGCAGACGCCGCGCCGCTGGGTACGCCCGCCCCCGCAGCTGTGCCCGCCGCACCGGAGGCCCCCGCTGTTTCCGCACCGATCCCGACACTGGGCGGCAGCTTCAGCGATACCGGCAGTGCGGTCAGCGCTGCCTGGCAGTCCGGGCGCTCTGTCTCCGAAATGCTGGATGATATGCTGGCCGAGACACCCGCCGCCCCTGCCCAGCCTGTTGTCGAGGCTCCGGCCCCGGCAGCACCCCCGCAGCCGTACCAGTCTGCCCCTGCCATGACCCGCCCTGCGGCGGAAACGACCCAGAGCAGCTTCACTGTGCCCCGGCAGGGGGAGGCTGCCCGCGTGCAGGTCAGCACCGCTGTCGGCAACTCTGCCGGTGCGCCCATCCATACGCCGCCCTGTGCGGCCAAGGCTGACCCCAACGCCATGCGTTTGCCCACCTCGGAGGAGCAGCCGCCGGAGCCCTACTGCTATCCGTCGCTGAATCTCTTTAACGCCACGCGCCCCGACGACGAGGCCGGGGCCGCCCGCGAAATGAAGAAAAACGCGGACATTCTGGTCAACACGCTGGACAGCTTCGGCGTCAAGACGACGATGCTCGACATCTGCCGCGGCCCGTCCGTCACCCGGTATGAGCTGCAGCCCCAGGCCGGTATCAAGGTCAGCCGCATCACAAGCCTGGCCGACGACATCGCCCTGAACCTGGCCACCGCGGGTGTGCGCATTGAAGCGCCCATCCCCGGCAAGCCCGCCGTCGGCATCGAGGTCCCGAACAAGATCCGCTCCACCGTCAACATCCGCGCAGTCTTTGAATCCCAGAATTATATCAACATGCGCAGCCCGCTGACGATGGCTCTCGGCAAGGACATTGCCGGTACGGCGCAGGTCGCGGATCTCTGCAAGATGCCCCACCTGCTGATTGCCGGTTCCACCGGCAGCGGTAAATCCGTCTGCGTCAACTCCATTATCATCAGCTTCCTGTTCCGCTCCGGCCCTGAGGATGTCAAGCTCATTCTGATTGACCCGAAGGTTGTCGAGCTGGCCGAGTACAACGGCATTCCGCACCTGCTGATGCCCGTCGTCACCGAGCCGCGCAAGGCTGCCGGTGCGCTGGGGGCCAGCGTGGCCGAGATGGAGCGCCGCTACAAGCTCTTTGCCGAGAACAACGTCCGCGAGATCAAGGCCTACAACAAGCTGGCCGCCCAGACCGGCATGGAGCATCTGCCCTATATCGCCATCGTCATTGACGAGCTGGCCGACCTGATGATGGTCGCGGGCAAGGAAGTCGAGGACTATATCTGCCGCATCGCGCAGAAGGCCCGCGCTGCCGGCATCCACCTGATCGTTGCGACCCAGCGACCCAGCGTGGACGTCATCACCGGCCTTATCAAGGCCAACATCCCCAGCCGTATCGCCTTTGCCGTTTCCAGCCAGATCGACAGCCGCACCATTCTGGACAGCGGCGGTGCCGAAAAGCTGCTGGGCAACGGTGATATGCTCTTCCTGCCCGTCGGCGCGTCCAAGCCCGTGCGTGTGCAGGGCACCTTTGTGACCGATGAGGAGATCGGCGCGGTGCTGAGCTTTATCAAGTCCACCTCCACCGCCCAGTACGATGAAGAAATGATTGCCGAAATGGAGCGCCGCGCCGTTGCCGAAAAGGGCAGCAAGAAGGGCGGCGACGATGACGGAGACGGCGGCGGTGCACTGGATGCTATGTTTGAGCAGGCCGTTGAGTGCGTTATTGAGGCCGGACAGGCCAGCACCAGCCTTTTGCAGCGCCGCTGCAAGTTGGGCTACGCCCGCGCCGCCCGCATCATGGACCAGATGGAGCAGGAAAAGATCATCGGCCCCTATGAGGGTGCCAAGCCCCGCGCCGTGCTTGTGACCAAGGCCGAGTGGGAGGAGCGCAAGCTGAACGGCCAGTATGACGGGTAAGCGCTTTGCCCGCCTGGCCGCGGCGGTTGCCGTCTGCTTGTTGGTGCTTGCCGCGTTTGTCGTCCAGCTCTTGGGCGGCAGGGGCAGCGTTCCCGGCTGGCAGCAGTTGCGCGCCGCGCTCGGCGTACCGCTCCAAACCGAGGAAAGCGCTCCGCAGACTGCGGACGGCAGCACCGTCGTGTATGTGCTGGATGTCGGGCAGGGCGATGCCGTGCTGCTTTGTCAGGACGGCGCGTACTGCCTGATCGACACCGGCCCCGTCGAGGCTGAGGACGCGCTGCTCTATGACCTGGACGTGCTGGGTGTGCCGTCGCTTGACTATCTTGTGCTGACCCATCCCCACGCAGACCACACTGGCAACGCCCGCGCGGTGCTGCGCACCCTCCCGGTCAAGACCCTGCTGCTGCCGCTGTGGCAGCCCACGGCGGATGAGACCGCCGACTGGCCGCGCCATCTCGCAGAGCTGGCCACCGACAGCGGAGCAGAAATTCTCACAGCAGAAGTCGGGGAAGAATACCCGCTTGGCAGCGGCAAGCTGCAAATTTTGCAGGGCGGCAGCGAGGATGCCGACAGCGTCAACGATGCCTCGCTCTGCACGCTGTTCACGGCGGGCGATTTCCGCTTTCTCGATACCGGCGACGCAGAGGCAGACGCCGAGCAGCGCCTGGTCGATACCTACGGCCCGACTCTGCATGCCACTCTTTTCAAGGCGGGGCATCACGGGTCCTACACCTCCAACAGCCTGACCTTTATGCAGGCAGTCCGGCCCGAGGCCGTGGCCGTCAGCTGCGGGCTGCACAACGATTACGGCCATCCGCACCGCGCTGCCCTGCAAAATTACGCAGAGGTCGGTGCCGAGGTATGGCGCACTGACCTGGAGGGCAGCCTCACCTTCATCTGGCAGAACAACACCCTCAACGTGGAAACTTCCGCGGACTCCGCCGGTTTTGCGGCGTAAAAATAAGGAGTAGAAAATGACGATTACGGAACAGTTCAAAGCCAAACGCTGCGTTTTCTCTATCGAATGCTTCCCGCCGAAACAGACAACCCAGATGGATAAGCTCAAGGACACCCTGCGCCAGATGCAGGCCATGGACCCCGGCTTCATCAGCGTCACCTTCGGTGCGGGCGGCTCTGCGGGCGGCGTCTCCACCGCGGAGGTGGCCGACTACATTCAGAACGAGCTGCATATCCCCACGCTGGCGCACCTGATCTGCATGGGCAACGACGAAACCCGTGCAGCGGAGATTTTGGATCAGCTGGAATCTGTCGGCGTCCGGGATGTGCTGGCCCTGCGCGGGGACCGCAGCCCGTCCCGCCCGGAGAGCCCCGACTTCAAACACGCCAGCGACCTGACGTCCTTTATCAAATGGAAGAAGCCGGAATTTTCCGTTCACGGTGCCTGCTACCCGGAGGGCCACCCCGAGGCCGACAGCCTGCTGCATGACGTTGAGAACCTGCGCATCAAGCAGGCCGCCGGTGCCGAGCACCTGCTGACCCAGCTTTTCTTTGACAACATGCACTTTTACCGCTTTCTGAATCTGGCACGCCGCGCAGGCATCACGCTGCCGGTCTCTGCCGGTGTCATGCCCATCGTCAAGCGCAGCCAGATCGAACGCACCGTTTCGCTTTCTTCGGCCAGCCTGCCGTCTGAGTTCACCCGTATGATCTCCCGCTATCAGGACGACCCGGTCAGCCTGTACGATGCCGGTATCGACTACGCCGTCAGGCAGCTGCGCGACCTCATTGAGGGCGGCGCAGACGGCATCCACCTGTACGCAATGAATGACGCCGCCGTGGCCGCGAAGGTCTACGACGGCATCAGGGATCTGCTGTAATGGAGTGCCGCAAGCCCGCCGCCATTGACCGCGCCACGGCGCTGCGCTACATGGGTGCGTCCGGCTGGACGCCCGATGCCGCCACCGCGGCCCTGCTGGATAAGGCCGAGCAGACCGTGCTGACCGCTGCTGCGCCGCGTGCGGTGTACCGCCGTCTGCCGCGTACCGCCCTGCCACTGGAAAACTGCGGCAGCGACCTGACGCGCCATCTGCAGGGCTGCGACGAGGTCCTTCTGCTGGCAGCGACCCTCGGGGCCGAGGTGGACAAGCTTTTGCGCCGCATGGAACTGACTGACATTGCCCTGGCCGCCGCGGCGGACGCGCTGGCCTCAGTGCTTTTGGAACAGGTCTGTGACGAGCTGGAGAACGAAATACGCGCTCAAATTGAGGCGCAGGGCGTCTTTATGACCGGGCGCTACGCGCCGGGCTACGGTGACTGCCCGCTGGAGCTGAACGACGCGCTCTGCCTTGCGGCGGACACGGTGCGCGGCTGCGGACTGGCCGTGACGCCCCAGCACCTTTTGACCCCCCGCAAGAGTACCACCGCCATTTTAGGCATTGCCGACCATCCCGTGACCGGCACCCGCGCAGGTTGTGCGACCTGCCATTTAAAGGAGACCTGCTCGTTCCGCAAGCGCGGCACGACCTGTTTCACACAAGACTGATAGGGGAGAAGCGTATGCAGATTCGTGAAGTTTTTGACCGCAAGCGGTTTGTTTTTCTGGACGGCGGCATGGGCACCCAGCTGCAGGCACGCGGTCTGCAGCCTGGGCAGAAGCCCGAGCTCGCCGCGCTGGAAATGCCGGAGGTTTTAACGGCCATCCACACTGATTACGCCAACGCGGGCGCGGATATTCTGCTGGCAAATACCTTTGGTGCCAACGCCAAGAAGCTGACCGGCTGCGGCCACACGGTGGAGGAGGTCGTTTCCGCTTCCATCGCCTGTGCGCGCAAGGCCGCCGAGACCACCGGCGCGTGTGTGGCGCTGGACATCGGCCCTCTGGGTGAGCTGCTCGTCCCCGCGGGCACGCTGGCGTTTGAGGATGCCTACAATGAGTTTGCACAGGTCATCCGCGCCGGTGCGGCGGCAGGGGCTGACCTCGTCTTTTTGGAGACGATGACCGATCTGTATGAGCTGAAGGCCGCCATCCTCGCCGCCAGGGAAAACTGCGATCTGCCTGTTTTCACCTCAATGAGCTTTGAGAGCCGCGGGCGCACCTTCACGGGCTGCACCGTCGAAAGCTACGCCGTCACGGCAGCGGGTCTCGGCGCGGACGCCGTGGGCATCAACTGCTCGCTCGGCCCCAAGGAGATTCTGCCCTTCGCGCAGCGCCTCTGCCGCAGCGTGCCCGCGGGTGTTCCGGTCTTTGTCAAGCCGAACGCCGGTCTGCCGAACCCCGACGGCAGCTACAATCTCGACCCGGATGAATTTGCCGCCGAGATGAAGGAGTACGCCGCCATCGGCGTTTCGATGGTCGGCGGCTGCTGCGGCACGACGCCCGCGTTTATCGCCAGGCTGCATGAGACCTTCAGCCCGCTGACCCCGGCTGACAAGATTCCCATCCGCCGCAGCTGTCTGTGCACGCCGGTCCGCTTTGTGGAGGTCGACGGCATCACTGTGGTGGGGGAGCGCATCAATCCTACCGGCAAAAAACGGCTGCAGCAGGCCCTGCGGGACGGCGACAGCGCCTACCCCTGCACTCAGGCTGTAGCCCAGGCCGAGGCCGGTGCGCAGGTGCTCGACGTCAACGCGGGCCTGCCCGGCATCGACGAGGCCGCCACGCTGGAGCAGCTTGTCAAGGATTTGCAGTCCGTCACCGACCTGCCGCTGCAGCTCGACTCCTCGAATCCAGAGGCCCTGTCCCGTGCGCTGCGCATCTACAACGGTAAGCCCATCGTCAACTCGGTCAACGGTGAGCCGGAGACGTTGGAAAAGATTCTGCCGCTCTGCAAAAAGTACGGCGCCGCCGTCGTCGGCCTGGCGCTGGACAAGGGCGGTATCCCGCCGACAGCCGAGGGCCGCTTTGCGATTGCCCAACGCATTGTCGCCGCTGCCAACGCCGCCGGTATCCCGAATGAGGACATCTACATTGACTGCCTGACGCTGACCGCCAGCGCCCAGCAGGAGGGTGCCGTCCAGACGCTGGAGGCTCTGTCCCGCTGCAAGCATGAGCTGGGCGTGCGCACTGTGCTGGGCGTGTCGAACATCAGCTTCGGCCTGCCGTGCCGCGGCTACCTGAACACAACGTTTTTGACGATGGCCATGTCTGCCGGGCTCGACCTTGCCATCATGAATCCCAACACGCCGGAAATGATGGCTGCCGTGCGCGCCTACCGCGTGCTGACCTCGCAGGATTTACAGAGCACCGACTACGTTGCCGCCTATGCCGATGTGCAGATCCAGACGACGCAGACGAGCAAGTCCGCCGCCACCGTGGCCGAGGTCGGCGCCGCCGCACCGGGCGGGGACGCCCTGTTTGAGGCTGTGCGCCGCGGCCTGAAGGCCGAGGCCCGCGCCGCCGCGGACGCCGCGCTGACAATGCGCGAACCGCTGGACGTAGTGAATGTCTCGCTGATCCCCGCACTGGACGCCGTGGGCGACGGCTTTGAGAAAGGCACGGTATTCCTGCCGCAGCTTTTGCAGGCCGCCACTGCCGCGCAGGCTGCGTTCGAGGCCATCAAGGCCAAAATTGCCGCCTCCGGCCAGGCGCAGGGCAGCAAGGGCAAGATCGTCATTGCCACAGTCAAGGGCGACGTGCATGACATCGGCAAGAACATTGTCCGTGTCATCCTCGAAAACTACGGCTATGACGTGCTCGACCTCGGGCGCGACGTTGACCCCGAGCGTGTCGTAGAGGCCGTGCGCCAGACCGGTGCAAAGCTCGTCGGCCTGTCGGCCCTGATGACGACCACCGTCCCCAATATGCAGGCCACGATCGAGGCCCTGCATGCCGCGCACCTTGACTGCAAGGTCATGGTCGGCGGCGCGGTGCTGACGCCCGACTACGCCCGGGACATCGGTGCCGACTACTACTGCAAGGATGCCAAGGCCAGCGCTGATTTGGCCAAGCAGCTTTTAGGCTGATTGTATAGAGCCGCGTTTCACGAAGAAACGCGGTTTTTTGCACAATTGTAAAATCTTACCTTTGTCAGCAAATCACCATTGCAGGGAAGTTCCAATTGATGTATAATAGTTGTGTTTACTGTTTTTGGACATTTTCCTTTATTTGTCTGTTTTAGGAGCGTATCTTTTGAAGCACATAGCCAAAATCGCAGCGTTCACCGCGATTTTTCTGATTATAAATCTGATTCTCTGCGGCTTTATGCCGCCCGATAACGGTTCCAGCCTTGACATGTGGCGCAGCTACCACCAAAAGCAATCCATTGACATTGCCGTCATTGGTTCTTCGCTGGCTTCCTGCGCCCTGCCCGAAGAAGAACTCGCCGCCGCAACAGGGGAGACCGTTGCACTGATGGCAACAAACGCCCAAAGCTTGGATATGTCGCAGATTGCGCTGGAGACCCTGCTTCGGGAGCATTCTCCCCGGTATGTGATCCTTGTCATGGATCTGACCAACATGACAGGCAAACCCTACGCCAAAGCCCAAAAGGCTTTTTTATATGCAGAGCTGCAGACGGATTCCTGGAAGGATAAGCCCGCTGACCTACTGCGCTACATGACCAGCCGTGATAACTTTACAGGTGCAGATTCCCTGAATGCGCTTTTTCCCTGGCAGAGCGGCAGCTGGCCCACCGACTGGCCCGCTACAATCCAACAGAAATGGAATGCCGTACTGGATCGTCTGCCGCACCGGCGCGGTGCGGCCCATGCCCAGCCGGAGGATACCGCGGTCATCAACTTTGACACTGTCGGCACGGAGAACACCTGGAACCAGAACGCCCACGACTTTAGCGCGCAGCACATTGAGGAGTTGACCTCCATGCTGCAGCTCTGTCAGGAGAACGGCACACGCCTTTTGCTCATCAGCGCGCCCAAGACCACGCTGGATGTCGTGAGCTACGAGACGTATTTTGACGACTACGCCTACTTCAAGCAGCTGGCAGCGGAGTATGGGGCTTCCTATTATGACTTTAACCTTGCAAAGCCAGAGCTGTTTGAGAACAAAGAGCCTGACTATCACAAGGATTTTACCCACATGAATGCTGCCGGCGGGCATGCGTTCAGCCTAAGCATGGCAAAGTTTCTGGCCATGCTGGACGCCGGGCAGGATGTGGAATCGTTGTTCGAGACGCCGTCAGAATATCTGGCCGCCGTAAACTATATCACCAACGTCTACCTGACGCCGGAGGTTCACCCGGACAAGATTTTGCTGCTGGCCGGTTCCTACCACGGTCCGTCCGTACAGGCTGAATACGAGTTCTGGGTCAAAGCACCGGGGGAGAGCGAATACAGCCGGGTTTCCGCGTATTCTACCCGCTCCTGGACCGAGTACGCAGCGGCGGAGCACGGCACCTACCAGTTCCGCGTGAATGCCCGTATTGTTGGTTCTTCCGCCGATTTTGAGCGATATTATGAATGTTCTGTCGATTTTTGATTTTGTGGATGGTGTAGTGTGGAAATCTATTCCCTGAGTTTCTTCCTGCTGGTCAGCGTTGGACTCATTTTGTATTATACTGTTTTCAGCCGCTGCCAATGGATCTGCCTGCTGGGGTTGAGCCTGCTGTTTTTTACCGCCAGCGGCTGGAAGGGCCTTGTTTTTCTGCTTTTCACTGCGTTGACGATCTGGCTCGGCGGCTTGCAGCTGGCAAAGCTGGATGCCGATTCCGCCGCGCGGCGAAAGGCTCCGGGCATAACCAAGGACGAAAAAAAGGCCATCAAAGCACAGGCGGTGCGCCGCAAAAAATGTCTTGTTGCTGCTGTGCTGACTGCCAACTTTCTTGTGCTTGGCTACTTCAAATACTGGTCCTATTTTGCGGAGCTGCTCTCCGGTGCATTTTTGGCCACAGCGCCGTCCTCACTGGGGCTGGTTATGCCGCTTGGCATCAGCTTTTACACGTTTCAGGCCGTCGGTTATCTGATTGACTGCTACCGTGGTCGGCACCCGGCAGAGAAAAACTACGTCCGTTTTCTGCTTTTCATCAGCTTTTTCCCGCAGCTGATCCAGGGTCCCATCAACCGCTACGGAGAGATGGCCCCGCAGCTCACTGCCCGTCACATCTGGAACTGGGAGCGTACCAAGAGTGCACTGTTCCTGTTTCTGTTCGGCGCAATGAAGAAATATGCCATCGCAAACCTGACCGCCCCGACGATTGCCGCCATCCTCGACGGCAATGACCCCAAGCTGGCCGGTTCTATGGCACTGCTGGCCATTTTGCTGTACTCGCTGCAACAGTATGCAGATTTTTCCGGCGGCATTGATATGGTATTGGGTGTTGCGCAGCTGTACGGCATTGAGATGATGCCCAACTTCCGGCAGCCGTATTTTTCTACCTCGCTGGGGGATTTCTGGCGGCGCTGGCATATTTCGCTGGGTGCGTGGATGCGTGATTACCTGTTCTATCCCTTTGCACTGACCAAGCCGATGCAGCGCTTCGGCAAGTGGGCCACATCGCATTGTGGCAAGCATTTTGGCCGTGTGCTGCCCGCTGCAGTCGCCAACCTGCTTGTGTTTGCTGTGGTCGGCATCTGGCACGGCCCGCAGGCGCACTACCTTGCCTGGGGTCTGTATAACGGTCTTGTCATTGCGCTGGCTGACCTGCTGGAGCCCGCTTTCAAAAAGCTCAACACAGCGTTGCACATTCCTACCGAAAGCCGCGGCTGGCACGTTTTTCGCATCGTGCGGACCTTTATCATCGTCAACATCGGCTGGTACTTTGACCGCAATGAGTTTGTGCAGGGGTGCATCTACCTGCGCAACACCTTTACGGATTTCAATTTGTCCGCATTGGCCGCGAATGCACCCGGCGCTTTCGCGGCAGTCTCCGGCCCTGCCTGGGGGCTTGTCATCATCAGTACCCTTCTGGTCTTTGCCCATAGTGTGCTGAAGGAACAAGGCCGCGACCCTTACGCAGAGGTACAGCGGCTGCCGCTTGCGCTGCGCTGGGGTTTATACTATCTTGTTATTTTCATGGTACTCCTCAGCTTTATCTGCGTCAATGAAACCGTTGGTTTCCTCTATGCCAACTTTTAAGAAAAGGGCTTTCTATGCAAACAAACATTCTGGACTGGCTTGAAGCCACGTCCGCCCGCTGCCCGGATGCCCCCGCTGTGGGAGATGACCAGACAGACTGTACCTGGGCACAGTTGGCCGACACGGCCCGCCGCGCCGGCAGCTTTCTGGCGTCCCGCACGATGCCGCGCCGCCCGGTGGCATTTTACCTGGAAAAATCCGTTTCCGCCTTTGCTGCCATGCTTGGCACAGTCTACGCGGGCTGCTGCTACTCGGTGCTTGACACCCGCCAGCCCGCTGCCCGCACTTTGCAGGTATTGGATACTTTGACCCCTGCACTTCTTGTTACGGACGAGGCCCACGCTGCCGCAGCCGCCGCGCTGGGGTACAGCGGGCAAATCATCCGGCTTGACGATCTGCTGGCCGCACCCGCGGACGCTGCCCTGCTGGCAGCCCGCCGCCGTCAGGCTGTGGACGTTGACCCTCTGTATATCAACTTCACAAGCGGAAGCACCGGTGTGCCAAAAGGCGTCACCGTCAGTCACCGCTCGGTGCTGGATTTTATCCCGCAGTTTGCCGAAATTTTCGGCATCACACAAAACGATATTCTGGGCAATCAGGCTCCCTTTGATTTTGACGTTTCGGTCAAAGACCTGTACACGGCACTGTACACGGGGGCTAAGGTGCAGATCATCCCGCGCGCTTATTTCAGTCAGCCCACAAAACTCATGGACTATCTGGCAGACCATGAGGTCACCATACTTGTCTGGGCCGTCAGTGCCATGTGCTTTGTCTCCATCATGAACGGCTTCAGCTACCGTATACCTTCCCGCGTGCGGCAGGTATTGTTCAGCGGCGAAGTCATGCCCATCAAGCACCTGATGAAGTGGAAGTCCGCTCTGCCGCACGCCCGGTTTGTGAACCTCTACGGCCCGACAGAAATTACCTGCAACTGCACCTACGCCATTTTGCCGGACCGCGATTTTGCCCCGGATGAGGCGTTGCCCATCGGACGCGCGTTTCCCAACGAGAAGGTCTTTCTGCTGGACGAGAACGACGCCCTTGTCACCGTGCCCGGGCAGGCAGGGGAGATCTGCGTTTCCGGTACGGCGCTTGCTCTCGGCTACTATGCTGACCCTGTGCGCACAGCGCAGGCCTTTACCCAGAATCCGCTGAACACCAACTGGTATGAGCGTATTTACCGCACCGGCGATCTGGCCCGCTACGACGAAAGCGGCAGCCTGTATTATATTGGCCGCCGGGATTTCCAGATCAAGCACATGGGACACCGCGTAGAGCTTGGCGAAATTGAAGCTGCCGCTATGCGCTGCGACGCCGTGACCCGTGCCTGCTGCACGTTTGATGCCGAACGCCAGCGGCTCCACCTGTTTTACACGGGCAGCTGTGAGAAAGTCGCCCTGCTGGCTGCGCTGAAAGAAAGTCTGCCGCCTTTTATGCAGCCGAATACTGCTGTGCAGCTGGACGAGATGCCGCTGAATAAGAACGGCAAAATTGACCGCACGGCACTGGCTGCCCTGACGAAAAAAGGAGCCCATAAATGACCGACGCTTCTTTGCAAAAAATTGCTGCCACCTACGGCACACCGACGTTTTTCTTTGACACTGACGCTTTGCAGGCCCGCGTGCGCGCTATTCAGGCAATCTGGGGCAGGGAAATCGACCTTTGCTATTCCATCAAAGCCAACCCATTTCTGCTGCCTGCCATGATGCAGGTCACTGCGCGGCTGGAAGTATGCAGTCCCGGAGAGCTTTCGCTCTGCGAGAGCCTGCATGCTGCGGATGCACGTGTTATCTATTCGGGTGTTAATAAGACGCCCGTGGATATTGCCCGCGCCGTGGCCGACGGCGTCGGCACCTGCACAGCGGAATCTCTGCTGCAGGTCCGCTATCTGCAGGATGCTGCACGTAAGGCCGCCAAACGGCTGCCTGTGCTGCTGCGGCTGAACGCGGGCAGTCAGTTCGGCATGTCAAAGGAGGATCTTTTCACCGCATTGGCGCATCGCAGGGAAACACCTGATCTGGAGTTTATCGGCATTCACTACTTTGTCGGGACCCAGCGCAAAAAGCTGGTCAATCAGCAAAAAGAGCTGGCCATGCTGCGGGAACTGTACGCTGAAATTGAGCAGACCTTCGGCCTGCGTCTACCGGAACTGGAATACGGCCCAGGGCTGGCGGTGCCGTATTTTGACGGCGACGATTTTACCGACACACTGTCCCCGGCCAAAGACCTTGCACCAGCACTGCGCGAAGTCAGCAGCTGGGTCCATCTGACCGTTGAGATGGGCCGCTTTTACACCGCCGAATGCGGTTATTACCTGACCACCGCCATGGACTGCAAGGACCACGGCGGGCAGCACTACTGCATTGTGGACGGTGGAATGAACCACTTGAATTATCTTGGCCAGATCATGGGTATGAAACGCCCGCATCTGCGCCATTTTGCTGCCCGGGCAGCTTCCGTACAGGACTGGACACTTTGCGGCAGCCTTTGTACTACGAACGATGTTCTTGTGCGCAGTATGCCGCTGGCCGGACTATGCCCCGGCGACCTGCTTGTTTTTGAAAACACCGGTGCCTACTCTGTTACGGAAGGACTTGGTCTGTTTTTGAGCCGCGACCTGCCGCAGGTCATTCTGTGGCAGAACGGCACGCCGCACCCGGTACGCAGCGAAACGCCGACCTATCCCATCAATACACCCGCTGTGTAAGATAATTTGAAAAGGAGAAATACCAATGGAACGTTTACTGGAAATTTTAAGCGAAATCAAAGAGGACGTGGACTTTTCCACCTGTACAACGCTGATTGATGACGGCATCCTGGACTCTTTCGACATTCTGCAGATCATCTCGGCCCTGAATGAGGAATACGACATTTCGATCCCCGCATCCGAAATCATGCCGCAGAACTTCAACAGCGCCGAGACCCTTTACAAGATGGTCCAGCGCCTGCAGGAAGATTGATGTCCGAGATGGCCGGAATGCCCGAAATATAAGATAACGCTTGCATTTATTCCAAACTTATTGTATAATACTAAAAGCGGACAGGGCTGAATTGCGCTGTTTCGCGTACAGATGCAGGTCCCGCGCGTGGGCAGCCTGTGAACCATGTCAGGCGGGGAACCGAGCAGCATTAAGCGGCGCTTGCCCAGTGCCGCGGTCAAGCCTGCATCTGTACGCAAAGCAGCGCAGCCGCGTGCTCTGCCCGCTGTTTTTTGTAGCTTTGCAGGAGGTGAGCCGATGTACCGTGCCCTGTATCGAAAATGGCGTCCCCAGCGCTTTGCGGACGTGGTTGGCCAGACGGCCATCGTCACAGCCCTGCAGAACCAGATTTCTGCCGGGCGCATCGGCCATGCGTATCTGTTCACCGGCACCCGCGGCACCGGCAAGACGACCTGCGCCAAGATCTTTGCCAAGGCGGTCAACTGTCTGGACACCTCCAGCCCTGACCCCTGCGGCGAGTGTGAAATTTGTAAGGGCATTGACTCCGGCTCCGTCATGGACATCATCGAGATGGATGCCGCGTCGAACAACGGCGTTGACGACATCCGCGACCTGCGCGACGAGGTGGCCTATCTGCCGTCAGTCTGCAAGTACAAGGTCTACATCATCGACGAGGTGCACATGCTCTCCACCGCGGCGTTCAACGCGCTGCTCAAAACGATGGAGGAACCGCCCGAGCACGTCATCTTTATCTTAGCCACCACCGAGGTGCAGAAGGTTCCCGTCACGATTTTGAGCCGCTGCCAGCGGTATGACTTCACCCGCATCACGGCGGATGACATTGCCGGGCGGCTGCTCTACGTGGCTGGGCAGGAGAAGATCGAGCTGGACGAGAACGCCGCACAGTTGATTGGCCGTCTGGCCGACGGTGCCATGCGTGACGCGCTGTCCATTCTGGACACCTGCGCCGGTGTCGACAATCACGTGGACGAGGCGCTCGTCCGCCGTATGGCCGGTGTCACGGACAGGGGCTACCTGTTTGAGATCAGCGACGCCATCGCGGCAGGGGACTCCGTCACTGCACTGGAAAAAATCGCCGAGCTGCGCCAGCAGAGCGTCGATATGCGCCGCCTCTGCATGGAGCTCGCCGGGCATTACCGCAATCTGATGCTCTGCGCGCTGCCGGGCGGCACGTCACTTCTGACCGGCATCTCGCCGGAGGAGGAGGCCGCCTACACCCAGCGCAGGGACTTCCCGCAGCGGGAGGCCATCCGTGCGGTCAATGCGTTCGGCTCGGCACTTGAGAAAATGAGCCGCGGCACTGACCAGCGCATTGAGCTGGAGCTGGCGATTTTCTCGCTGACTCAGCCCGAGACTGCCGCCGCACCTGTTATCATCCAGCAGCCCGCCCCAGCAGCACTCGCCGCGCCTCAGGCGTTCGCCAGCGCGCCGTGCGCCTACACAGCAGCGCCGCCGGTACAGGCTGCGCCCTCTGTAGTGCCGCCCGTGGTACAGCCGCAGAACGTTCCCGCCGCTGCACCGGATGATGTACCGCCGCCCATTGACGATGACCCGCCGTTCCTGCAGCCGGAGCTGAAGCCCGCCCCGCAGCAAACTCCCGCGCCGGTACCGCCAGCACCCGCTGCCCCGGCTCCGCGTAAGGCCGAGCCGCCGCGGCAGGCAGGCCCGCTGGAGCCGTTCGCCTTCTGGCCCGCCGTGCTGGCCGATTTGGAGGAGAATGATGCAATGCTCATCTCCTTTTTACGCGGCACCCGGGCCTACTGTGACGGCAAGCGCGTGCTGTTTGAGTGCAGCGACGCCTTCCGAGATTATATCCGCAATAACCGGGAGGTCAGCAAGCGTCTTAAGGAAACTATCTACCGTGTATCGCGCACCAAGTACAGTATCGGCCCCTATGAGGAGCCAAAGACCGACGACACCACCGCTGCCGTCAGCCTGGATGAGACCCTGCACACGATGCAGGCGCTTGGTGTCGATTTGAAAATCGTTGATAAATAATTATTTTTGGAGGATACAACCATGAAAGCAAGACTGCCCAAGGGCTATGGCCGGCCCGATCCCAACGCCATGATGCGTCAGGTCCAGAAGATGCAGGACGACATCCGCGCCAAGCAGGAGGAGCTCGAAGCCAAGGAGTACACCGGCACCGCCAGCGGTGAGATGGTCACTGTCACGATGAACGGCAAGCATGAGATCACCGCCGTCAAGATCAAGCCCGAGGCAGTGGACCCCGATGATATTGAAATGCTTGAGGATCTGATTGCCGCCGCCGTCAACAGCGCCTCCGCTGCCGTTGACAAGGACTCCGAGGAGGAGATGTCCAAGATGACCGGCGGTCTGAACATCCCCGGTCTGGGCTAAGAGGCTGCCTATGTTCAACAACAATGTTGAGCCGCTGGAAAATCTGATCGACCAGTTTGCCCAGTTTCCCGGAATTGGCCGCAAAAGTGCGGTGCGTATGGCCTATCAGGTCATGTCGATGCCGCCCAAGCAGGCCATGGAGCTGGCCAAGGCGATTGAGCACGCCAAAAGTGACCTGCACCGCTGCCGCATCTGCCAGGACTACACCACCGGCGATGTCTGCAAGATCTGCGCCTCCCAGAAGCGGGACCGCAGCATCATCTGCGTGGTCGAGGGCCCGCGCGACATCAAATCGATTGAGCGCACCCACGAGTACAACGGCCTGTACCATGTGCTGCACGGCCTGATTTCGCCGATGGATGGCATCGGTGCAGATCAGCTCTGCATCAAGGAGCTGCTGGCCCGTCTGAATGACACCGTCAAGGAGGTCATCATGGCCACCAGCCCGACGGTGGAGGGCGAGGCCACGGCGATGTATATTGCCAAACTCATCAAACCTCTGGGCATCAAAACGACCCGCCTGGCCTATGGCCTGCCCGTCGGCTCGAGTCTGGAATACGCCGATGAGACGACGCTGTACCGCGCCATGGCCGGACGCGGCGAGATGTAAAAAAATTCCTGTACCGTTTTTGCCGGTACAGGTTTTTTATTGCAGCTTTATTTCAGCAGACTGTAATCCCGCAGACAGCGCTGTACACCCGTCAGGGTATCGTCAAAGCCGACACCCGCTGCCGCACGGAACCTGCCGCCGTCCATCAGCAGGCTGCGCTGCCAGTCTGCCGTCTCTATGACGGGGTGGATGTCCAGCAGCGCACAGGCGCGCCGGGCCGTCGTGACCATGTCGCAGTCGTTCTCGCTGCCAAAGTTGTACACACCGCCCGGCAGTTCCATGGCTTGGGTCAGCCGCTCCACGACCTCCCGCACATAGGTGATGCCGCGGTAGTCCCGCATCGAAAACCGCAGCGTCTCCTGCCGCATAGCGGCGGTCAGCAGGTTCAGCAGGAAGTTACCGCGGATCGGCAGGCCGTACCCGGGCAGGTCGTACATCCAGGCCGCCCGCAGCAGCACGGCATCGGGCAAAATATCCAGCACGCGCTGCTCCATCTCCTGCTTGTGGCGGCCATAGACGTTGGCAGGGGAGAGCGGTGTATCCTCGTCAAACGGCCCGTGCTCAGTAAGGCCCGTGTAGACCTGGTCAGAGCTGAACGCAACCAGTTTTGCGCCGCTTTTTTGCGCTGCAGCCGCCATCCAGCACGGCAGCAGAATGTTGGCGCGGTAGGACTCGTCCGGGTGCTTTTCGCTGTAGCCCGTGTCGGAGAGCGCCGCCGTGTGTACGATCACGTCCGGCTGCTCGCGCCGCACCCAGTCGGCCACGGTCTGCTCATCCGCTGCGGCCGGCATTCCTTTGGGGAAGGCGCACAGCTCGTACCGCCCCGCCAGCTGGGTCATGATGCGCGCCCCCACAAAGCCGCCCGCGCCGGAGACCAATAGCTTTTTCATGTCTTTTCCCTCGCAATACGATTTTTGTCTTTATTGTACCGTTTTTGCGCAGCTGTTGCAAGCGGCTTGACAAATTCCGCGCTGGTTTGTATAATAAGAACACCTAAAACAAGGTGTGGATTTTTACAGTTCTGATACTACTTTTCGCCACACAGCGCTTTCTTTCCGGGAAAGCGTTGTGTGGTTTTTGTTGTGTCAAAAGGAGGAGCCCATGAACGATACCTTCATGAAAGAAAAGCCGATTTTTCCGCTGCTGACCTCAATGGCCCTGCCCATGGTCGTTTCGATGCTGGTCAATGCACTGTACAACATCGTGGACAGCCTCTTTGTCGCCCGCATCAGTGAGGAAGCCATGACTGCGCTGTCCCTCGTCTACCCGGTGCAGAACCTCATCAACGCGATTGCCATCGGCTTCAGCATCGGCACTGCCGCGCTGATCTCGCTGCATCTCGGTGCAGGCAACAAAGAAAAGGCTGACATGGCCGCTACCCACGGCATGGTGCTTTCGCTGATCCACGGCGTCGTGATTTCCATCGTCTGCACCGCCATCATGCCGCGGTTCCTGCGCTCCTTCACCAGCGACGAGACCGTCATTGCCATGGGCGTGACCTACTCCCGCGTTGCCTTTATGTTCGCCGTCGTCATCATGGCCGCCATGGCGTTTGAGAAGATCTTTCAGGCGGTGGGCCGGATGAACATTACGATGATCGGCCTGATGGGCGGCTCGGTCTGCAACATCATTCTGGACCCGCTGCTGATTTTCGGCATCGGCCCGTTCCCCAAAATGGGCATTGCCGGTGCGGCGCTGGCTACCGGCATCGGCCAGATGGTCCCTGTCATCTTCTATCTGATCGTCTACTTCGTCAGCCCTATCCCGGTCAGGCTGCGCTCCGGCTGCCTGAAGCCGGACGCCAAAATGGCCCTGCAGCTCTATTCCATCGGCGTACCGGCCATCCTGAATCTGGCGCTGCCCTCGGTGCTCATCACCTTCCTGAACTCGCTGCTGGCCGTCTACTCTCAAAGCTATGTCGTCGTGCTGGGTATCTACTATAAATTACAGACCTTCCTGTACCTGCCCGCCAACGGCATTGTGCAGGGTCTGCGCCCCATCATCGGCTACAACTACGGCGCGGGGGAGTATGACCGCGTCAAAAAGCTCTACCGCACGTCCATGGGCATGTGCGCCGCCATCATGGCCGCGGGCACGGTGCTCTGTCTGGCGCTGTCCGGCCAGCTGATCGGGCTTTTCAGCTCGAACGCCGAGACCATCGTCATCGGCACGTCGGCCCTGCGCATCATCTGCGTCGGCTTCATCGTCTCGACGATTTCCGTCGTCGCCTCCGGCTCGCTGGAGGGTCTCGGCATGGGCGTACAGTCACTGGTCATCTCGCTGTGCCGTTACATCGTCGTCATCATGCCGCTGGCCTGGCTGTTCTGCCGCCTGCTGGGTGCCGACGGCATCTGGAACGCCTTCTGGGTGACCGAGGTCATCACGGCGGGCATTTCAATGGTCGTATACCACAAGAGCGTGAAGCTGAAATAAACCAACAGGAGCCTGACCACAGCCGGTCAGGCTCCTGTTTTATATAAGTAAAAGGCTTCCCCAGAGGGGGAAGCTGTCACCGAAGGTGACTGATGA
>ENA-ORUI01001811-ORUI01001811.1-human-gut-metagenome-genome-assembly--contig:-NODE-1811-length-20042-cov-7.471957_pt1 | contig 20042 bp, 21 predicted proteins | sample MGYA00242078_ERZ509205 | MGnify/ENA primary metagenome ERZ509205 (study PRJEB26280, sample SAMEA2338828) | human gut metagenome | biome: human gut; feature: human-associated habitat; material: faeces... | reverse complement strand
CTACGACATTCTGGGTGTCAACATTCCCAGCACCAGCATTCCGGTCTCGCCGGGACGCAACCTGGCGGTCGTGCTGGAAACGGCTGCCATCAACAACCGCCAGAAAAAGATGGGCTACAACGCCGCCAAAGAGCTGCTGATCCGTCTGGGTCTGGACGATAAAATGGACTAAGGAGCAGACGCATTTATGGAAGAACTCAAGCAGAAGCTGACCGGGGCCGGGATCCCCTGCCGGGAAAACGAGCCGCTGGCAGCCCACTGTACTTTTAAGATCGGCGGTGCGGCACAGCTGTTCGTGCAGCCGGAAACGGAACCCCAGCTCTGCCGTGCGGTCGCGCTGTGCCGGGAGACCGGCTCCCGCTTTTACCTGCTGGGAAACGGCAGCAACATCCTGTTTGCCGATGAAGGCTATGCCGGGGCGGTGATCGATGTTTCGGCGCTGCACAGCCCGGTGGAGGTCTCCGACGGCATTCTGCGGGTGGGGGCCGGTGCACGGCTTTCGGCGGTCTGCAAAGCGGCGCTGGAACACGGCCTGACCGGCCTGGAATTCGCGTACGGCATCCCCGGCACCATCGGCGGGGCGGGTTACATGAACGCCGGTGCCTACGGCGGTGAGATGAAGGATGTGCTGGTATCGGTGCGCTGCCTGACCGCAGACGGCACGGTGGAAGAACTTCCGGCCGCTGCGCTGGACCTGAGCTACCGGCACAGCATTTTTGAGACCAACGGCAGCTGCATCCTGTCCGCGGTGCTGCAGCTGCAGCCCGGGGACCCGGAACAGATCCGCGCCCGGATGGACGAATTGATGGCCAAGCGGGTGGAGAAGCAGCCGCTGGACAAACCCAGCGCCGGCAGCACCTTCAAGCGCCCGGCGGGTGCTTTTGCGGCAGCGCTCATTGACCAGTGCGGCCTGCGGGGATACCGTCACGGCGGCGCGGCAGTCAGCGACAAGCACTGCGGCTTTGTGGTGAATCTGGGCGGTGCGACCTGCGCGGATGTGCTGGCACTGTGCGATGAGGTGCGTGCCATTGTAAAGGAAAAGACAGGCTACGACCTCGAAAAAGAGATCCGCGTGGTGAAGTGAAAAAGAAACGGGGAATCGGAACATGGAGCTTTTGATCGTCAGCGGGCTTTCCGGCGCGGGAAAATCGGTCGCGATGAACGCGCTGGAAGATATCGGCTTTTTCTGCATCGACAACGTCCCGGCGGGACTGCTGCCCAGCATCACGGCGTTTTCCAAGGCGGGTGACAACCAGCTGGAACGGGTGGCGCTGTCCATGGACGTGCGCGGCTGCCGTACGCCGGAAGCCATTGAGCAGGCACTGGCACAGCTGGACGCACAGGAGACCCCCTACAAGATCCTGTTTCTGGATGCGCCGGACGATGTGCTGATGCGCCGGTACAGTGAGACCCGCCGCCGGCACCCCATCAGCATTTCGGAGGGCATCTCCACCCGGGAAGCTTTTTTGAAAGAACGGCAGATCTTGAAGCCGCTGCAGGAGCGGGCGGATTACGTCATCGATACGGCACTGCTTTCCACAGCCCAGAACAAAGAGCGCATCTGTGATCTGTTTGTGCAGAACGGCGGGGCCAAAAGCGCCATGCGGCTCACCATCATGTCCTTTGGCTTCAAGTTCGGCATCCCGCAGGAAGCGGATCTTGTGCTGGATGTGCGCTGCCTGCCCAACCCCTTCTATGTACCGGAACTCAAGCACAAGACCGGCCTGGAGCAGGAAGTGGTGGACTTTGTGATGAGACACCCGGAAGCACAGGAACTGCTCAAACGCTATGAGCATTTTCTGGAGTATGCCCTGCCGCTTTACGTCAAAGAAGGCAAAAGCCAGCTGACCATTGCGGTGGGCTGTACCGGCGGCAAACACCGTTCCATCACCTTTGCGCGTAAGATCGCGGAATACTGCCGCATGCTGGGCTATGAACCCGGCGTGCAGCACCGTGATTCCACCCGCTGATAGAATTGAGGCATCAGTATGAGTTTTGCATCCCGTGCACGGGAGGAGATCGCACAGCGCAGTCTGCAGAAGGACTGCTGTGTGCGGGCGGCGGCCTATGGCTTTGCCTGCTTTGCCAAATATTTTGACGCCCGGGGGCTGGTGCTGCAGACCGAACAGCCCCACACGGCACAGGCCGCACAGCAGTTGTTTGCGCGCTGTGGTGTGCAGGGCGAGATTCTGGAAAAACAGCGCCCCAGCGGGATCCTGTACGAGTTCAACATCCGCCGGCCGGAGCAGGTGCAGCGGATGCACGAGCTGTTCGGCACCACCGGCAGCGAGACCAGTCTGCAGATCGACCCGGCCATGATCCGCTGCCAGACCTGTGTCAGTGCGTACATTGGCGCGGCGTTTTTGTGCGGCGGCACCGTCACGGATCCGCAGAAGGAGTACAATCTGGAATTTCTGACCTCCCGTACCAATCTGGCACGGGACTTTGAGGCGTTGCTGGCCGAGCATGAGTTTGCCCCCCACCGCACCCGCCGCAATGGTGTCAACCTGATCTATGTCAAGACCAGCGCCAGCGTGGAGCGGCTGCTGCGTTTCATCGGCGCGGCCGATGCGGCAGAACAGATGCATGGACTCAAGCAGATCAAGCAGGTGCGCAATCTGAGCAACCGGCTCACCAATTGTGATACCGCCAACCTGAGCAAGACGGTTCGCGCCAATGCGCAGACCCGGAAGGCCATCTGCTACCTGAAAGAGCATGGGGCACTGGCACGCCTTTCGGAGCCGCTGCAGCAGGCGGCAGAGATGCGGCTCCGGTATCCGGATCTGTCCCTGACCGCACTGTGCAGCCGTTTTGATCCGCCGGTGAGCAAATCGGGGCTGTCCCATCGCATGAAAAAGCTGGAAGCGGAGGCGGAAGCCCTGCGCAGCCGGCTGAAACAGGAGGCAGAGCATTGAGCGAGATCAGCGAAAATAACCGGCTTGGCCGGGATTTTGTACATCTGCACATTCACACGGAGTACAGTCTGCTGGACGGCGCCTGCCGCATCGACCAGCTGATGGACCGGGTCAAGGAGTGCGGCCAGACCGCCATTGCCTGCACCGACCACGGCGTCATGTACGGCTGTGTGCAGTTCTATAAGGCAGCCAAAAAGGCGGGCATCAAGCCCATCATCGGCTGTGAAGTCTATGTGGCTACCCGCACCCGTTTTGACAAGGTGAACAAGATCGACGGCAACAACCATCTGATCCTGCTGTGCAAGAATGAGACCGGCTATAAGAACCTCATCAAGATGGTGTCGGCCGGCTTTGTGGAAGGATTTTATTCCAAACCCCGCATCGATAAGGAGCTGCTGCAGCAGTATCACGAGGGACTGATCTGCCTGTCCGCCTGTCTGGCCGGTGAAATTCCCCAGGCAATTCTGGCGGGCGACTATGACCACGCCAAGGAAGCTGCGCTGTGGTACCGAGATCTGTTCGGGGAGGAAAACTACTACATCGAACTGCAGGACCACGGCCTGAAGGAGGACAACGTCGTCCTGCCCCAGCTCATCAAGCTGGCGCGGGAGACGGGTATCCCCATGGTGGCCACAAACGACTCCCACTATCTGCGCAAAGAGGATGCCAAAATGCAGGGCATCCTGCTCTGCATCCAGACCGGCAAGACCATTCAGGATGCCGACCGCATGGAGTTTCAGACGGATGAGTTTTACGTCAAAACCACCGATGAAATGTACGACCTGTTTTCCATGGTGCCGGAAGCCTGTGAGAATACGGCAAAAATTGCAGAACAGTGCAATTTTGATTTTGATTTTGGCCATACCAAGATCCCGTACTATAAGGCTCCCGACGGGATGGACAACCAGAAATTCTTTGAGAAACTCTGCTGGGATGGTCTGGAGCGCCGCTACGGCCCCAACGTCCCGCAGGCCAACAAAGACCGCCTGGAATACGAGATCGGCGTGGTCAAGAAGATGGGCTATACCAACTACTACCTCATCGTCTGGGACTATGTCAACTACGCCAAGAGCCAGGGCATCCCGGTCGGGCCGGGCCGCGGCTCCGGTGCGGGCAGCATTGCAGCTTACAGCGTGGGCATCACCGACATCGACCCCATCCGCTACAACCTGATCTTCGAGCGGTTCCTGAACCCGGAGCGCGTCAGTATGCCCGATTTCGATGTGGACTTCTGTTACGAGCGCCGGCAGGAGGTCATTGACTACGTCAACCGCAAGTACGGGGCCGATCATGTGGCACAGATCGTCACCTTCGGCACCATGGCGGCCCGCAATGCCATCCGCGATGTGGGCCGCGTGATGGGCATTCCATACCAGCAGGTGGATACTGTGGCCAAGCTGGTGCCCATGGAGTTGAAAATGACCCTGAAGCGGGCGCTGGAAGTTTCCACGGAACTGAAAGCCCTGTACGACACCGATCCGCAGGTGACCGAGCTGATCGATACGGCCCTGAAGGTGGAAGGGATGCCGCGGCACGCGTCCACCCATGCGGCAGGCGTCGTGATCACCCCGGAACCGACGGATTATTATCTGCCGCTTGCCACCAACGACGGCCTGCCGGTGACCCAGTTCAATATGACCGAGATCGAAGAACTGGGTCTTTTGAAAATGGACTTTCTGGGTCTGCGCACCCTGACCGTCATCCGGGATGCGGAGGTTGCGGTGCAAAAGCAGCACCCGGAGTTTTCCATCCGTGATCTGGACTATGACGACCCGGATACCTACAAAATGCTTGGTCAGGGCGATACCGAGGGCGTGTTCCAGCTGGAATCCTCCGGCATGAAGCAGGTGCTTGTGGGCTTGCAGCCCCAGAACCTTGAAGATGTCATCGCTCTGATCAGTCTGTACCGCCCGGGCCCCATGGACTCCATTCCCACCTATCTGCGCAACCGGCACGAGCCGGACAAGATCAGCTACAAGACCCCGCAGCTGGCGCACATTCTGGATGTGACCAACGGCTGCATCGTCTATCAGGAGCAGGTCATGCAGATCTTCCGGGAGCTGGCCGGCTTCTCCTTCGGACAGGCAGATAACGTCCGCCGCGCCATGAGCAAAAAGAAGCACGCCGTCATGGAAGCCGAGCGGGAACATTTTGTGCACGGCTGCACCGAGCCCGGTCACGAATGCCCGGGCTGTGTTGCCAATGGCATCCCGGAGCAGGTAGCAAACCAGATCTACGACGAAATGTCCAGCTTTGCGTCCTACGCCTTCAACAAGAGCCATGCGGCCTGCTACGCCTATGTGGCTTTCCAGACGGCTTATCTCAAGTGCCATTACCCCAGCCAGTTCATGGCAGCACTGCTCACCAGCGTGTTAGATAATACCGATAAGGTCATCGAGTATTCCGGCGAGTGCGCCCGTTTGGGCATCAAGGTGCTGCCGCCGGATGTAAATATTTCCAACGGCGGCTTTACCGCCGATGATAACGGACAGATCCGTTTTGGGCTGAACGCCGTGAAAAACGTAGGCCGCAACCTCATCGAGAACGCAGTCACCGAGCGTAAGGAAAAGCCCTACACAAGCCTTTATGATTTCTGCAAGCGGATGCACGGCAGCGAGCTGAACCGCCGCGCGGTGGAAAGCCTGATCAAAGCCGGTGCCTTTGACTGCTTTGGCTCTAACCGCCATAGTATGGTGGAAGCGGTAGAGGGCATTCTCAAGAGCATCGAGACCGACTCCCGCCGCAATCTGGAGGGGCAGCTGGATCTGTTCTCCGTAATGAGCGGGGAAGTGCAGCAAGGCCCGCAGGAGGATGTCTACGAGATCCGCCCTTTGACAGAGTACACCCCTGCCGAGCTGTTGCAACAGGAAAAAGAGGTCAGCGGCCTGTACCTGTCCGGTCATCCGCTGGACGCCTACCGGGAAAAATCTGCCCGCATCGGCTCCCACACCATCAAAGACCTCACCGGCGAGGATGCCCATGTGCAGGACGGCGAAAAGGTGCGCATTGTGTGCGCAGTGGTCAAAAACCGCATGATGACAACAAAATCCAACAGCATGATGGCCTTTACCAGTGTGGAGGATCTGACCGGCACCATGGAGGTGATCGTGTTCCCCAAGGTACTGGACAGGTTCCGGGATGCTATTCAGGAAAACGCTGTTGTGGTCATCGATGGTCGACTTTCCGTGCGGGAGGATGAAGCCTCCAAACTGCTGGCAGACAGCATTCTGCCCATCGATAGCTACGACCCGACCCGCTTGGATAAAGGCCGCCCGGACCCTGTCAAAACAGCTGCCCGGCGGGTATTCATCCGTCTGCCGTCCCGTAGCTGCCCCCAGTACGATAAAGTGGTGAACCTGCTGGAGATTTTTGATGGCGATATCCCGGTGATTCTGTATCTGGAGGATACCAAGCAGAAGCTGGCCGCACCGCGCCGGCTGTACACTTCCGGGCATCCGCTCTTCTTCAAAGAGCTGGAGCGGCTGCTGGGCGCGGAAAACGTTGCAACAAAATGACATATTTGTGCACGAATGGCACCGCGTGGGGCGATTTTAAATTTGATGAGTTGCATAAACTACAAAAATAGCACGATATAACGTTATTATATCATGCTGCATAGATTTGCATAAAGTCTCAAAACCCTATTGAAATTTGTCTGGATAGTGTGCTATAATCAATAAAGGCGAATCAAAGCTGTTGCAAAGCAACAAGCCTGTTTCGGGAAGAAAAGGTTACAGGCAAAAGGGTAAATGAAGAACTGAACTGTAAATTGGAGGGAATCTCTCGTATGGAAAAGCAAATCAAAACGATTGGCGTGCTTACAAGCGGTGGTGATGCTCCCGGCATGAACGCTGCTGTGCGCGCTGTGGTACGCACCGGCCTGCATAAGGGCTTCCGTATGATCGGCATTCAGCGCGGCTATAACGGCCTGCTGAACGGCGAGTGCTTTGAAATGAACCTGCGCAGCGTTTCTAACATCATCTCTGCTGGCGGCACCATTCTGTATACGGCACGCTGCCTGGAGTTCAAGACCAAGGAAGGTCAGGATAAGGGCGCTGAAAAGTGCCGCGAGCTGGGCATTGATGCGCTGGTCGTTATCGGCGGCGACGGCTCCTACCGCGGTGCCCGTGCACTGGCACACCGCGGCATCCCCATGATCGGCCTGCCCGGCACCATTGATAACGATATCGGCTGCACCGATTACACCATCGGCTACGATACCGCCATGAACACCGCGCTGGAAATGATCGACAAGCTGCGCGACACCACCCAGAGCCACGACCGCTGCAGTGTGGTCGAGGTCATGGGCCGCAACGCCGGTTACATTGCCCTGAACGTTGCCATCGCCTCCGGTGCTATGGCTGTCCTGCTGCCGGAGAAGGAATTCGATATGCAGCACGACATTCTGGACAAGATCGCTGAGACTCAGAAGACCGGCAAGCGTCACTTCATCATCATCGTCGCCGAGGGCGTGGGCCACGCACAGGAGATCGCAAACGAGATCCAGGCCCGCACCGGCATCGACTCCCGTGCCACCATTCTGGGCCATGTCCAGCGCGGCGGCTCTCCCACGCTGCGTGACCGCGTGAACGCATCCGCCATGGGCTACCAGGCCGTGTGCCTGCTGGAGCAGGGCAAGTACAACCGCATCGTCGGCATGAAGGGCGAGAAGCTGGTGGACTACCCGGTGGATGAAGCACTCGAAATGACCAAGACCCTCGACCCCGTCCTGATCGACGTGTGCAACACCATTTCTATCTGATTTCCTGCATTGCATTTCTGGAGCTGTTCTCTTGGCTAGGCTGAGAGGGCGGCTCCTTTTTTGTTGGGTTATAATGGTGTTGCACACGTCGTTTCGATGGTTGCAAAGACCATTGGCATCTGATAGTCTAGGAACTAGACAATGTCCGTGACCTGGACGCGAAAAATTCGTTTTCCATTATGAAGGAGGTGAGCAGAATGGCTCATGAACTGCTGGCAAAATCGGATCATCAACTCGGGATGTGCCTGCGGATGCTGTATGCAGAAGGCATCCGCAGTTCGATTCCTGTTCACAGCGCGAAAAACGAGAAGGGAAAGATGGAGTTTCTCGTGACTGTGCCTGTGGACGGTGCACAATTTGAGGTGCTGGAACGGCGCTATCAGACCCTGATCGGCTAAAGGAAAAGCCGAGCGCAGAACAGCCGGACCGGCATAGAGAGAAGAGCTTGCACACGGAAAGTGCAGGCTCTTTTTCTTTTGGCTTTGCCGGGAGGACCGTAGCGTCTGCATTGGAATTTCTTTGAATGCGGCAAGAATCAATCTAGATATTAACGTCAAGCCGATAAAATTTTAATGACATAAACAGAGAGTATCTTTCAGAATTGATTTAAAGTCAACTCACAAATACGATATGGTACCGATTTCATGCATAAAAAATACGATTTGTATTTTTCCCTTTGCTTTGCAGAGTGCCGCTTGGTGTGGTATACTAGAACCGTACAAAAACGGTGTCCTGTGGGAGCAGTCTCCCGACACAGGTCACCCGGCAGGAGAGTGATTTGTTTGGAACTGGAACAGGCCCAGAAGCGTGTGGAGGAGCTGCGCGCTGTCATTGAAAAGAACAACCGGCTCTATTATGACCAGGATGCCCCGGAGCTGGAGGATTTTGAATACGATGCATTGACCCGGGAACTGAAAGCGTTGGAAGCGCAGTTCCCGCAGCTGATCACGCCGACTTCGCCGACCCAGAAAGTGGGCGGGACCCCCAGCGGGCGCTTTACCAAGGTGACCCATGCGGTCAAGATGGAAAGTTTGTTGGATGCATTTTCGTATGATGAGCTGCGCGACTTTGACCGCCGCGTACGGGATGCAGGCATCGAACCGGAATATGTGGTCGAGATCAAGATCGACGGCCTTTCCTGCAGTCTGGAGTATGAGAACGGAGAACTCGTCCGGGCGTCCACCCGCGGCGACGGCGTGGTAGGCGAGGATGTGACCCAGAACGTCCGGGCAATCAAACGCATCCCCAAGACGCTGAAAAATGCGCCGGAGTTTCTGGAGGTGCGCGGCGAGGTCTATATGCCGCACGAGGCTTTCCAGAAGCTGTGCGCGGAGCAGGAACTGCAGGGGGCCGCTCCCTTCAAGAACCCGCGCAATGCGGCGGCAGGTTCCCTGCGGCAAAAGGATGCAAAGATCACCGGAAGCCGCGGCCTGTCCATTTTTGTGTTCAACGTCCAGCAGATCCGCGGGAAGGAACTGACCCGCCATTCGGACAGTCTGGACTACCTCAAGAGCCTCGGTCTGCCGGTCTCGCCGCGCTACCATGTGGTGCACGACATCGAGCAGGCTATTGCGGAGATCGAGCAGATCGGACAGAACCGTTCCAAGCTGGATTTTGATATGGACGGTGCGGTCATCAAGGTAAACGATTTTGCCCAGCGGGAACAGATGGGTTCCACCAACAAATTCCCGCGCTGGGCCATCGCCTTCAAGTACCCGCCGGAGGTCAAGGAAACCATCCTGCGCAGCATCGAGGTGGCCGTGGGCCGCACCGGTGTCCTGACCCCCACGGCCTGCTTTGATCCGGTCTTTCTGGCCGGCACGACCGTGGCACGCGCCACCCTCCATAATGAGGACTTTATCCGGCAATTTGGTCTGTGCATCGGGGACACTATTCAGGTGCGCAAGGCCGGCGATATCATCCCGGAAGTGATCGGGGTCACCCGCCACGCCGAGGACGCTCAGCCCTACGAGATGCCGACGGTTTGTCCGTCCTGCGGCGCACCGGTGGTGCATCTGGAGGACGAGGCGGCGCTGCGCTGCGTGAACCCGGAGTGTCCGGCACAGGCTTTGCGCAACATCATTCATTTTGCGTCCCGGGATGCCATGGACATCGACGGTCTTGGCACGGCTGTGGCAACGCAGCTGGTGGAGAAAGACATGGTGCATTCGGCGGCAGACATCTATGCGCTTAGCCGGGAACAGCTGCTGACGCTGGACAAATTCAAGGAGAAAAGCGCGGACAATCTGCTGAACGCCATCCAGCGCTCAAAAGAGAACAATCTGGACAAGCTGCTGTTTGGCTTTGGCATTCGCAACATCGGCGACAAGGCGGCGGCATTGCTGGCAGAACATTTCGGTTCGTTGCAGGCTATCCGGGAAGCAGATGCCGCTGCCATCAGCGAGATCGACGGTTTTGGCGGTGTGATGGCCCAGAGCGTAGTGGAATTCTTTGCGAAGGAAGGCACCACAGACCTTGTGCACCGTCTGGCAGATGCCGGGGTCAACATGCAGTGGAAGGGCGAGCCCAAGGGCGACAAGCTGGCCGGTAAAACGCTGGTGGTTACCGGTACGCTGGAAACACTCTCCCGCAACGAGGCAGAAGCCCTCATCGTCAAAAACGGCGGCAAGGCCAGCGGATCGGTCTCCAAAAAGACTTCCTATGTGGTCGCCGGTACAGCAGCCGGTTCTAAGCTGACCAAAGCGCAGGCGTTGGGCGTTCCGGTGCTGACCGAAGCCGAATTCCTTGATCTGCTCAAAGAAGAATAATTACAATTTTGCATAGCCTCTGCGGCGTTTCGGGCCGCAGGGGCTTTTTTGTTTGTGTGTGGTTCTAAGCGGGTAGGAGCTGCATACACTGGTAACACAAGTTTCGTTGAAAGGAAGTGCCCATTGTGGACGAGTATTACCGCGCGATTCGTCTGTTGCCTGCATGGCTGGCGCAGCCGCTGGCCCGGCTGCCGCAGAATACCGCCGAAAAAGTGCACGAACTGCGGCTGCGGACAGGCTGTGGAATTTGCCTGTCCATTGCTGGGCAGCAGACGACGTTGGACGAACTGCCGGAATGCCCGCAGACCCTGCGCGGCAGGACGCTGGATGCTCTGCAGATGGACGAGATCCTTTATGTGCTCTGCGGCGGTTCAGTACATACCCATCAGGCCGAACTGGCGCAGGGCTACCTGACCACGGCATCCGGCTGCCGTGTGGGGGTGGGCGGTCGGTTCGTATTGCGCGGCCCGGAGGATATTGTGCTGCAGCGTCTTTTGTCGCTGAATTTCCGCATTGCGCGTCCAATTTGTACGGAACTTCCGGCGGAGCTGTGCACCCTTTTGCAGGGACATTTCATCGGGGCACTGCTGGTGGGAGAACCGGACAGCGGCAAGACCACCCTTCTGCGGCAGATCGCCCGGGAACTGGCTGCACAGAAACGGGCCGTGGCTGTGATCGACGAGCGAGGGGAACTTTTTCCGCCGGAGCGGCAGAATGGCGATGCCCTTGACTGCATCAGCGGCCTGCCCAAAGGCCGTGCGGTCCAGATGGCGCTGCGGACGCTGGCTCCGCAGGTGATCCTGCTGGACGAGCTGGGGGACCTGACCGAGGTCACCGCACTGGAACAGGGCTTTTTCAGCGGGGTGGAGTTTGTGGCCAGCGTCCATGCCGCCACGCTGGAGGACGCTCTGCAAAGGCCGCAGGTGCGGGCTTTACAGCAGCAGGGAGCACTGCGGTTTCTTTTCCTGCTGGAAGGACGCTGTGCACCGGGCCGGATCCGGGAGATCCGGCAGCTTCCGCTGCTATGATGCTGCACATTCTGGGTGCTCTGCTGTTGCCGTTGTGCGGCTGGCTGGCCGGGGATGCCATACAGGCCCGTGCGGTACAGCACCTTGCTGCATTGCAGAAATGCCTTGCGCTTCTGGAACGCATCCGGCAGGAGGTCGCGTTCCGCCGGGCAGACCTGCAGCAGCTTTATGCAGAGCTCTGCCGGGAAGGCATACTGGAATCCGGCGCACGCTGCTTACAGGAGGCCCCACCGCCGGAGGGCCTGACGCGGGAAGAACAGCAGTGCTTCCGGACGTGCATGTCCGGCCTTGGCCGTGCGGAAGCGCAGCAGGAGTGCGAACAGCTGGACTACTACCGGGCCCGCCTGCAGGCTTTGCAGCAAACGGCAGAACACGCTGCCCGGCGGCAGGCCGGTCTGCCCCGCAAACTGGGCCTTGCAGCCGGGATGGCAATGGCACTGCTGCTCATCTGAATTCGGAAATCTTGGAGGAAACAGCGCAGATGGAAATTGATCTGGTGTTCAAAATTGCAGCCATCGGCATCATTGTGGCGGTGCTCAATCAGCTCTTGATCCGCTCCGGGCGGGAGGATCAGGCCATGATGACGACCCTTGCCGGCCTTGTGGTGGTCCTATCCATTCTGGTCAAGCAGATCAGCACCCTGTTTGTTACCATCAAGGCGCTGTTTTCGCTGTGAGTTCCGCCTGGGTCACGCTGGGGCTGGTGGCAGTGCTGGCAGCGATGCATGCACTTTTGCAAAAGGAGCTTCCGGCCTATGCGCTCCTGCTTTCACTGGGAGCGATCGTCCTTCTGCTGGTGCGGCTGGGCGGCACCTTCCGCAGTGTTCTGGAGGGTGTCGCGCTGCTGGGACAGCAAACGGACAAGCAGGCGTTCCAATGCCTGCTGCGCAGCACGGGCATCCTGTTGCTTGCCGACTATACCCGTACCCTCTGCAAAGAGAGCGGAGCCGAGGCACTTGGCTGGTGTGCAGGGCTTGCGGGCCGCTGTCTGGTGCTGGCGGCAGTGTTCCCACTGCTGGAAGAAGTGTGTCAACGGATCTGGGGGCTGGCAGGATGAGCGGCAAAAAATACCGGGGGTTTCTGGCAGGGTTGGTGTTTCTGGCCGCAATGCCTTTTGGAACGGTGCGGGCTTTCGCACTGGAAAGCCTGCCCGGCCGGGAATTGTGGCAGCCCTACCTGACCCAAAGTGCACAGGGTGCAGCGGATTTTGCCCGGGACCCGGTGTCGGCATTGCTGAGCCTGCTGCCGGGTTCACCCGTGCAGCTTCTGGTCGATACCCTGCACAGCTACGCAGATCTTTTGCTGTTTCTGCTGCTGCTCACAGCTTTGTCATTTCTCGTTGGCGATGCAGCGGACGGTACCTTGCTGGACCTTGCGGCAGCCGGTGGCTGCGGGGTGCTCATCTGGGGTGATCTGCTGACACTGGCACAGTCTATCGGTGAACGCATGGACAGCTGGCGGCTGTTCCTCACGGGATTTCTGCCGGTGTGCGGCGCAGTCCTGACGGCAGGTGGAGAGGGAAACGCCGGAGCGGTGGCCAGCGGATTTCTGCTGAGCGTGCTGGCTCTGCTGGCACAGGGGATCGCGCTGTGCATCCGGCCGCTGCTGCAAAGCTATCTGGCCATCAGCATGGCCTGCTGCATCCACACGCAGACGGGTCTCCCGGAAGCCTGCAGGATGAGCGGGCAGCTGCTGCGAAAAAGCATTTCGGCGGGCGGAAAACTGTTTGCGCTTCTGCTTGGCGTACAGCGAGTGATCACACTGCAATTGGACCACACGACATCCCGTCTGGGCCAGATGCTGACGGGCAGTGTCCCGGTGATCGGGCAGGCGTTGAGCGGTGCGGCCGATACCGTATTGGCCGGGTTGCAGCTGCTCAAAAACTCTCTTGGAATCGCGGCACTGGTGATCCTTGGCGCGGAATTTGTTCCGCTGTATCTGGGACTGTTGTTCCACCTGGCAGTTCTGTCCGGGTGCAGGCTTCTGTGCAGCTTTGCCGGCATCGACCGGTGCCAGGCGCTGTTTGCCTGTCTGACGGAGGCGGTCCGGTGCATGGCGGCGGTCACAGCACTGTTCTTTTCGCTGACAATGGTCGGTGTCGCGTTGATGACAATGATGAACGGAGGGTGAAATGCGGGTCGTAACGGCATTCTGCCTTGCATGTGTCTGCACGGAGCTGCTAGTGCAGCTGGTGGAAGCGGGCTGGGCGCGCCGATGCATAAAAGTGGTTGCGGGGCTATATATTCTAACAGTTCTGCTCCGTGCAATTTCTGCACTGCCTGCACGGACCGCACAGTGGCTTCAGCCGGTGCAGGCATCTGCCTCCATCGAGGGCGTGGAAACCACGATCCTCACGGAGGCGGCGAAGCGCTTGAATGAGATGTTGGCAGCGGAATGCGAGGCACAGACAGGCATCCCGGTCCGGGTGGAAACGGAATTGGAACAGACGCCGGACGGCATCCGCGCAGCTCGCGCGATCCTGTGGATGCCGCCGGACAGCCCGGCACAGGTACAGACACAGCTTGTGCAGCTTCTGCAAAAAGAACTTAGCACCGACGCTGTCACCGCAGCGGAAGAGGCGGAACCATGAAAAAAGCAACAATCACAACTGTTCTTCAGGGATGCAAAGGCCCGCAGGGGCGCACAAGACTTGCGGTGCTCATTGGCGGGGTGGCCATGCTGCTGTTGCTGCTGTCGGAGTTGATGCCGACTGGGACGAAGTCTGCTGCCGCCAGCACAGCCCCACAGGAAATCGCCGCGTATCAGACCCAGCTGGAAAACCGGCTTGAAACACTGATCGCTCAGATGGACGGAGCGGGAAAGACGACGGTGATGCTCACACTGGAAACGGGGGAGGAAACGATCTATGCACTGGATACGCAGTCCGGGCAGATGCAGGAACAGCAGACGCATGTTCTGCTGGAAGATGGCTCCGCCCTGGCAGAGACGATCTATCAGCCGCAGATCCGCGGCGTGGCCGTGCTGTGCGACGGCGGGGGAGATGTCCGCGTGGCAGCACGCATCACGGAGATGGTGGGAGCGCTGCTGGATCTGCCATCCAACCGGATCTGTGTGGAACAGCGCAAGCCATGATCTGACCCAGAACAAGGAGGATTCAAGATGAGAGCACTTTCCAGAAATACCCGGCGGGTGACCGCGCTTACGCTGGCCGCTGCCCTTGTCATTGCCGTTTATCTGAACTGGCAGTATGCCCGCACCGATACCGGCATTGCAGCGGACGAGGAAGCCCAGGTCGTTTCGGCCGAGCCTGTGCAGTCGGACACGGTCCTGGACGGCCTGCCCACGGAAGCCGAAACAGTGTCGGCCGCGAACAAAAACTACGGGGAAGCACAGCTGGTCAGCGTGGCAAGCGACAGCGGCGCAAAGTTCTTTGAAGAGGCACGCCTGAAACGGGAAAAGGCGCACGATGAAGCCATGGACACCCTGCAAAAAACCATGAAGTCCTCTTCGCTCTCTGCGGAGGAAAAGAAGGACTGCACCGCCCAGCTGACAGCCGGGTTGGAAGATCTGCACGCCGAAAATGAGATCGAGACCCTCATCAAAGCCAAGGGCTTTGCGGACTGCCTGTGCTTTCTGCAGTCCGGCCGCGCCGATCTGACCGTCATGACATCCGGTGACCCGCTGACGGCGGCGCAGGTGGCGCAGATCCGGGACGTCGTGCTCAGCAAGAGCAGTGTGACGGCCCAGAACATCACGGTGGTGGAAGTAAAATAAAAAGTGTTTCCCTCCGACCGGAAGGAATCGGGCTGGAAAAAGAACCCGTTGTGTGGTCCGACAGAGTTTTCCAAACAAGTATTGAAATCAACCCCGCATTGATGGTATAATAACACCATCAGAAAACAGGAACGGCGTGCTGCCCGGCCATTCGGCGGCGGCAGCTGCAAAGCCGTTTTGAACCGAAAAAAAGCGGCAGTTCTGCTGCTTTTCAATGGAGGACAGCACAATGGATTTACAGAATATGAATCTTCAGGGCGGCAGCCTTCAGATTTCGACCGAAGTCATTGCAAAGATCGCACGGTGCGCTGCGCTGGAAGTGGAAGGCGTGGCAGAAGTTTCCTGCGGGACCCAGAACAAAAAGCTGAAGGATCTGCTGGAAGCCAGCATCCAGCCGCCGGTGGCCGTGGAAATGCGCGACGGCACGGCAGAGCTTACGCTGCATCTGATCATGGCGTCCGGCGCACGCATCCCTGCAGTGGCGGAAAAGGTGCAGGAAAATGTCAAGTCGGCCGTGCAGAACATGACCAGTGTCACGGTGAGCCGTGTGAATCTGGTGATCGCAGGTCTTGCTGCGGAGCAGTAAGAGCACTTGCAGCCGTACAAAAGAATGGATAGAACGCGTTCTCTCTGCCGGGGTTTCCCGGCGGGGAGAGCTCCTGTTATGAAAGGAATATTATGGAAAACATTTTGCCCCGTAGAGAAGCTCGCGAGAATGCATTTTTGCTGGCATTTTCGCAGACCTTTGGTGATATCCCGCTGGCAGAGGCCATTACCAGCCATGAAGAAAACGATGAAGAGCACCCTGTGGATGGTTTCAGCAAGCATCTGCTGAACGCATACTACGATCATTCTGCCGAGGTGGATGATGAGATCCGTGCACATCTGCGCAACTGGACCATGGAGCGCCTGCCTCGTGTCAGCCTGACCATCCTGCGTCTGGCAGTTGCCGAGATGCTGTTTGGCGGCGAGAATAAGCCCGGTGTTGCCATCAACGAGGCGGTGGAACTGACGAAAAAGTATGGTGCGGACGAAGATTACCAGTTCGTGAACGGTCTGCTTGGCGCAGTGGCCCGGGATCACGGTCTGGATGCGGAGCAAGCCGAACAGTGAGCCGTTATACGCTTGGCATTGATACAAGCAACTATGCAACCTCTCTGGCAGTGTTTGATACAGCTGGAGAGGTTGTTTGCGCAAAGAAGCGCTTTTTGCCGGTAAAAGCGGGCCAGCTGGGCCTGCGGCAAAGCGATGCACTGTTTCATCATACGGTCGCGCTGCCGGAGATGATGCAGGAACTGGCGCAGGAATTTGATCTGACGCAGATCGATGCCGTGGGCGTATCGCAAAAGCCCCGCCCGGTAGAAGGCAGCTATATGCCTTGCTTCCTTGCAGGTGTCAATGCTGCAACGGCCTTTGCACATGCAAAAGGGATCCCACTTGTGCTGACGACCCATCAGCAGGGTCACGCTGCCGCAGCGCTGTTTGCAGCTAAGGGGGAACAGCTGTTTGCTGAAAAAGTTCTGCTGTTCCATATTTCCGGCGGCACCACGGACCTGCTGCTCTGCGATCAGGTGCGCCGGATCACAACGCTTGGCACCAGCACAGACCTTTATGCCGGACAGGCTGTGGACCGTGTGGGGGTCAGGCTTGGCTTTGGCTTCCCGGCGGGTGCCGAGGTTTCCCGTCTGGCTGCACAGTGCACTGAGGAGATCAAGCCAAAATCCAGCGTGAAGGGGATGCAATGCAGCCTTTCCGGGCTGGAAAACCAGTGCAATGCTTTGTTGACAGCTGGCAAAAGCCCTGCCTATGTCTGTAAGTACTGCCTGCTCTGCGTGGCAGATACCGTGGTCAAGATGACCAAAGCGGCTCAGAAGGAATATCCCGGGCTTGCTGTGGTCTGTGCAGGCGGCGTGATGAGCAGTGACATCATTCGCAGCTGGGTGCAGCAGCGCCTCCCGCAGGTGTATTTCGTACCCGGCCAGTATTCCAGTGACAACGCCATCGGCGTATCTATCCTCGCCGCACGGGAGGCCGGGCTATGGCTGAAGTGATCACCGTCTCGGCCCTGAATCAGTATGTCAAGACGCTGCTGGATGCAAATGACCTCCTGTTCGATTTGGCGCTGCGGGGCGAGATCGCAAACTTCGTACAGAACGCCCGCAGCGGCCACTGTTATTTTTCTCTCCGGGACGCCAGCGCCAGTGTCAAAGCGGTGATGTTCCGCTCAGATGCGCGGCGGCTGGGCTTCCGCCCGGAAGAGGGCATGAAGGTAGTCGTGCGATGTCGTGCTACTCTTTATGAGCGGGACGGAGCGTTCCAGATCTATGTCAACGAAATGTTCCCGGACGGCATTGGTGCGGCGCAGCTTGCTTTTGAGCAGCTGAAAGCCAAACTCGAGCAGGAGGGACTTTTTGCGGTAGAGCACAAAAAGCCGCTGCCCACGTATCCCAAATGCATCGGCGTCGTCACCAGCAAGACCGGCGCGGCATTGCAGGACATTCGCAATGTCATTGGTCGGCGCTGGCCTGCGGCGAAACTCCTGCTCTGCCCGGTCAATGTGCAGGGCTTTGAGGCGGCGCAGCAGGTCGCAGATGCCATCGGAACGCTGGACAAAAGCGGCCGGGTAGACGAAATTATCGTAGCCCGGGGAGGCGGCAGCAGGGAAGACCTCTGGGTCTTCAACGCCGAGGTCATCGCCCGGGCAGCTTACCGCTGCAAAGTGCCGCTTATCAGTGCTATTGGGCATGAGATAGACTTTACCATTTTAGACTTTGTGGCGGACCGCCGCGCGCCGACCCCATCGGCTGCGGCAGAATTAGCCGTGCCGGATCGTGCAGAGCTTCTGCGGGCCCTGTCCCAGCTGGAACAGGGCTGTCAGAGCGCGATGCAGCGCCGTCTGGATGCAGCATCTGGTCGTCTGATGATGGCTGAGCAGCAGCTTTCCTATGATTTGACCCGCCGGAAACTGACTAACGAGCAGGCAGAGCTTGCCGCAGTGCAGAAAGAACTCGAGGCGGCTGCGCAGAGCTGTATTCAGAAGCGGCAGGCGCAGCTGCGCCACGCCGCAGCACTGACCGATTCTCTCAGCCCCTACCGGGTACTGGGGCGCGGCTATGCGATGGTATATGACAGCAAAGGCAGGCTGTGCAGTGCAGATGTTCTTGCAACCGGTGATAAGCTCACCCTGCGCGGTGCAGCGCACACAGCAGAATGTACGGTCACGTCCGTGGAGGAACTGAATGAGAGCACCCAAAAGCTTTGAAGACGGCATGGCCCGTCTGGAAACCATCCTGAGTCAGATGCAGAGCGAAGAGACGACCCTTTCTGAGTCGGTCAAGCTCTATGCAGAAGCGGCTTCGCTGATGGAATACTGCCATGCTGCGCTGGAAAAAGCATCGCTTCAAATGGAGGAGATCGATGCTTCCCGCAGCGAAAAGGCAGGACCCGAAACAGAAGAATAAAAGCAAACAGTTTGCAGGGAGGAACCATTATGGAGAGCGCAGAGTATAAAAAGCAGTATGACGAATATCTGGCCCGTGCTGAAAAGGCATTGAGCCAGGCGTGTGAACGCTATCTGCCTGAGGAATCTGACGTCTGCCGCGCAGCGCGCTACAGCCTGCTGGGCGGCGGCAAGCGTATTCGCGCTGTGCTGGTGCTGGCCGTGTGTGATATGCTCCACGGCAATGCCGAGGCAGCTGAGCAGTTTGCAGCCGCAGTCGAGATGCTGCACTGCTATTCGCTCATCCATGATGACCTGCCCTGCATGGATAACGACGATATGCGCCGCGGCAAGCCCTCCTGCCACAAGGCATTCGGCGAATCCACCGCGATGCTGGCCGGTGACGTCCTGCTGACCGAGGCTTTCGAGGCAGTCGCCGGTGCGCCTGCTCCCGCTTCTGTCTGTGTCCACGCGGCACAGGCGCTGGGCGCAGGTGCAGGCAGCCGAGGCATGGTGTACGGTCAGGAACTCGATTTGAAATATGAGGCGCTTGCCGCTACCGAGGAACAACTCCGTCTCATCCACCGCCACAAGACCGGCGCACTCATCAATGCAGCCATCCAGATGGGTGCAGCTGCGGCCAAAGCGGATGAAGCACAGTGCAGAGCGCTGGAACAGTATGCTTATGGTCTGGGCCTTGTTTTTCAGATCGTGGACGATGTGCTGGATGTTACCAGCACACCGGAACAGCTGGGCAAGCCCATTGGCAGCGACAGCGAAAATGGAAAGACTACCTTTGTGACCCTTTATGGTGCGGAAGGTGCCATGAAGCTTGCACATGACCTGAATCAGGAGACCTGCACGGAACTGCACCGGAATTTTGGCGAAAAAGCTGCGTTTCTGGAACAGCTTGCGCAGCAGCTTCTTGTGCGTAAAAACTAAAAATAATCCATACAGAATAAAGGAAAAAGATTATGCAGCTTATTCAAAACATCCTGTCTTTCAATCAGATCCTTACGGTTTCACTGCTCGGCTGGCTTGTGGCGCAGGTGCTTAAAACCATCATCAATTTTATCCTGCTGGGCAAGTTCCAGTTGGAACGCATGTGGGGTGATGGCGGTATGCCCAGTGCCCACAGCGCAACGGTCTGTGCCATGGTCATTGCAACCGGACGCTGTGTGGGTGTTGACTCTGCCATTTTTGCAGTGGCAAGCGTGGTGGCAATCATTACCATGCACGATGCCATGGGCGTGCGGCATGAGACTGGCGAGCAGGCCAAGGTCCTGAACCAGATGATCGATCAGTGGATCGAAGTGAGCGAGAAGAATGCTCCTTTCCTGCAGAACATGCATCTGAAGGAGATGGTCGGCCATACGCCGCTGCAGGTCGTGGCAGG
>ENA-ORUI01001799-ORUI01001799.1-human-gut-metagenome-genome-assembly--contig:-NODE-1799-length-20173-cov-3.051049_pt1 | contig 20173 bp, 13 predicted proteins | sample MGYA00242078_ERZ509205 | MGnify/ENA primary metagenome ERZ509205 (study PRJEB26280, sample SAMEA2338828) | human gut metagenome | biome: human gut; feature: human-associated habitat; material: faeces... | reverse complement strand
TCTTTTAGGCTTCGGACTGGGGATCCGGCAGCTTTATATTGTGCAGATCGTCAAGGGAGATTCCTACAAGCAGACCGCGATGAGCAACCAGCTTCGCGCAACGACCATCAAGGCAAACAGGGGGACGATCTATTCCTCCGACGGGCAGATTCTGGCTGCCTCCGCTACCTCATGGCGGATCGTTTTTTCACCGGCGGATATTACCGATGAGCAGGCGGCACTGCTTGCCGACGGTATGAGCGAGCTTCTGGGCGTGGATCGGGAATTTGTACTGGAGCGCGCCACCAATAAGCAGAGCTATTATCAGGTGATAAAAAGCCGTGTGGATAAGGAAACCGCCGACGCCGCCTACCAGTTTGCGCTGGATAACAAGATAGATGGCGTGACACTGCTGCCCGATACCACCCGGCATTATCCCTACGGGACGATGGCTTCCACAGTGCTGGGCTTTGTAAATGCCGATAACGACGGCGCCTACGGGCTGGAGGCATATTACAATAATACCCTGAGCGGCACTCCCGGCAAGGTGGTGACCGCCAAAAACGCATGGGGTACCGATATGCCCTACACCTATCAGGATATCACCGGCGCCAAGGACGGCAACAGCTTGGTACTGACGCTGGATACCAATATCCAATCGGTGATAGAAAAACACCTTGCCACCGCACTGACCGAGCATGCCGTACAGAACCGCGCGACGGTCATCGTGCAGGACGTGAATACCGGCGCAATACTGGGAATGACCACCATGCCGGACTATGACCCCAATAATCCGCAGGCAATCGTTTCAGAGATTTCGCTGCAAAAGCTGGCACAGTACGAGGAAAACAGCGACGAATACAAGGAGGCCTTTGCCTACGAGCAGCAGATCCAGTGGAGCAACAAGGCAGTGAACGAGGCCTACGAGCCGGGTTCGGTCTTTAAGGTCATTACCACCGCCACCGCACTGGAGACCGGCGCCGTGACGATGAACAGCAGCTTTAACTGCACCGGCAGCTATGTGGTGGGCGGCATTACCAAGCACTGCTGGAAGCACGCCGGACACGGCTTGCAAACGCTGGCACAGGCAATGCAGAACAGCTGCAATCCCGCCTATATGCAGATCGGTGAAAAGATCGGCGGCACCAACTTTTACAATTTCTTCCGATCCTTCGGGCTGACCGAGCCGACGGGCATAGACCTGCCGGGCGAGGAAAGCGGATATTTTTACAGCGAGGCACAGCTCAATTCCACGCAAGGCAATCTGGAGACCGCCGCCTTCGGGCAGAGCTTCAAGGTGACGCCCATTCAGTTGATCACTGCCATTTCGGCAGCGGTGAACGGCGGCTATCTGTATGAGCCGTATGTGGTGGATAAGGTGCTGGACAGCGGCGGCAATGTGGTTTCGGTTACCGAGCCGACGGTGCGACGGCAGGTCGTCAGCGAGGAGACCAGCCGGCAGGTGTGCAAGCTGATGGAGGGCGTTGTGACCGCAGGCAGCGGCAAAAATGCCGCCGTACCGGGGTACAGCATCGGCGGCAAGACCGGTACCAGTGAAAAGTTGGATTCCGACCGCGGGTACTACACCTATTCCTTTGTGGGCGTTGCCCCGATGGACGATCCCAAGGTGGCGGTGCTTTTGATTCTTGATGAGCCGTACGAGACCGATCTGTACGGCTCCACCGTGGCGGCTCCCGTTGTCGGTGCGATCCTTTCGGAGATCCTGCCTTACTTGGGTGTGGAAACCAACTACACCGCCGCAGAGCTGGCGACCATCAATGTGACAGTCCCCAACGCTGTGGGACAAAGCGCCCACATGGGCATGGCGGCAATGACCCAAAGACAGCTTTCCGCCGTGATCGTGGGTGGCGGCGATACCGTTATTGCGCAGGTGCCGGCGGCAGGCTCTGTCATTCAAAAGGGCAGCACCGTGATCCTTTATACCGATGAGGAATCGCAGGAGGAGAAGGTGATCGTCCCCGATGTGCGCGGCAAGAGCGGTCAGGTAGTGAATACCATTCTGGTGAATGCCGGACTGAATCTGGACGCCGACGGGATCGGTAAGATAAGTGATACCGCCGTTGCCATCGAGCAGAGCATCGAGCCGGGCACCGAGGTGCCGCGCGGCACGCTTGTTACCGTAAAATTCAGCAATACCGAGATCCCGCAGACCCCATAGCGATAGGAGGAGCCTATGCCGAACCGACCCGAATGGGAGGTTCAAAGCAAAGGAAGTTTGGAAGCGCTGCCACAGGGGGAACCGGTCTGTGACAGCCGCGGGGAAGTAAGAAATAAGATTTTTGTATGTATCGAGGGGGAGCACCACGACGGGCACACAGATGCCGCCGGAGTGCTGCGGCGGGGTGCCGCCGCTATCGTGACCGGAAAAAAGCTGGGGCTGCCCCGCGAGTACACGGTGCCGGATCCCCGTGCAGCGCTGGGACTGCTTGCCGCCTGCTATTGGGGCGAGCCGGCTGCGGCGCTGCGGCTGATCGGCATTACCGGCACCAACGGCAAGACCACTACGGCGCATCTTTTGCATCACCTGCTGCAAAGCGCCGGAATAAAGACCGGACGCATCGGCACCGACTGCATTTGCTGGGGCGAACACCGCCTGCCGAACCCTTATACCACCCCACCGCCCACCCTGCTGCACCGAGTGCTTCATCAGATGGCGGAGGACGGCGTCACCACGGTGGTGATGGAGGTGAGCAGTCAGGCACTGGCGCAGCAAAGAACGGTAGGACTTGTATTTGAAGCCGCCGTATTTACCAATCTTTCGCCGGAGCATCTGGATTATCACGGCGATATGGAGCGGTACTTTGCCGAAAAGGAAAAGCTGTTTTCTCAGTGCCGCCGTGCGGTCATCAATACAGCCGACCCCTACGGACGGCGGCTGGCGGAAACGGTAAAGGTACCTGTGATACCGTATCATCTGCCGTGGCAGTACCACTGCGAAGTAAGCGGAAGCGTGATTCCATGGCGGGGCGGGCAGCTTACCGTGCCGCTGACAGGCGAGGTGTTCCTGCCGGACGCACTGGCGGCTGCGGAAGCGGCGGTGGCGCTGGGGCTTCCTCCCCGCATGGTGCTAGCGGCAATGCCGCACTGCCCGCCGGTTATCGGCAGAGCCGAGCTTTTGTGGCGTGGGGCAGGCAGAACGATCCTGCGGGACTATGCCCACACCCCCGACGCACTGGAGCGTATCCTGCACAGCCTGCGGCGGATACATCGCGGTAGAGTGCTGGTGCTGTTTGGCTGCGGCGGCGACCGTGACCGTCAAAAGCGACCGTTGATGGCAAAAGCCGCGGCACGCTGGGCAGATGGTGTTATTATCACCGATGATAACCCGCGCAGCGAAGCGCCGGAGGAGGTCCGGCGGGAGATTATAGCGGGACTGCCGCAGAACGCCCGCTGGCAAGAGATCCCTGACCGGCGGCAGGCGATAGAACAGACGATAGCCGCACTGCGGCAGGGCGATCTACTGCTGCTGGCGGGAAAAGGGCACGAGGACTACCAGATCCTGAAGGACAAAACCGTTCCCTTTGATGAGAAGGAGATCGTTACAGAGATATTAGAAAGCGGGAGGAACCCATGGAAAAACTGTCATTGCGAGAAATAGCCGCCGTACTGGGCTGCCCACAGCCGCCGGAGGCGGAGATCACCCGTGTCATCACCGACAGTCGGGAGGCAGGCGAGGGAGCCTTGTTCGTTGCACTGCCGGGCGAGCGGGTAGATGGGCATGACTACATCAATAAGGCGCTGGCAACGGGCGCTGCGGCAGCCGTGGCGGAGCATGACGGTGACTATGCCTGCCCTGAGCGGGTGCTGCGGGTCAAAAGCAGCCTGCGGGCGCTTTTGGAGATCTCTGCCCTGTACCGCAGTAAAATGCCCGCTAAAGTAATCGGCATTACCGGCAGTGTGGGCAAGACCACCACCAAAGAAATGACCGCGGCAGTGATGGCTTCCTCCTACCGGACCATCAAGACCGAGGGCAACCAGAATAACGAAATCGGTGCGCCCAAAACACTGATGACCATTACCCCCGAAACCGAGGTAGCGGTGGTGGAGATGGGAATGAGCGCCCCCGATGAGATCAAAGATTTGTGTTATGCCGCAAAGCCCATGATGGGGATTATCACCAATATCGGGGTTTCGCACATCGAGCGGCTGGGCAGCCGGGAGAATATATTAAAAGCCAAGCTGGAGCTGGCGGACGCCCTGCCGGACGGCGCCACGCTGCTGCTGTGTGATGATAACGACCTTTTGCAGACCGTTGATATCCCGCGGCTTCATGTAGTCCGCTACGGGCTGCACAGCGAGCGTGCGGAGATCAAAGCGACCATTGTCAGCGCAACGCCGCTTTCCACCAACTTTATGCTGCACGCCGAGGGACAGAGCTGGCGCGCGACCATTCCCGGTACCGGCGAGCATCTCATACTGAATGCGCTGGCGGCATTCGGCGCGGGACGCGCAATGGGGATTCCCGCCGAGACCGCCATAGAGGCTCTGAAAAACTACACCCCCAGCGGGCAGCGTCAAAAGGTGACGGAGCATGAGGGCGTTACCATGGTGGAGGACTGCTACAATGCCAGTCCCGATTCCATGCGGGCGGCGATCAGGACACTGGGGCAATTCCCCTGTAACGGCAGGAGGATCCTTGTGGCGGCGGATATGCTGGAGCTGGGCAGTATTGCCGAGGAAAGCCACCGTGAGATCGGTACGCTGTGCGCTGCGGAGGGAATCGACCTTTTGCTGACATGGGGTGCGCTGGCGGAGTACGCCGACCGCGCGGCAAGAGCAGCCGGAATGGAAAGCCGCCACTTCGAAACCAAAGAGGAGCTGGCGCATTATCTGATTACTGCCGCCCACCGAGGCGACGTGATATGGTGTAAGGCAAGTCACGGCATGGCGCTGGAAGATGTCATCTCCGAATTTTACCGTAAATACCACGCATAATATAACAGAAAAGGGAAGTGTATCATGAATATGACCGCTGTGATCGTTGCCGTGCTGACGGCAAGCGTAATAACCGCTGTTGGCGGCTTTTGGCTGCTGCCTGTACTGCGCCGCCTGCATTTTGGGCAGACTATCCTTGAGATCGGGCCCAAGTGGCATCAAGGCAAGCAGGGAACCCCCACCATGGGAGGCTTGATGTTTATAATCGGGATCCCCATCGCTGCGGTGGTGGGCTACCTGTTTCTGCACGCCGAAACGGTGGGCGACCCGATGTCCGGCATGATGCGGGCAAGAATGTTCTACGGGCTGGTACTGGCGCTGCTGTTCGGCGCCATCGGCTTCCTCGACGACTACCTGAAGGTCGTCAAAAAGCAGAATGAGGGCTTGACTGAAAAGCAGAAGATGGCGCTTCAAATTCTGTTCGGCGCGGTGTATCTGCTGCTGCTGCACATCAGCGGTACCCAGTCCACCATGGTAACCATTCCCTATATCGGCACCTATGATTTTGGGGTATTCTATTATGTGTTTGCCATGTTTGCCATTATCGCCCTTTCCAATGCCGTCAACTTTACCGACGGGCTGGACGGACTGCTTTCCTCCGTTACGCTGGTGCTTTCCATCGGGTACATCATTTTCTGCTACCTGCTGGGTATGGGCGAAATGGGCGTGATGGCGGGCGCTTTGGGCGGCGGCTGTATCGGCTTTCTGTTCTGGAACCACTATCCTGCCAAGGTCTTTATGGGCGATACCGGCTCGCTGTTTATGAGCGGTATGGTCATTGCGCTGGCATTTGGTACCGGACTGCCCTTCTTTGTGGTGCTGTTTGGCATCATCTATGTTATCGAGATCGGCTCGGTGGTGCTGCAGCGGTGCTATTTCAAGCTGACCCACGGCAAGCGCATCTTTAAGATGAGCCCCATTCATCACCACTTTGAGATGAGCGGCTACACCGAAAAGCAGATCGTGGTGATGTTTGCAGTCATTACCGCCATCGGCAGCGCACTGGGCATTCTGGCGCTTAGGTTTATCTGATTATCACTTAGAAAATAACGGAAAGGAGGCGGGAAAGCCTTGACGAAAAAAACAAAGCATATGCGAAAAAAACTGCAGGAGGGCTTCTTCCGCCGCCTGTTCCCCAAATATGAGAATACCAGCGTGGACCTCACCTTTTTGGTAATGGTGATGCTGCTTTTGGTATTCGGGCTGGTTATGATGTTTTCCGCCAGCTATGCGCAAGGGTACTACCGTGAGGGCAACAGCTACCACTACATTGTGCGGCAGCTGGCGTGGGCGGCATTGGGGCTTCTGGCGATGTTCGCCTTTTCCCGTATGGATTACCACGTATGGCGAAAGCTGGCGTGGATCTTGTTCCCCGCTGTGGTGATACTGCTGATTCTGTGTTTCTTTATGCCGGCGGTCAATGACGCCCACCGCTGGATCTTCATCGGGAGCTTCCAGTTCCAGCCCTCGGAGTTGGCAAAGTTTTCGCTGGTATTGCTGTTTGCCCATCTTTTGACCTCCAATGAAAAAAAGATGGGGAAATTCAAATACGGCGTACTGCCGTTTGGCGTTGTTCTTATCGTGTATGTGGGCTTGGTTATATTTGAACCGCATCTTTCCGCAGCGATACTGCTGACGCTGATGGGCGTGATCATGATGATCGTAGGCGGTCTGCCTGCAAAATGGATCGCCGCCGGCGCAGGATTGCTTGCCGCCGCAGTCGGCATCATCGCGGCGGTGCCCATGCTGCGGGAGCGGTTTATGGAGCGCTTTTCCATCTGGCTCAATCCGGAATCCGATCCGCTGGGCAAGGGCTATCAGATCCTGCAATCGCTGTATGCCATCGGCTCCGGCGGTTTAATGGGTTCCGGCATCGGCAACGCCCACCAGAAGTACCTGTTCCTGCCGGAGCCGCAGAATGACTATGTATTCTCGGTGCTATGCGAGGAGCTGGGCTTTGTAGGGGCACTGGTGGTTATTCTGCTGTTTGCCCTCCTCATTTGGCGGGGCTTTACCATTGTAATCAAATCGCGGGACCGCTTCGGCGCAATGCTTGTGACCGGCTTTATCGCACAGGTAGGCGTGCAGGCGATCCTGAATATGGCGGTCGTTACCAATGCGCTACCATCCACCGGCATCAGCCTGCCGTTCTTTTCCTACGGCGGTACGGCGCTTGCCATTCTGTTGGGAGAAATGGGCATTGTGCTGTCAGTCTCCCGCCAATCGACGGTAGAAAAGGAGTAGTATGCGAATGAAAGTCCTGTTTGCCTGCGGCGGTACCGCCGGACATATCAACCCCGCCATAGCGGTGGCAACCGAACTGCGCCGGCGGGAGCCGGATTGCGAAATTCTTTTTGTGGGCAACCCCGACGGCATGGAAGCAACGCTGGTGCCGCGGGCAGGCTTCCATTTTGCCCCGTTCCGCTCGCTGGGGATCCAGCGCCGTCTGACATGGAGCAACATCAAGCTGAATGCAAAAAGCATCTGTTTGCTGGCAACGGCGCGTGCCCGTGCCAATAAGCTGCTGCGGGAGTTTGCCCCCGACGTGGTAATGGGGACCGGCAGCTATATTTCGGCACCGATCCTGCTGGCTGCGGCTGCCATGCACATACCCTGCATGACCCACGAGGCAAACGCCCTGCCCGGTGTTTCCAACCGTATGGTGGCGCAGAAGGTCGATAAATTCCTCATTGCGGTGCCGGAGGCGGAAAAATTACTGCCCCCGCGCCCCGATTACATTGTGACCGGAAATCCCGTCCGACCGGAAATTCTTGCTGCGGACCGCAAGGCTGCCCGTGCCCGTTTGGGTGTCCCGCCGGAGCAGGTATGCCTGCTCTCCTTTGGCGGCAGTCTGGGCGCACAGACCATAAACGAGGCGGTGGCAGATCTGATGGCGTGGCATGTGCCGGAGGGCAGACTGCACCATATCCATGCCACCGGACGCTACGGCGTAGAACTTTTGCCCCGGCTGCTGCGGCAGAAGGGCGTTGACTTTGAAAATAACCCCAATCTGGATATTCGGGACTACATACATGATATGCCCGATTGCCTTGCCGCCGCCGATCTGGTGATCGCCCGTGCGGGCGCCATGACGCTGGCGGAGCTGACCGCCGTGGGACGCGCCTCGGTACTGATCCCTTCGCCCAATGTGGCAGAGAATCATCAGTACCACAATGCCATGGTGCTGGCAAACCACCACGCCGCCGTGGTCATTGAGGAAAAAGAGCTGACCGGTGAAAAACTGGTGGAGACGGTCCGCACTTTGACCGCCGATCCCGAAAAGCTGCGGGAGCTGGGACTTGCCGCCAAGGCGCTGGGCGTTCCCGATGCCTGCGGGCATATTACTGATGAGCTGCAAAAGCTGTACGCGGAACGAAAAAACAAGCGGTAAGCCCTGTCCTTTCACCCCCTTCGGCGTTCCGGCATAGAATACCCCCGAAAGCCTGCGGGCTGAATTTATGGGGGGAGCGATGCCGTTTATGCGCGGACTGCGGATTACAGGAGGAAACCGGCTAACCGGAACCGTTACGGCACACGGCGCAAAAAATGCAGTGCTGCCCATATTGGCAGCGACGGTGCTGTGTCCCGAAGTCGAGATCAAAAACTGCCCCGACCTCAGCGATGTAACGGTGAGCTGCCACATTCTGCGGGGGCTGGGCTATGCGGTGCGGCGAGAGGGGGATACCCTGTTTCTCTCCCGTGAGGACGAGGGCTGCCGTAGTATCCCGCCGGAGTATATGCGCGCCATGCGTTCTTCGATCCTGTTTATGGGCGGTATGCTGGCGCGCTGCGGCAGTGTGACGCTGTGTGCGCCCGGCGGCTGTGCCTTAGGCGGCAGACCCATCGACCTGCATCTTGCTGCCCTGCGGCAGATGGGTGCGGAGATCACCGAGGAGAGCGGCATGCTGTGCTGTACCGCACCCTATGGGCTGCACGGGGCAGCGGTCACGCTGCCGTACCCCAGTGTGGGCGCCACCGAAAATCTGCTGATTGCCGCAGCGGGGATTCCGGCGGAGACCAGACTGTCCGGTGCCGCCGCCGAGCCGGAGATTACCGATCTGATCGGGTTCCTGCAAGGCTGCGGCGCAAAAATAGAACAGCAGCCTGATGGCAGCCTGCTGGTGCAGGGGAGAGAACGGCTTTCCGGCTGCAGTCACACCGTGCTGCCCGACCGCATCGAGGCGGCGACCTACCTTGCCGCTGCCGCCATTACCGGCGGAAGTATAATAGTACATACCTGTCCCGGTCACCTTGCGGCGCCCATAGCAGTACTGCGGCGCATGGGGTGCCAGATTCAAACCAAAGAGCGCAGCATTGCCCTGCAGGCGCCAAAACGATTGATGGGGGCAGGCAGCCTTGTAACGCTGCCTTATCCCGGCTTCCCCACCGACCTGCAAGCGGTTTTTATGAGCCTTGCCGCCGCAGCAGACGGCTGCACAGCCCTGACCGAAACGGTGTTTCCCCGCCGTTGGGCACATGTGGAGGAGCTGCGGCGTATGGGAGCGGATATCACCGTAGCGGGAAACCACGCCGTAGTATGCGGCGCACCGCTTTCCGGTTCTGCCCTTACCTGTACCGATCTGCGTGCGGGTGCCGCCGTGGTATTGGCGGCGCTGGCGGCAAGGGGAGAAAGCACCGTGACCGCCGTTTCCCACATTGAGCGCGGCTATGCCGACTTTGTGCCGACGCTGCGTGCATTGGGTGGGAATATCACCTTAACGGAAGTATCAAATCCCCCAAAGGAGGTTTTAAGTCCATGACTGCCAAGCAGACCCGTAAACAGCAGCAGAGACGCCGCCGGCGCGCGGTGTTTATCCTGCTGTTCGCTGCTATTCTGTGCGGCGTGGGCTTTTACTGCGTTTCGGTATTCTGCCGGGTGGTGAATGTCACCGTGACCGGCAGCAGCCGTTATGCCGCCGAGGAGATTGTTGAGGCTGCGGCGGTGGGGGAGGAGCAGAATCTCTTTACCGTTTCCCAAAAAACGATCAGCGAACGCATCACCGCCCTTTGCCCTTACATCGAAAGCGTGACGCTGCACCGCCGGCTGCCCGATACGCTGGAGCTGGAGCTGCATGAGTTCGAGACCATTTATGCCTGCATCGGCAGTATGGGAAGGATTACAACCCTTTCTGCCGAGGGCAGGGTGCTGGAGCAGTGCGCCTCGCTGCCGGAATACACCTGCCTTTTGCTGGGCGCTGATTTTTCCGGCTATACGGCGGGCGAACAGCTGCCGGAGCAGTGGCAAAAGGCGTTGGCAGGCGTGGATAAGGTGCGGACTGCTCTGGAGGACGCCGATATGCTCTCCGAGATCGGATACATTGAGATCGGGACGGAGCAGAGCTACAAGGCGATCTATCAGAACAGGATACAGCTTCGGCTGGGCAGCGAATACGACCTTGCCACCAAGCTGCTGACAGCACGAAAAATCATCAATGATGAACTGAAATCGGATTTTACCGGTTATCTGGACGTTTCGGTGAGCGGACGGGCCTACACCCGCGCTTTACCGCTGACGCAGATTGCCGATGCACAATATCTTGCTGTGCTGGGAGGAAAAGAGTAGCAGTTATTGTGCATTTGGGTTGCAATTTACGGGCGTTTCTGTTATGATAAAAGAGGAGAAAACTACAAAGCAGGAGGCAATAGTGCTGATGATGAACATAGAGCTGGATAACGACTATGAAAAAATGGCTGCAATCAAGGTGCTGGGTGTCGGCGGCGGCGGCGGAAACGCGGTCAATCGCATGATCCAGTCCGGCATGAGCAGCGTGGAATTTATCTCGGTCAATACCGATAATCAGTCCCTGCGCTTTTCCAATGCCTCTTACAAGCTGCACATCGGTGATAAGCTGACCCGTGGGCAGGGTGCCGGCGGCGACCCCATGAAGGGGGAAAAGGCAGCGGAGGAAAGCGAAGATGAGATCACCTCGGTGCTGCGCGGCGCCGATATGGTATATATCACCGCAGGCATGGGCGGCGGCACCGGTACCGGTGCGGCTCCCGTGATTGCCCGTATTGCCCACGATATGGGGATTTTGACCGTCGGCGTTGTCACCAAGCCCTTCTCCTTTGAGGGTAAGCGGCGCATGGAGCAGGCAACTGCCGGCATCGAGCGGCTGAAGGAGCATGTAGACGCTCTGCTGGTCATTCCCAATGAACGGCTGCGCAGCATTTCGCAGGAAAAGATCACCCTTGCCAATGCCTTTGCCAAGGCAGATGAGGTGCTGCTGCAGGCAGTGCAGAGCATCTCCGATCTGATCAACATTCCCGGCATCATCAATCTGGACTTTGCCGATGTGACCTCCATCATGAAGGACGCCGGCTATGCTCACATGGGTCTGGGCGCTGCCAGCGGTCCCGATAAGGCAGAGGAAGCCGCCCGCATGGCAATCGCCTCTCCGCTTTTGGAAACCTCCATCAACGGCGCACGCGGTGTGATCGTCAACTTCCTCGTCCCGCCCGATGTGGATCTGGAGGATATCACCAATGCCTCCCAGATGATCCACGATGCTGCACACCCCGATGTCAACCTCATTTGGGGCGTTGCCTTTGATGAAAGTCTGGAGGACGAGATCCGCATTGTTGTGATCGCCACCAACTTCGACCATGAATCCGGCTTCCGTATTCCCACCCCGCCGGTCGATGCCGAGGTACCAGAGGACAAGATCACCGAGGTGGAGCCGCAGACCGAGCAGGAGCCTGCCAATGATGATTTGGATATCAGCGCTCTCATTGATATGCTCAACCACGATAGGGACAAGCGTTCCTGATCCCCATGAAATAATCTCCTCCTGTCACCGCCGGCAGGAGGGGTTTTCTAATATGAAAGCCCTGCATGCAGACCGTTAATACGGCAGAGAATGCACCCTCTGGTCTCCGGTACAGGAGGCGGGAGGGTGCATATATTTATATTATTCTACCGTTACGCTTTTGGCAAGGTTACGGGGCTTATCCACATCGCAGCCACGGGCATTGGCTGCTCCCAGCGCAATCAACTGCAGGGTGACCACCAGCAGCAGCGGGACATATTCGTCCTCTACCGCCGGCAGCCGGATCATTTCATCGCAGCAGTCGGGGTCGATCTCCAACCCCTCCAGCGTGATGAGCAGCACATGGGCGCCGCGCGCCTTAACCTCCTTGACATTGCTGATCATCTTGCCCAGCGTTTTGCGTTGGGTTGCCAGAGCAATAACCGGCGTGCCCTCGGTGATGAGGGAAATGGTACCGTGCTTCAGCTCTCCTGCGGCGTATGCCTCACAGTGGATATAACTGATCTCCTTGAGCTTGAGCGAGCCCTCCATTGCCAGCGAGTAATCCAGCCCCCGCCCCAGATAGAAAAGATGCTCGGCGTTTTTCAGCTCCTCGGCATAACGGAAAAAATCCGGCTCCATTGCCAGCACACGCGGCAGATAGCTGATGGCATTCAGAAGCTCCGGAAGCTGTCGGCGGCACCAGTCTGCCGGTGCGCCCTGATCCGCCGCAATGCGAAAGCCCAGAAGATACATCATTGCCACCTGAACCGAGTACGCCTTGGTGCTTGCCACGGCGATCTCCGGCCCCGCATAGGTGTACAGGCAGTAGTCCGCCTCCCGCGCAATGGAGGAGCCGACCACATTGACAATGCCGATCACGGGGATATGGTTTTCTTTAAAGAGCCGCAGCGCCGCCAGCGTATCGGCGGTCTCGCCGCTTTGGCTGACCACTATGGCGGCACAGCCGGGGGTAAAGATGGGATCACGGTAGCGCAGCTCGCTGGCAACCTCGACCTCCACCGGCAGCCGTGCCAGCTTTTCAATGATCGCCTTGCCTACCATGCCGCTGTACATGGCGGTGCCGCAGGCAGAAATATAGAGCTTGGTTACATCTTTGAAGAAGCCGTCCGGCAGACCATCGCCCTCAAAGCTCACAAAGCCGTCCCGAATACGTCCGTCAATGGTATCGGCAAGGGCACGGGGCTGCTCGTGAATCTCCTTTTGCATAAAGCAGGGGTAGCCGCCCTTCTGAGCCTGCTCCACCGACCAGTTGGCGATCTTTGCCTCCTTTTCAAGGGGGGTGCCGTCCGGTGAGTAGAATTGCAGCGTTCCGCGATGCGCTGCCACCACCTCTTCTTCTTCCAGCAGATAGTACCGGCGGGTGTATTCGATGATGGCAGGTACGTCGGAGGCAACATAGCTGCCCCCCTCGTCCTGTGCGGCAATAAGCGGGCTGCCCCGCCGGATCCCGTAAACGGTATCCGGTTCGCCCTCCAGCAGCATACAGAAGGCATAGGCGCCCTCCATTTCCGCCGTGGCAGAGTGAATGGCAGTAACGGGGTCGTTATGCAGCTTCAGGTGATGATCCAGCAGAGCTGCGGCAATTTCGGTGTCGGTCTGGGTCAGGAAGCGATAGCCCTCCGTCTCGAGCCGTTCCCGCAGCGACCGGTAATTCTCTATAATGCCGTTATGCACCAGCGTGACACGACCCTGCCGGTGCGGGTGGGCATTTACATCGTTGGGTACGCCGTGGGTCGCCCAGCGGGTGTGTCCGATCCCGCAATGGCTGGCAAGCCCCCGATCGCCGCAGGCGGCACGCAGGTTGGAAAGCCGCCCTGCCGCCTTAATAATTTCAATGCTGACGTTTTCCCACAGGGCAATGCCGGCGCTGTCATAGCCGCGGTATTCCAGATTTTCCAGCCCGTGCAAGAGCTTTTCCCTGGCATAGTCCGTCCCCGAATAACCGATGATCCCACACATAAAAATAAGGCTCCTTTCCCGCAGATGTCCTTCAAGCGGGAGAGAAACCCATGATAAAACGCATTGACCCAATGGCACGCAAACCGGTACGGCATGCCGCATCGGCAGGATAACGAAAAACCAAAGGGGAGAACGCAAAAAACGGTTACTCTCCGTGGGGTTCCCACAGGGGCGGCTGGTACCGTCCCCCGTCAGGGCATCTGTTCTGTTCGTTATCCATAGCCGGTTCTTTGTTGCACGGTCGCCCGCGTTTTTTGCACCGACCTGCGCTGTGGCAGCAGCGGGAGGGCATCCGCCGAAAATTCGATACTCCCTCCACCTCGTCGTCCGCCCAAACAGGAGCTTTCAGGGCGGCACTGGCGCTTTGAACAGCTATATTATAGCAAAATTCCGATGTCTTGTAAAGAAAAAAGAGGAAAGAGCCTGCCGGTCCTTCCCTCCCATATTATGCAGCCTTATGCCGGAATATGCGGCTCCGCCTGCTCCGCCTCCAGCTGCGCCAGATGGGTCTGGTAACGGTCAAGAATTGCCTCCTCCAGAATGTGCCGCGCCTCGGGCGTGATGGGGTGGGCAATGTCACGAAAGGTGCCGTTTTCATCTTTGCGGCTGGGCATGGCGACAAACAGCCGCTCCGGGCCCTCTATGACCTTGATATCATGCACGGCAAGGTCGCCGTCAATGGTGACCGAGACCAGCGCCTTCAGCCGTGCGTCCTCATAAATTTTGCGGATCCGGATATCTGTGATGTTCATTCCTGTTTCTCCTTTCGGGTGCTTTCTGTTTATTGTTGGGCGGGTCTGCCGCCTTTATCGTTAGCCTTGTCCGTGCGGCGGCAAAATATGCACCGGCTGCCGCTTTTTATGGGAAAACGACGGCTGCTATTGTCAAAACCCCTGCCTTTGGGGTATAATATACCGTAGATGAATCTTTGTAAGGTGGCGGTTATAATTTATGGTAAAACCGATTGAGAAGATCCCCGATGGGGTAAAGCATATTCACTGCATCGGCATCGGCGGCAGCGGCATGTTCCCGCTGGTACAGATCCTGCACGGCAGGGGCTATACCATTACCGGCAGCGACAACAACGAAAGCGATATTGTTGAGTTGGAGCGTGCGATGGGAATCAAGGTCACAATGGGACAGCGGGCGGAAAATATTGCCGGCGCCGATCTCATTCTCTATTCCGCTGCCATTATGGATACCAACCCCGAGCTGATCGCCGCGCGGGAAAGCGGACTGCCGCTGTGGGAGCGAGCCAGAATGCTGGGTGCGGTTTCCAGCTGGTACAGCGATGCGCTGGGGGTTTGCGGTACGCACGGAAAAACCACCACCACCGCCATGATCGTCCAGATTCTTTATATGGCGGGACTGGATCCTTCGGCGGTCATCGGCGGCAAGCTGCGCACTATCGGCGGCTACGGGCGCAGCGGCAAAACGCAGCGTTTCGTCTACGAGGCGTGCGAATTTAAGGATACCTTCCTTTCCACCCACCCCGATATTGCACTGGTGCTGAACATCGATAACGACCATATGGAGTATTTTCACACCGTGGAAAACGCCATGAAGAGTTATACCAAGTTTGCTGAAAAAGCCCATACCGTCCTGTATAACGGCAGCGATGAAAAGACCTGCCGCGCCATGGCGGAGGTAACAGGGGAGGGAAGAACCTTCCTCACCTTTGGCTGGGAAGAGACCAACGACTATTATCCCGCCAATATCCGTCACCTTGGCGGTTTGGATCGCCGTTTTACTTTGATGTTCCGCGGCAAACCCTTGACTGAAATTCACCTGCAGGTTCCCGGCGACCATAATATCCTGAATGCCGTTGCCGCCGCCGCAGGTGCCATGCAGCTGGGTGCCACACCGGAACAGGCAGCCGCCGGGCTTACTGCCTTTACCGGTGCAGGACGCCGGTTTGAGGTGCTGGGAAAGACTCATAACGGCGCCACCGTCGCCGATGACTATGCCCATCACCCCGCTGAGCTGCGCGCTACCCTCACTGCTGCCAAGGAGCTGGATTTCAAGCGGGTGTGGGCAGTTTTCCAGCCGTTTACCTTCAGCCGTACCTATCTGCTGCTGGAGGACTTTGTTTCCGCTCTTTCCATTGCCGACCGTGTGGTACTGTCTCCCATCATGGGCAGCAGGGAGGTCAATACCTACCACATCACCTCGGAGGATCTGGGCGAAAAGATCCCCGGCTGTGTCTGCCTGCCATCCTTCCAGGCCATGGCGGATTATGTCGATCGGTATTCCGAGTCCGGTGATTTGATCCTTACCCTTGGCTGCGGCGATGTTTATAAATGTGCCCGCATGATCCTGCACCACGAATAACTTTTCCAGAGGCTCTCCCTTCGGCGGGGAGCCTCATTCTTTTTCGTTGTGCATTTACTACAAAATATCACGCAAAACTTCGTCAATATATTAGCGTGTCCCCAAAATGTGACCAATTTGTAAAAAAACACTTGCATTGTTCCGCTAACGGTGCTATAAATGTGACAACAGAATAAAGCCAATTTGGTAGAGGTCGCGGGTTTCATTAGTATCTGCCCCATACGGCGCGGGACGCCGGAGCAGAGAAAGGGAAAACCGCCGAAGTGAAAAGCTCCCCCGAGAGACTTTTTGCTGGGACGCAGCAGAATATGCTGCGGACTGTCACAGAAACTGTGGAGAGCTATCAGCGGTTCAAAGAATAATATTTTTTATATTATTACTTGCCATGAGATTTGTTTTCCGCATATCTCATGGCTTTTTTCGTCTCATTTTTCAGGAGGTAAATATTATGTTCGGTACATTCTGGGCGCTCGTTCCCCCCGTCATCGCTATTGCGCTGGCACTCATCACCAAGGAAGTTTACAGCTCGCTCTTTATCGGCGCCGTTGCCGGTGCTCTGTTCTACGCCGGCTTCCATGTAGAGGCACTCGACTCTCTGCTGAATGACGGTGTCATTGTTGCCATCAGCGATAACGCCGGTATCTTCATGTTCCTCGTGCTGCTCGGTATCCTTGTCGCCCTGCTCAATAAGGCAGGCGGCTCCGCAGCCTTCGGCGCATGGGCAAAGGCACACATCAAGACTCGCGGCGGAGCCATGTTTTCCACCTTCCTGCTGGGTGTTCTCATCTTTGTAGATGACTACTTCAACTGTCTGACTGTCGGCAGTGTTATGCGTCCCGTTACCGATAGTCACCATGTTTCCCGCGCCAAGCTCGCCTATCTCATCGATGCTACTGCCGCCCCCATCTGCATGATCGCCCCCATTTCCTCTTGGGCAGCTGCCGTCTCCGGCGTTGTGGAGGATTACAGCGGTTTCGATCTGTTCATTCGTGCAATTCCATTTAATTTCTATTCGCTGCTCACTATCGTTATGGTGCTGTTCCTCTGTAAGACCGGCATGGACTACGGCCCCATGCGCCGCCACGAGCTCAACGCTATCCGCAATAATGACCTGTTCACCGAGGGAGAGCAGCCCGAAGCGGTGGAGGAGGTCTCCAACCCCCGTGCCCGCGTCATCGATCTGCTGTTGCCGATCATTGTGCTGGTGGTGCTGTGCGTCAGCGGTTTGGTCTACTCCGGTTACCTCAATGGCGCCAATAATTTCATCGATGCCTTTGCCAACTGCGATGCTTTCTTCGGGCTGCCATGGGGCGCTATTGTGGCGCTGGTCTTTACCGTTATCTATTTCGTTCTCCGCCGGGTCATTTCCTTCAAGGACGCCATGAGCTGCATTCCGCAGGGCTTCTGCGCGATGGTTCCCGCAATCCTTATTCTCACCCTTGCTACCACCCTGAAGAACATGACCACTCTGCTGGGCGCCAAGGAATTTGTCGCCGGCGTAATGCGCAGTGCCTCCAGCGGCCTTTACAGCCTGCTGCCTGCCGTTATCTATCTGGTTGCCTGCGGACTGGCGTTTGCCACCGGCACCTCCTGGGGCACCTTCGGTATTCTTATCCCCATTGTCACCGAGGTCTTTAAGGCTGACTTCACCCTGATGATCGTCGGCGTCTCCGCCTGCCTCGCCGGTGCAGTGTTCGGCGACCACGTTTCTCCCATCAGCGATACCACCATCATGGCCTCCGCAGGCGCCCAGTGCAACCACCTGAACCATGTTTCCACCCAGTTCCCTTATGCCGCTACCGTTGCGGTCGTGGCATTCGTTACCTATATCATTGCGGGCTTTATCCCCAATGCGGTCATCGTGCTGCCCATCGGCATTGTGCTTATGCTTGCCACCCTGTTTGTCATTCGCGGCACAGTCAGCCGCAAGTCCGCCGAGGGCTGACCCTCCGATTCCGTTTTCCGCCAGCCTCGCCGCAGAAGGGAGAGGCTGGCTTCTGCTTTTTCCGCAGCCATTACCAAAGCGGCAGGTACCTGCCCCGCAGGGCGATGCTTCGCATCGTGCGCCCTTCGGGCGCTGCGCGCGGCTTCGCCGCGCGCCCCTGCGGGGCGGCTCTCCTTTCGCACCCTTATCCACACCCACTGCCCCGGCTTTTCATAGAATGAACTATCTCCGCATTGTATTTTTGCTTTGCGGGTGATATAATAATTCATAATATTCTATTTTACTTCTTTTACTTTTCCCAACTCAGCAAGGAGGCTCCCTTATGCGGCCCATTATCCGTTCCGAAAAATTAGCGCAGGTTCATTCCGATATCCGCGGTCCCGTCTATGTTGAGGCGATGAAGATGATCGGGGAGGGAACACCTGTTCTGCGCCTGAATACCGGCAACCCTGCCACCTTTGGCTTTGCCATGCCCCCCAGCGTAAAAAGCGCCCTGCTGGAGAACGCCGAAAAAGCCGTTGGTTACTGTGACTTCCGCGGTATGCCCGCCGCTCGTCAGGCAATTGTGGAGTACGAGACCGGCAAAGGGATCGAGGGGCTTACGCCGGAGGATATTTTTATCGGCAACGGCGTCAGCGAAATGGCTCAGTTCGCTATTACCACGCTGCTCAATTACGGCGATGAGATCCTGCTTCCCAGCCCCAGCTACTCCCTGTGGACGAATGTGACGTTGATAGCAGGTGCCAAACCTGTCTTTTATACCTGTGATGAGCAGTCCGACTGGTACCCCGATATTGAGGATATCCGCCGCAAGCTCACTGCCCGCACCCGTGCCATCGTCATCATCAATCCCAATAATCCCACCGGTGCGCTATATCCCCGCGAGCTGCTGGAGCAGATTGTGGAAATCGCACGGGAAAGGGAACTGGTGCTGCTTTCCGATGAGATCTATGACCGACTGGTCATGGACGGCAGGGAGCATATTTCCACCGCTTCACTTTGCCCTGACCTGCCGGTGCTCACCTTCAATGGCCTTTCCAAAAGCCACATGATCTGCGGATTCCGCTGCGGTTGGCTTGCCGTATCGGGACCTCGTGCGCTCACGCAGGATTTTGTTGCCGGTATGGTGGCGCTCACCAGTATGCGGCTGTGCGGCAATGCTCTTACCCAGCTTGTCATTCCCGCAGCGTTGGCAGATGAGCAAAGCACCCGCGAGCTGCTGCTCCCCGGCGGGAGGCTTTACGAGCAGCGGGAGGCTGCTGTAAATGCCCTGCGGCAGTTCGATTGCCTTTCGGTGGTCAAAAATACCGCCGCATTCTATATCTTCCCCCGCATCGACCTTAAAAAATGCCCCATCACCGATGATAAAAAGTTTGCCATGGATCTCTTGCATCAAAAGCATATCCTGCTGGTGCCGGGCAGCGGCTTTGATTGGCATACGCCGGATCATTTCCGCGTTGTCATGCTGCCGGAGGCGGCGGAGCTTGCTTGCGCCATGACCGATGTAGGTGAATTCCTGCAAACCTATCGCCAGTAAACCGCAAGCCCCGGCACCCACCGGGGCTTTCCACTATCGCCTTCGGAGGATCTATGAAAGCCATTTTCATCGATATTGATAATACCCTGCTGGATTTTGACGAGTATGTACGCACCACTATGGCGGAGGGCTTTGCCCATTTTGGTCTGCCCGCCTATCAGCCGGAGATGTATCATGTTTTCACCACCGAGAACAACAAGCTCTGGCGGCAGATCGAGGAGGGTGCGCTTACTTTTGAGGAGCTGCAAAAGGTGCGCTGGAACCGCATTTTTGCTGCGTTGGATTTTTCCTTCGATGGCGTCACCTTCGAGCGCTATTTCCGTGCTGCCCTGCACGAAAGTGCCATTCCCGTCACGGGCGCTTTGGAGCTTCTGCAAAGCCTTTCGGGACGCTGGCTCTTATGCGTAGCCAGCAACGGACCCTATGAGCAGCAGCTCCACCGGTTGGAGATCGGCGGCATGAAACCCTATTTTGACCACTTTTTTATTTCGGAGCGCGCCGGCGCCGCCAAGCCTGCCCCTGCCTTTTTTGATTACGCCTTTCGCGCGCTGAACCAAGATCGCACCGACCCCATTCTCCCGCAGGAAACGCTCATCATCGGCGACTCCCTCACCTCGGATATTGCCGGTGGTTTGCAGTACGGCATGAAAACCTGCTACTACCGCCGCCCCGGTGCCCCAGCCGCCCCCGCCG
>ENA-ORUI01001796-ORUI01001796.1-human-gut-metagenome-genome-assembly--contig:-NODE-1796-length-20190-cov-5.782965_pt1 | contig 20190 bp, 18 predicted proteins | sample MGYA00242078_ERZ509205 | MGnify/ENA primary metagenome ERZ509205 (study PRJEB26280, sample SAMEA2338828) | human gut metagenome | biome: human gut; feature: human-associated habitat; material: faeces... | reverse complement strand
CTAAAAGATATGGCGATATAGAAAAAGGACATGGCGATACCTCCTTGATACCGCCGTGTCCCCAAATAGCAGGATTTTAACATGTCCTCTGTTTTAGATTTTCAAAAGAAAACGACGGTTTTGATTGTTATTTCAAAACCGCCGTTAGAATGGCATGAGAACTTTCTACTTCATAAGCGGTTTTTTTTATTTCATGCTTATGAAGTAGAGAGTTTTTACCTTATCGTAAATTCGCAAGATAAATTATATGTATCGTAATCCCAATCTCTTTCACTTTCAAAGAACGCAAATTGTTTAATCAAACGATAGTGTCCAGCAGGCAATTCTCCATAAAAACTTTTAACATCAATTTCTAATGTTAATCGTTCGTTAGGCTTAATAAAACAATCCTTTTCATTGCTCTTTGAGGGGTCATCAAGCTGTTCAAGTTGATACCAAGTGCCGGATTGTTCAGCTTCTATTTCAAAATAATTTGGTGAATATCGGTATTCTTTATCAGAAGTATTTTCTATTAGAAATGAAAGGTGCTTTAAGTCTAAATCCTTTTCTGCACTCATTGAAATTTTCAAATCGTCCAAAGTGTCAAGTGCTTCTTCACTTCCATAAGGAGAAACCTCATATTCTTCGGAATAATCTTGTACTACATGATTATCACTGTCCTTTGTTTGACTACACCCAACAATACACACCGATAGCAATAAAGTTAGAAACATACATATTATTTTTTTCATTTGTCATTATCTCCTTTCTTTTAAATTTATAATAGCAATAAAATGTCTATTTTCAATCAACTTTCATTGCAATTTATTTTCACTGTAACACATGCTCCCCCTGCTTTATTATTAGCAATTTGGATATTTCCGCCATGTCTTTCACTTAAAATCTTACTAATATTCAGCCCTAACCCCAAATGTTCAGTAGATATATCTTTTGATGATTTATAAAATGGTAATGTTGCTTTTTCAATCTCAATATTTTTAAACCCGCAACCATCGTCTGAAACAGATATAACTAAATTATTATTCTCTATTACTACGCTAATAGCAATATCACTTTTTGCATATCTAATACTATTAGAGAGTAAATTTTCATAAATCTGCATGACTGTATCTAAATTGATAAACAAGGTTATATTATCACCGCTTGCAGTAATTGAAAAATGTTTGTCATAACAAAGTGCTTCCGCTGTGTTATTAAAATTATCAATAAGTGAATGAAATGTAATCTGTTGTCGCGGAATATCAATATCCTCTAACCTGTATAAGTTCGTCATAGCATTTACATATTTTTCAAGACGTGAAATATTTTTTGACATTACTGATATTTCGTCTAATATTTCTTCTTGTGATACTAAGCCTTTGGGAATAAAGGAAAGCAACATAGTAGCATGACCCTTTAGTAAAGTCAAAGGAGTGCGTAAGTCATGTGAAAAAGCAGCATTCAAACGGCGCTGTTCAGCAAATTGTCTAAACATAGTTTCATTATTTTTCAACAAACAATCTTTCATTTTTTCAAAGGCGTGACAGAGTTTCCCCATTTCATCATTTAATGGATATGATAATGTAAAATCTAAGTCATTTGCTTCAATTTTATGATACGCATTAGTTAATAGCTTAATGGGTTTTGATAATTTTTTTTTATAAAAAAATGTTACACAACATATCATACTAATAGATAATACGATAGGAATAATTGCAATATTTAATGAACCTAAAGCACTGTCAATAAGCCTATCCCGGCTTGTAAAATTAGGTAAAACTTCGATATATGAAACATGGTTCGGATAGACATATTCGTGTACTGGGCGTTCTTTTTGATAATCAACATTGAACTTGCATATCTCGTTTCCTTTCGTGTCAAATATTGTATATTTTGTTTGGTCATTACTATAAGTGGCGGTAAATGAGCCATTTTCCGGTATATCATACCTTGTTGACATATTTTCATACTTATAGTTTAAATTTATTCTGTATCTGTCAACCATTGAAATTAAAAATATACAAATAATTATTCCAATCAACAACGAAAACAAAGCATAAAGAACAAAGGACATTCTAATACTCATGCTATTTAACCGATTGAACAATCTGCTTCTCTTTAATTTTTCCATTTATATCCGCACCCCCAAACAGTTTCAATGTAAGGTCTATCGCCTAAAGATAAAAATTTTGCCCTAATACGTCTGATATGTTCTGTAACAACTGTATTATCACCAATGCCGTCTAATCCCCAAACTTTTTCATAAATAGTTTCCCGGTCAAAAACAATTCCTTTGTTTTGCGAAAGGAAAGATATTATATCAAATTCTTTTTTGGTAAAAGCCATATCCTTATTATGATAAAACACAATACGTGAGGAATAATCTATAACCATATCTTCATCAAATTGCACCTTTGAAGATGTATTGTGTCTTTTTTCTCTGCGAAGATGTGCTGCAATGCGAGCTTCTAATTCATCAACAGAAAATGGTTTTATTACATAGTCGTCTGCGCCAATAGAAAATCCTTTTATTTTATCACTATCTTCAATGCGTGCTGTTAAAAAAATTATAGGGCATGAAACATAATCCCGTATTCTTTCACAAACAGTAAATCCATCAATATCTGGCATATTAACGTCTAACAAAATAATGTCAGGTTTTTTTTCTACTTCTTTTAATGCAGCATTTCCTGCTGTTGCAGTATATACCGTATATCCAAGTTTGCTGAAATAGCAATACAGCATTGATACAATTTCTTTTTCATCGTCTACAATTAAAATACTCTGCGCCATAAATATGCCTCCATTGTGAATATCTGATTTAAGATTATCAAACAAAAATCTATTTCTAATCAATTTCTTTAATTTTCGATGTCATTAGATATTATATATGGCAGTATGAGTGATAGCAACCTTACTCTGCACGTTTTATGCTCTATTACTATCAATACTATGATATGTGTACTCATATCGAAATCGAAAGGTGAACAGTAAAATGTAATAGGGTGAATAATTATGGCAAAAAGACCAGTACCGAAATACGACTTCAAGGCTTTTGGGGCAGCGATAAAGGCGGCGCGGACAGGGCGCAAGGAGAGCCGCAAGAAAGTGAGCGACGAAATGTTTATCTCGCCGCGCTACCTTGCGAACATTGAGAACAAGGGGCAGCACCCAAGTTTACAGATTTTCTTTGAGCTTATGCTCCGCTACAATATATCCGTAGACCAGTTCCTTTTGGAAACGCCGCCGGAGAAGAACACGCAGCGGCGGCAGCTTGACGCGCTTCTTGACGGTATGAGCGATACAGGCATACGGATTGTGAGCGCAACGGCAAAGGAGATAGCGGAAGTCGAAACAGAGGGCAGATAAGAAGTGTCCGTCAGAATTGAATAAGGTTTAGAGAGCGTTGTAATCTTTTTTTGAGGATTGCAGCGTTTTTCTTTTGCGGAAGTTTGGCAAAACCGGGCATAGCTCCGTAGTAAGGCATAAGGGATAAAAACATTCGTAGCAAGCATAGGAAGCGGGTACCCACTTCCGTATTTTCCCCTCCCGCGCTGCGGCGCGTCGGTTGAAAATTGCTTGTTGGGAAGTGTCCCAAACCCTCGGAACGGAAAGGAAAGGAGCGAAGCAATGGACGGACGGAAAAGGACGGTGCAAATCAAATTCAGAGTGACGGAAGCGGAACGGGATTTAATACTGGAAAAAATGAAGCTCGTACCCACCCGGAACATGGCGGCGTATCTGCGGAAGATTGCCATTGACGGGTATATCATTCAGATAGACCACGCCGATATAAAGGCAATGACCGCAGAGATACAGAAAATCGGTGTCAACGTCAACCAGATAGCACGCCGCGTAAACGCGACGGGGAACGCATACCAAGAGGACATAGAGGAAATAAAGGGGGTGCTTGCGGAGATATGGCGGTTACAAAGATTAAGCCTATTAAAAGCACTCTAAGCAAAGCCCTTGACTATATCGAAAACCCGGACAAGACGGACGGAAAAATGCTTGTGTCCTCTTTCGGCTGCTCCTATGAAACGGCAGATATTGAATTTGAATATACCTTGTCCCAAGCACTCCAAAAGGGGAACAATTTAGCCTTTCATCTGATACAGTCCTTTGAGCCGGGGGAAGTCGATTATCAGAAAGCCCATGAAATCGGAAAGCAGCTTGCCGACGCGGTAACAAAGGGGCAGCATGAGTATGTACTCACGACGCACATTGACAAAGGACACGTCCACAATCACATTATTTTCTGCGCGGCAAACTTTGTAGACCACCGCAAATACAATTCCAATAAGCGCAGCTATTACGGAATCCGCAACATGAGCGACAAGCTGTGCCGGGAAAATGGATTGTCCGTCGTCGTTCCGGGCAAAGGAAGCAAGGGAAAGAGCTATGCGGAATATCAAGCGGAAAAGACGGGTACCAGTTGGAAAGGCAAGCTGAAAACCGCCATTGACGCGCTCATTCCCCAAGTGTCCAGTTTTGAGGAATTATTACAGCGTTTACAGGCGGCGCGCTATGAGGTAAAGCCGGGGAAATACATTTCCTGCCGTGCTCCCGGACAGGAACGGTTTACCCGCTTGAAAACCCTCGGCGCAGACTATACAGAGGAAGCCTTAAATGAACGGATAGAGGGCAGACGCACCCGCACGGCGAAAGCTCCACGCGCGGATCACGGCGTTAGTCTGCTGATTGATATTCAGAACAGTATCAAGGCGGCGCAGAGCCGGGGCTATGAACAGTGGGCGAAAATCCACAATCTGAAACAGGCGGCTAAGACCATGAATTTCTTGACGGAACACAAGATTGAACAGTACGCAGATTTGACCGCGAAAATCGCGGAAATCCAGACGGAAAGCGAACAGGCCGCCGACGCGCTAAAGAGCGTCGAAAAGCGGCTTGCAGATATGGCGGTGCTGATGAAGAATGTTTCCACCTACCAAAAGACAAAGCCTGTCTATGACGCATACCGCAAAGCCAAGAATAAGGAGAAGTACCGCGCCGGACAGGAGCGGGCAATTATCCTACATGAAGCTGCGGCAAGGTCGCTGAAAGCGGCGGGCGTTGTGAAGCTCCCCAACCTCGACGCGCTGCAAGCAGAATATGAAAAGCTCCAGACGCAGAAAGAAGCTCTTTACGCTGATTATGGCAAGCTGAAAAAACAGGTTAGGGAATACGACGTTATCAAGCAGAACATAGACAGCATTCTACAGGCAGAGAAACAGCCGGAACGGGAAAAGGAAACAGAGCGCGGATAAAGAATCACAAAAAAAGAACAGGACGCGGAAGCCAGTCAATGACCTCCGCGCCCTGTCTTTTTGTGGGTGTTTTTTGTTGGAATGTTACGCAGTAGAACCGCGATTTTGGCACTTTAAGTATAAAGTATCGCCTTAATGATTTTCACGCGCCGCAAGCCTTATAAATCAAGGCTTTTTTCGCCCCTATTGCGTAACAAGAGCGCGTCGTTTCCTCATGCGCTCGGCGGCTTGTCTGCGGGTAATCCGCTTCCGGCAGTCCGGGCAGTATTTGACGCTGTTTGACTTTGAAGCAAACGCCGCGCCGCAGACGGTACACCGCCGCCTGTCCTCGCTCTGGAACAGTTCGGCATAGAGCAGCTTATCAAGGGGAAGCACCGCAATCCGAAACCACTTGCAGAGAAGCGAACAGGAAATAAGCTGCGGACATACGCACTCGTCCCCGTCGTCAAGCAAGATACAGTGTCCGTTGTCGCAGTTGCAGCACTCCCGGCGCACAAGGCTGTTTACTTTCCGGCTCTGGGGCGGCGATAGCCGCTTAATCCCGCTCATACTTCATCAGCGGCATACAGGGCAAGCTCCGCGTATTCTTCTTCGGTCAGCGCGTCCACTTTGGCAAGGGTGCGCTGTGCAAGCTCCCGCATATCCGCGTCCATGTAGGGCAGCGCGGCGTTGACATTCTCAATCAGCCCGCGCTTGCCGCCCTCGTTGTAAATGCTCAAAAGGTTTGTTTCCTCAACCGTTAATCTAATCATGCTCATACCTCCAAATCGTGATTTTTTGATTTTGCCGCCGCTTTCTTCGGGGTGGTCTTTTCCTTGTCTGCTTTAAGCTGCGCCCGGATAGAGGGGCGGGCTTTTCGTATTTCCTTATCCCTGTTTTCGCCCTTATCAATCAGCGCATACGTTCCGTGTCTGCCCTCGATTTTGGAAAAAGAAAGCGTCTTGTAGGGCAGCATGGAGAAAAGGCGGTCTAAGTCCTTTGTGTTCGCAAGCTGCATGAATGGGGTCGAAAGCTCCGCCATGAAATGTGTTTTGTTGGGGCTGTTCGGCGTATCGCGCCGCTTCATTTCCCCCACAATGCGCCGCGCTTCCGTTTCAATCAACCCGTCATGCAAAGCGACGATATGCACCTTGAAGTCCCCCGGCGTAAGCTGCTCCCGGCTGCGCTTTTCCTCCTGTAAGAGAAATTGCAGCGCGTCCGGGTCGTTGGGGATTGCTTCAAAGCGTTCAAATTTTCCGTAGACCGTATCGGGATTGCCTGTAAAATACTGTCCGGCGGGTATGTCCCGCGTCCCATGCTCATAAACCAGACGCACCGTATCGGCGGCAAGCTCCCTGTCCTTGACGCGCTCATAATGCCTTGCATAGTCAAGCTCATAGAGATTGCCTTTGATTTTCCCGCGCTCCTTGCCTGTCAGTTCGATTGCGTAAGCAAGGATACGGTCGCTTGTCTGCTCCATGTAGAATCGCCATGTGTTGTGGGGTGCGGTGTCCTTCAGAAACACGTCGCGCTCCCTAAAGCAATGCGTCCCCATAGGTCGGCAGAACCACAAGAGGGTCTTATCCTCCCGGTTGGGGCTTGCCGCCGCCTTTGCGATTATCTCTTTGTCAATGTCAAAATCGCTCTGATAAAAGCCCGTGTTCTGCTTCAAAACCGCATTGAGGGAAGCGAACACGTCCACATCTTCAAATTTGCTCAATCTCCCCATGCGTCAGCTCCTTTCCAAGTCCTGTGACTTCTGCTTTGCGGGCTTCTTCTGTGCCTTTTCCTTATCGGCTTTAAGCTGCGCCCGGATAGAGGGCTTCCGTTTTGGCTTCGCTTCCTTTCCGTTCTCCTTATCCGCTTTGACTGCGTTAGCCAGGTCAACAAGGGAAATCTGTTCGCCCGCCTTAACCTTTGCTTCCAGTTCTTCAACGGTGGGCGTGGGCGACTCATTGTTGATGATACCGTCAATCATATTTTCGTTTTGCTCGGTGGTCTGCTCGGTCGCTTTCAGATAATTCTCCGGCTGTAAAAACTCCGGCACGTCCTTATAGCCGAAACTGTCTACATAGTGGGCGGTGTCCTGTCCGTTCTGATGAAGCACCACCACGTCGGAAACGGAAAGGCTGTGTCCCTTAAAATCTTTCGGGTGGTCGATATTGAAACGGGTGTAAATATCTTCAAGGGAAGTACCCGGCGTAAGCTCTGCGGAATAGACAAGCTCATAGTTTGCCTTATCCACCACATTCCCCGCCGCGTGTAGGCGGTCGTAAGGTTCAAAGCGAAAATCCCGCGTTCCGTCGCCGTCTTTTATCTGATAAATGGAAAAGGTGTCTTTGTCCGGCGCGGCGGTCTGTGCCGCTTCCTGTGCCTTTGCGTAAAGCTCCTTTACCTGTCCCTGTGTCAGTTCCCCGGCGGCAAGCTGCCCCATAAGCTCGCGGCATTTTTCCAGTGTGCCGATATACAGAGCGTCGCCCATTTTTGCGGTAGGATTTCCCTGTGTAAAAACATACTCCTGTAAGATATAGCTGTTTTCCCGGCTGTCGCTGTAAGGATTGCGGCGCACCTTATAAATGCTTTCTTTTTCCGGCTGCGCCTGTGCCGCTTCCTGTGCGGGGGTTTCCGGCTGTTTCTGCTCCGGCGCGTCTGCCTGTTCCGTGGCGGTTGGCTGCTCGGCGGTCTGCTCCTTGTCCTGTACCTTTTGGATTTCTGCGATATGTCCGTCAATGGAATTGATAATCTCGGCGGCTGCGCTGCGTATGGTTTCCAGTGAGCTTTTCAGTTCTGCAAGCTCCCGCCCGCTGCTCCACCCGGCGACGTAGCCAAAAGAATAATCCGACGTATCAAGCCCGTAATGTTGGCAGACGGTATAGGCGACGCTTTCCGCTTCGACTTCGCGGGTGTTGCGGTCAACACGGGGCTGTCCGTCTTTCGGGGCGTTTAGGTCAATGTCATGCAGCTTCGCGTGTGCGATTTCATGGATAGCGGTTTTTAGGGTCTGTAATTCGCTCATGCCCTCGTTGAGCGCGATCCGCTTATCTGCCAAGTGGTAATAGCCATGTGAGCCGCCCTCGATTTTCTCAAAGGCAATCGGAACGGGGGAAGTCTTTTCAAGGGCGGCGAAAAAATCCTTGTAACGGTCAACATCGCCTGTCAGCTCGTCCACCGCTATGTCCGGCAGCTCCTTTCCCTCGGTCTGCGACACGTCGAAAACCGTTACCACCTTATAGGCGGGTATCGTGATTTCTTTTTCCTCTGTAACCGGCTTCCCGTCCTTGCCGATAACGGGCTTCTGGGTGTGCGGGTCGATTTTCTGCATTTCCTGTTTGACTTTGAATGGCGACGGGGCAATAATTTTAATTCCCTTTTGCCCTTTCATCACGTTTCGCTCAAAGTTGTTTTTCCAAGCAGAAAAGCCCGCTACAAGGGAAGCGTCCGGCTTTTGCATGGCGATAAGCAGCGTATTGTTGAAGCTGTAATTATGGAATTTTGACATGACGCGCAGATATTCCTTGTAACGCTCGCTGTCAAAGAGTTCCGTAATGCCCTGTTCCAAGCGGTCAGTTATCTCTTTGAGCTTTTCGGCGGGCTTTTCGCTCGTCAGCACGATAGGGATAACCGGGCGCGGCTCGGTAGGCTGTTCGGCTGCCCTCACTTCCTGTCCCGGCGTGGCTGCGTCCATGTAAGATTGCTCCGGCTCTGTACGCTCCGGCTGCGGGAAGCTCATAACCTTATATTCTTTCGGTATGTCGTTCTCGCGTCCATTGTACCACTCCGTAAAGGTGTTTTTGTTGTTGTAGATATAGCCCTGTTCGGTAAATCTGCCCCCGTCATTGATAGCAGCGTCGCGCCCGTATTCCTCATACATGAAATACTTTTTTACTTCTTCGGGCAACTCCAATTCGTCCAGTTCGTCGATAAGGTAATACCCGTAGTCTGCTTCATTCTGTACGGTGGGATAAATCCAGTAGCAGTCAAGATTTTGTGCAAGGTTGATAAGGTCTTTGATGTTCCCGGCGTATTCTCCAAGCGTGACCGCCGCTGCAAATTTCTCTCTGTCCTCGTCGCCTAACATGGAAAGCAGATTGCCTAAATAGTTCAGTTCGTCAAGGCTTGCGCTCTGGATAATGGGAAGCGGCACGTCAAAGGGCTGCTGTTCGGTGTTTGCAAATCCATTGATGAAAAAATCCTGTGGATTCTTTGCGGTAATGCCGACGCTTTTCATAGCTTCGTGAAGCTGCTCCGTCGTAGTCGGCATGGAGAGCCACACGCCGCCCGGTATGCCTGTTTCAAAACGGGTGCGACTGTCAATTAAAACGGAAAATTGTTCGCTCATCTGTTGTCTGCTCCTTTCTTCGTCGATTAGGCGGTGCATAAGTTCGTAGTCCTCAATGCTCATGCTCCCGTCAAAAATATAGGGGTCGGGTTCCTCCCCGTCCCGGTAGGGCTTTTCCGAAAAGGGAAGCCCCGCAGCGTGGGCGTCGGCTCTTGCTTCCTCGATAACCTCCGGCGGCAGTCTGTCGTCGTGGGCTTCCAGAAAATCGGAAAGCTGATTGTAGCCATTTTCATAGTGCCAGCGCACACCCGCCGCCAGTTCGTCAAGGTTCATATCCTCGCCCAAATGCCCGCAGTAGTAGGAATTGAGCATGACAGCGGCGGGGTCTGCTTCTCTGATTTCTTCCATGCGGCTCCGGTCAAGGGCTTGTATCGCGTCGTCCGGCTCCAGATAGAAATAGTCGGCGTTCCATGAACGCCCCTCTCTCCAGAACGCCACCCATGCGATACCGTCTTTTAGCTCGTCCTGATAGTCCTTTACGGTGTTCCGTAAACTTGCCATAAGTGAAAAACCTCCTTTCTTCACGCGGCTTTTTGCGGCTGCATAGCCTACAACGGAAGCGGCGCGTTTTTGCCAAAGATTTTTACAGGGTTTTATAAGGGTTTGGGATTATCCCAACAAGCAAAATCCCCGTCCGGCGCATCGGCGGCAGAACGGGGATTTACGGAAACGGGTACCCGTTTCCTATGCTTGCTATTCCAGTTTTTACTTCTTCGGCAGCTCCACGCGGTAGTTGACGTATTTCCCGCCCGTATCGGCTAAAACAACCGTTCCGTCATAGGTTTTGCCTGTTTTCGGGGAATAGAGCTTCTTCACGTTCACTTTGCCGGATTTCAAGAGTGCGGCGGCAATCTTCGGAGAAAAGGCTATTTTTCGTTCCTCGAAAAAGCGGTCATTCTTCCACATGACAAAGGCGCAGTCCCGGTTAGAACAGTAATAGTTTTTCTTGCCCTCATGGACGGGAGAGCCGCAGCGGGGGCATTTGCCGATTTCCGGCTTTTCTGTCTTAAACAAATCCTGTTTCCCGTCCAGGACGGAAGCGTAGGTTCTCACAAGCTCCCGCGCCATGTCCTCGATACGCCGCATGAAGTCCTCCGGGTCGGCGGCTCCCTTTGCTATCTGCGTCAGATTGTTTTCCCATTCGGCGGTCAGCTTCGGGGAAGTGAGAACGTCGGGCAGTATGCACACAAGGTTATTCCCGTCTTTGGTGGGGATTAGCTGCTTTCCCTTGCGCTCCACAAAGCCGCTGTTTACCAGTTTTTCAATGACAGCGGCGCGGGTGGCGGGAGTGCCAAGCCCCCGGCGTTCCGCGTCCGGGTCGGTGTCCTCATTCCCGGCGCGTTCCATAGCCGACAAAAGGCTTGCTTCGTTGTGGGGCTTCGGCGGGGTCGTGTCATGCTCCGTAACCTTTGCGGAAAAATCAGAAAAGGTCTGCCCCTCGGAAAGCTCCGGCAGCGTGGAAGCGTCGCTGTCCCCGTCGTCGGCTTCGGGCTTCGTTTTCAGCGTCGCCCGGTAGCATCGTTCAAGGTCTTTCCACCCGTCGCTAAGTATGGTCTTTCCCCGCGCGGTAAAATTGGCTCCGGCGCAGGAGAAAACCGCTGTAACGGTTTCGTAGGCGTGCGGCTCGGCGGTGGCAAAGAGCAGACGCGCCCCCGCAAGGGTAAGGATATTTTTCTCACTTTCCGGCAGCGTCGCAAGGTCGGTCTTTGCAAGCTTCATTGTGGGAATGATTGCGTGGTGGTCTGATACCTTTTTGCTGTTCAGCACCCTTGCAATCTCCGGCGTGAAGCTCACGCCAGCCATAAAGGGCAGCTTCCCGCAAAGCAGCGCGGCAATGTCCGCCGCTGTGCCGCCCATGTCGTCGGTAAGATAGCTGCTGTCCGTCCTCGGATAAGTCAGCAGCCGCTTTTCATAGAGGGATTGCGCTAAGTCAAGGGTCTGCTTCGCGGTGTACCCGTAAATGCGGTTTGCTTCCCGCTGCAAAGAGGTAAGGTCAAAGAGCTTCGGCGGGGCTGCGGTTTTCTTTTCTTTTGCGACGGAAACGCATACCGCCTGTGCCGCTTCGCAAGCGGCTTTCAGTGCTTCGGCTTCCTCGGCGGCGCGGATCTTCGCGCTTGCCGCTTCCGCGCCGGGTAAGGCAAGCCGCACATGGTAGTATTTTTCTTTCTTGAATGTAGAGATAGCCGCGTCCCGGTCGGCAAGCATTTTTAACGTCGGGGTCTGAACGCGCCCCACGTTCAAGGTGCAGTTATACAGACAGGAGAAAAGCCGCGTTGCATTGATACCGATAATCCAGTCAGCCTTTGCGCGGCAGAGGGCAGACGCAAAGAGCGCGTCGTATTCCCGCCCGTCTTTGAGGTTATCAAAGCCGCTGCGGATTGCCCCGTCCTCCATTGAGGAAATCCACAAGCGGCGTATCGGCTTTTTACACCCGGCGACTTCATAGACAAAACGGAAAATCAATTCCCCCTCGCGCCCCGCGTCGCAGGCGTTGACGACTTCGGACACGTCGGCGCGGTGCATAAGCTCCTTTAAGATGTTGAATTGCGTTTCCTTGTCTTTGGAAACGGTGTACTGCCATTTCTCCGGCAAAATCGGTAAGCTCTCATAGCTCCATTTCCTGTACTGCTCCCCGTAGGCGGCAGCTTCGGAAAGCTGCACTAAATGTCCGACACACCACGAAATGAGGTAGCCGCCGCCCTCTAAATATCCGTCTTTCTTATTCTTCACGCCAAGCGCAGCGGCGATAGTCTGCGCCACGCTCGGCTTTTCTGCGATTACAAGCGTTATGCTCAATAAAATATCCTCCTTTCAGCGTTCCGGCGCGGTGCGCGTTTCCTTTGGGGGCTTCTCCTGTACCTGTTTCAGACAGTAGCCGATACAGGGGGATTGCGCCCGGTACGGACAGGACGCGCAAGCCGGGGATTTGGGAACGGGCGGCGCATTGTCGCGCCGCCCGCAAGGTCTTTGTATCATCATTTTTTCAAAGGGATTGTCGGTAAAGAGGGTCATGCTTCCCCGTCCTCCGTTTCCCCGTCGCCGCCCGTGCCCTCTGCGTCGTCGGCTTCCGGCTCGTCCTCGTCGTAATCCTCAAAGTCAAAATCTTCAAGGTCGGTGCTGCCTTTGACGCTCTGCTTCGGCTTCATAAACTTAAAGTAGTAGAGTGCGCCCCCGCCGCCAAGAAGTGCCACGACAAGGAAAAGCACAAGCCCGCCCGCATTGCCTTTCTCTTTGGGCTGCTCCGGCGGTTCCTCGGTTTCCGGCTCCGCTTCCTTGCCGCTGCAAGCGGTCATGTTGTCCTTGCAGACGGGGCAGCTCACATTTACCTTTCCGGCTTCGCATTTATCGGTGCAACTGCAAACGGCGGGCGGGGCTGCTTCGGTGCTTCCGTCCTCCATAAGTGCTAAGAGGTCGGCTTCGTCCACTTGATTAAGGAAATGTACGGTGTTCTCGCCCTCGTCGTCCCGGTCAATGAGGATATAAAAGTAATTGCCGTTTTTGGTCGTTACGGTGATAAGCTGCTTGTTGCCGCCGAAATCGTCTACAAGGGTCGCGTTCCCGTCCGGGGTAAGGGGTTCTTCCTTTTGGGGTTCCTCGTAGACAACGCCGCTGTCGTTGGTGTCGTCCTCTCCCTCCGGGGTCTGTGCAAAAGCGGTGACGGAAAAGCCGCCCATAAGTACAAGGGCGGCGCAAAGTGCGGTCAAGGTTCTAAGGATTTTCTTATTCATTCTCGGTGTCCTCCATTTCTTCGGTGTCATGGTCTGCGGGTTCTGCGGGGTAGCCCGGCGCGGCTTCCATGCCCGGAATACCGCCCCCGGAAAGCATAGCGGAAAGCTCATGCGGGGAAAGGCGCATGGAGCGCACAAGCTGTACGATTTGCAGGTTTTCCGCTTCGGTTTTCTGCGCTTCAAGCCCCCTTAATTTATTCTGGTACTCGGTGATTTTCTCGCGGGTCTTTGCAATCTCCTTGTCGATACGTTCAATTTTGTTCATAGCCATCAATAAATTTCTCCTTTCAGATTTTCAGTGTTATGTTTGTTTTTAGTTCCAGTTCATCAGCCCGTAGCCCTTGATACAGGAGTAATTGACGGGGTAGCTCTTTATCTTGCAGGCGTCGCCGGAATTGCCCTCGACGGTATAGACGCGCTCCCCGTCCGTCCCGATAACAAGCCCTACATGGTCTGCGCTCCCGTCCCCGTCCCAGTCGAAAAAGATAGCGTCGCCGGGGGCGATATTCTCATAGCCCCTCGCGCCCCATTGCCCGCGTGAGGTAAACCACGGAATCCCCTGTGATTGACAGGCGGCAAAGCGCGGCTCGGATAAGCCCATCTGCCCGTAGCACCATGAAACGAAACAGGCGCACCATTCCACGCGGCTTGAAAATCCGTACCAGCTCCAATAGGGTCGCCCGCCCACGTTGCCGACTTGCTGCTTCGCAAGCTCCACAATGGCGGTGTTGCCCGGTCGCGTCCCGTTCACAAAATCCACGCCGCTTAAATCCTCGGACGCGGAAGTATCGGGGGAGCCGCCGCCGAAAATCAGCGGCTTGTTGCCGCTTGTTTCCAGATAGACGCGGTACATTTCAAGCTGCTCCGCGTTCAACAACTCCGATACAAAGCTGTCTATCTGATGATTTGTCAGCGTGACATTTAAGATGTAATACTCGTAGGGTACTTCCTCGCTTGTCGTTTCTCCTGTTTCCGGGTCGGTGCTTGTTTCGGTGCGGTAACGGATTTCCACTTCCTCGGTCAGCGTAAGCTCATACTGCCTGTTGAAAACGCGGTCAAGCTCTGCCTGTGCGCTCTGCGGGGTGTAGCTCTGCAAAAGGGCGGTCAGATAGGACGCTAATTCGTGCGGGTTATGCCCGATACTGTCAAGGTCATAGCGGTATTCGTCATAGCCGGGATAATCGCGCTCGATAGAATCAATCCGCTGCTGAAGCTCGTTCTCCTTTACGGCGTAGTTGTTTTCCGTCGCCACAAGGTCGCTGTCCTCCGATGTGTAGGACGTTCCAAGAACGCCATTTGTCAAGCCGGAGAACATAGCCCCGCATGAGGACAGCCCCGCCGATACCATGATGAATAAGAGCAGCGCGGCGACAGTGATAGCGATACCCGCCGGGTGCCTTGCCGCAAACGCCGCCGCTTTCCGCATTTCCTCGGCGGTTTTCTTTGCCGCCTTGCGGGTGTTCTCTGCGGCTTTCTTCGCGGTGGCTGCGCCGCCTGTCCTTGCGGCCTTTGCATACTGCCGCTTGATTTGCTGCTTTTGCAGGAAGCGGGAAAGGGGGTTGCTCGTAAGCTGCGGGTTGTCATGCAGCGTCTTGTGGTACTGGAAGTTGACGTTTGCCTTAAACGCCGCTTCCTCTGCCTTTGCCGTTTCCCGGTAGGGTTTCAGCTTATGGCTGCGGTAGCCCTCCCGTACCTTCCGCGCCCCGTACTTCGCGCCGCGCTCCGCCAGTTCTTCGGATTTGTGCGCCCCCTCCACGCCGGAATTGTCTTTCTCGACGCTGTGGATTTTGTTATGGACGAAAACGCCCGCTTCCTGTGCGGGGCGGGATAGCGGATTACTGTGGGATTTGCCGCCATTTATCGGCTTTTCCCGTTCCTCAAAACGTAGGCGGGTCTTGCCCTTGCCTGTGGCTTCGTCAAAGGTACGCTCCCCAATCAGTTTCTTTTCTTTCGGGATAGCTGCCCTTGCCGCGTCCAGACGGTCGGCGGCTTCGTTGGATTTTTTCACATATTTTTCAAGCTCCGGCGTTGCCAGTTCTTCGTCCGTGAATTGCAGACGGGAAGATTTCTCTTTCGCGGCAGCTTCGCGCTGCGCCCGCTGTGCGGCTTTCTTTGACGCTTTGCGGGTGTGCGCCGCGTCGATATGCTCCATGACGCGCTCGGCGGCTCCCGTGTCCTGTTGGTGGGGAAGCTCCGGCGCAGACGGAAGCGGGGAAGCGGCAGACGGTACGCCTTGAAGCTGCGCCGCGTCCTGTACCGCCTGTGGGGTGGATTCCTGTACCGGCTCGTCTGTCCGTTCCGGCGTTTGGGCGGCTGCGGGCTGCTCCGGCTGCTTCATGCGCTGCTTTTTCCGTCCTGTGGGCTGCTCCTGTGGTCGGGAAAAATCCGCGTCTTTTTCCCGGTTGCTCACGCGCTCGGCGGTTTCTTTGGTTTCGTTTACCTCGATAAGCCCGTCGCGGGTCATTTTCTGCATGATTTTATCACGCGGCTTATACTGTCTTATGGTTCTACACCTCCAATCCGCGCCCCCGCAAGGGCGCAATACTCGCTGTTAATCTCAATGCCGATATAATGGCGGTCAAGGGATTTTGCAACCGCCGCTGTGGTACCGCTGCCAAGAAACGGGTCTATGACAACGCCGCCTTTCGGACAGCCCGCCAGTATGCACGTTTCGGCTAACTTCGGGGGATAGGCGGCGAAATGCCCGCCCTTATAGGGTACGGTGTTGATGTGCCACACGTCGCGCTTGTTCCGCATGGTCGGCATAAGCGCGTCGTCATAATAGCCGCCGCTTCTTGCCCGGTTAATGCCCTGTGCCTTTCCCTGTCCGGGTATGCCCTCCGCATACTTGTGTCCCTCGCCCCGCCCCCGGCGGTAACGCGCCGCTGTCCCCGCCGCTATCGGCTCGGCTATGGCGGCAGCGTCATAGTAATACTGCTTTGATTTTGTCAGTAGGAAAATATGCTCATAGCAGCGTGTCGGGCGGTCTTTGCAGCTTTCCGGCATAGGGTTTTCCTTGTGCCAGATAATGTCGCTGCGTAGATACCACCCGTCGGCGCGTAGGGCAAAGGCAAGCAGCCACGGAATACCGATTAAATCTTTCTGCTTGCAGCCCACCGCCTTTCGCGCGATTGACACGCTCTGCCCGTTTCTGCCTTTCGGGTTCTTCGGGTCTGTGCGGTTGCCCTTGCTCCCGGTGCCGCAGTAGGTGTCCGCGATATTCAGCCATAGCGTACCGTCGGAACGCAGCACGCGCTTTAACTCATGGAATACATCTACAAGCCTTTCAATGTACTGCTCCGGCGTGTCCTCGCGCCCTATCTGTGCGTCAAGTCCATAGTCCCTAAGTGCATAGTAGGGCGGGCTTGTGACGCAGCAATTCACGCTTTCGCCCGGAAGCTCCCGCAGCGCATAGAGCGCGTCGCGGTTGATGATTACGTCGGTTTTTAATTCGCTGCTCATGCTTCGCCCACTTCCTCCGGCTTCGTCGTCATAACGCGGTAAAGCTCGGTGTCTTTCGGGAAGCGGTCTACAAAGGGCAAAACTACGTTCCCGTAGAAGATAAGCCCTTCGCCCGCTTCGGTGTGGGTCACATACTTCATCTGCTGCGGGGAAATGTTAAGCTGCTTCGCAAGGATAGCCCGGTCGCCCGCCGCCTGATTGAGCATGAGGACAAAATCAGAGTTTTCAAAGATATTCTCCACTTCGCGGGAAGCAAGCAAATCCTTGACGTTCTGCGTAATGGCTGTGGGTATGCCGCCCCATTTTCTGAAACGCTTCCAAATCTCCACGCTGTACGCGGCGGTCTGTTCCTCTTTGAGCAGCAAGTGAAATTCGTCCATGTAGTAGCGGGTCGCTTTCTTCTCGGCGCGGTTGACGGTAACGCGGTTCCATACCTGGTCCTGCACAATGAGCATACCTAACTTTTTAAGCTGCTTTCCAAGCTGCTTAATGTCAAAGCAGACAAGGCGGTTATTCAATTCTACATTCGTTCTGTGATTGAATACGTTAAGGCTTCCAGACACATAAAGCTCCAACGCCGACGCGATCCGCGCCGCTTCCGGCTCCGGCTGCTTTAACAGCTCGTCGTAGAGGTCGCCCAAGATAGGCATTTTCGCCGGGTCGGGGTCTGCAAGGAACGGTCGGTACACATTCCTAACAGCGCGGTCAATGACGGTCTTATCGACGGGCTGCAAGCCCTCCTTGCCGCCAATTACAAGCTCGCACAAGGACAGGATAAAATCGGATTTCAGCGCAAGCGGGCTGTCGTCCTCGGAGTAATTGAGGTTTATATCCATAGGGTTGACGTACTGGGGCTTTCCGTCAATGCCCCTGCCCGTAGGCGACAAGCGGATTACCTGTCCGTTAAGACGCTGCACAAGGGAAAAATACTCGGCTTCGGGGTCGCAGATGATAATGTCGTCGTCCGTAATGAGAAACGCATTTGTCATTTCCCGTTTGGCGGCAAAGGATTTTCCGCTTCCCGGCGTTCCCAAAATAAGCCCGTTGGGGTTTTTAAGCTGCTTGCGGTCGCAGAGTATCATGTTGTTAGACAGGGCATTTAAGCCATAGTAGAGGGCTGCGCCCGTCTGAAAAAGCTCCTGTGTGATAAAGGGAATGAAAATCGCGGTGCTTGAAGTCGTAAGCCCCCGCTGTATCGGGATAAGGTTTTCCCCAAGCGGGATAGAGGACATAAGCCCCGCTTCCTGTTGGTAGTCAAGGCGGGTCAGCGCACAATTATATTTCTGCGCGATACCCGCCGCCGCGAACACGTCATTTTCCAGTTTCCGCTTCGTGTCCGCCATGTTTACCACAAGGAACGTGAGAAGAAACATACGCTCGTTTCTGCTCTGCAAATCCTGTAAGAGATTTTTTGCTTCGCTGCCGAAAGTGGCAAGGTCGGAAGGGATTATATCCATGTCGTAGCCGGAACGGACAGCTTTTTTCTGTTCCTCAATCTTCATCTTGTCAAGGTCAGTGATTTTACGCTTGATTGTCTTAATCGCTTCGGTCTGGTCGATACTGCGGATATGCAAGTTTACGATTACGCCCGTTTCCAAGTCCAGAATGTCGGCAAGCATACGGTCGTTCAGTTCCGGCGCAAGGATTTCAAGGAAGCTAACCGCGCCGATTTTGCGCCCCATGCGAAATGTGCGCCCCTCGCCAAAACGGAACGACGACGGGGCGATAAAGTCCTTTGTACGAAGCCCGGACGGGGCAAGCCATGAAAAATCAAAGCGGAAAGGCTCGCCCTCCGGGTGGAATACGCCATGCAGCACTTTTAAGCGTTCATAGCCCGTCATAGGACGCGCCGCCGCGCCAAGCACTTTGAAGTTGTTCAGTACGTCGGTTTCGATACGGGCAAGGCGGGATTTCGCCGCCGCCAGATTGTCGGCTTCGATACTGAATGTGATGTACTTATGCTTCACAAGCCCGTTGTTGCCTTTACTAAGCTGATTTTTCAGCATATCCCCGTACTCGGTACGGATAGAGTTAAAAGCGTCGTCCTGTGCCGGGATATTGATAGCTTTCTCCGCTTCGCCGCGCTGTGTCCCCTGATTGATGAAAGAGAGCTGCACGCTAACGCTTGCGTCAAAGTAGTTGAGAAAATCGCACCAGTTTTCAAAGATAGCGGTCTTGTCGTCCGGCTGTGCAAGCTGATAGTTAATATCTTCAAAGGCGACGGATTTTGAGTATTTCTTTTCCGACACGCGGCAAATCCCGTCCGGGTACATGGTAAGGTAGGGGATTGTCTGTTGTGCGGTGTGGGCTTTCCCGTCGCCCTTTGCCTGCCGGATAACCTCGGCTATCTGCTTTTTCTCGGCGCGGGAGAGCTTTCGGGGCTGTTTAGCCCCGGCGGGGCTTTTTCCCGCTGTGTTTGCTTTTGCCTTTTGCAATCGCTGATACCTCCTTTTCAAGTTTTCGCTGCCGTTCTAAGACAGCATAAAGATTTTCGGTTTGATAGGGTCGCTCTTTGGGGGCAATGAATTTCGTCTGAATGATGTTCTTAACCACCACTTCAAGGGGCTGCCCGTGTTTCTCGTACATGGCAATGAGGAAACAGGGAAGCATGACCGCAATCATTACCATTGACGCAAGGCTTGTGCCTGCGCTGTCCTTGAGCAAAAAGAAAAGCGGAAGCCCTAAGATAAGAGCCGCCGCAAAACAAATGATTTGCCGCTTCGTCAAATTGAGAGCGACTTTCGTTTTGACTTTGGATAAGTCCTTTGGTACGGGTACATACGCCAAGTGAAAACCTCCTTTCTTCGCGTGATGTGTTGGCGTTCCTAAGCTCCATAGGGGGCAGTCAAGGCAAAGGTCAATTTATGCCCTTTGCCGACGTACAGGATATGGATTCCTTGCGCGTCAAGGTCGGGTTGTATTTTGCTTCGCAAAATCTCCACCCTACCCTTGACACGCCCGCTAATGCGCGGAAAATATCGACTTCGCCAGTGCGCCGGATTTGAACAGGGAAAAGCAGAGGATAACAGTGTAGGCTGCAAGGGAAAAAATTGCGCTGTGCAAGTTGTCCGCTATTATCATGCTGTTTACCAGAACCGCGTAAATGCCGACGCATATCATTATGAGGAAGCCTTGAAAGCCAAGGGCGAACAGGGATTTTAGGTAGTTGTTCCCAATCTGTCCCCATTCTCTATTTGTCATAGTTGCAAACGGGATAGGCGATACCGAACAGTAAAGTAGGGTAAGAACCCGGCGCCTAACCATATTACTATGGCAGGTTTCCGAGAACTCCCCTCCGAACCGGACTTACACCTCTCGATGTATCCGGCTCTCCAGATGTCAGTCTAACTTTCCTGCGTGTAACTTATCGTGACAGTCGATGCAGAGTGCCATTGTCTTGCGCTTACGCCCAATCATGGCGATTTCCCATTGTTTT
>ENA-ORUI01001778-ORUI01001778.1-human-gut-metagenome-genome-assembly--contig:-NODE-1778-length-20377-cov-28.300905_pt1 | contig 20377 bp, 9 predicted proteins | sample MGYA00242078_ERZ509205 | MGnify/ENA primary metagenome ERZ509205 (study PRJEB26280, sample SAMEA2338828) | human gut metagenome | biome: human gut; feature: human-associated habitat; material: faeces... | reverse complement strand
CTAATTAAAAATCAATCTTATAACTGACAAAAAAAATTTTTGTCATCTACTAAAATCAGAGTTCTTAAATTCTATTCTAACAATGATTTCGCATTTAAGGATGTACATAATGAAGAATTATTTTTTCAAAATGGCAAAATCCTTGTAGAAGTTGTTCAGTTATTTGAACGTTATAGAATTGTCTATCCCTCTAAACATCAGTTTCTCGGAGATCTTTTTGAACAATTACTTAATAAAGGGTTCAAACAAAACGAGGGTCAGTTTTTTACTCCAATGCCCATTACCCGATTTATTTGGGACAGTCTACCTATTGAGCGCATAGTGACGCGCGAAGATAGACACATAATGCCTAAGGTTATTGACTATGCTTGTGGTGCAGGTCACTTTTTAACTGAAGCTATTGAAGCCGTCAATGCTTATTTTAATCATATTGGGAAACCTGAAATGATTGAAAATAATGGATGGGTAGAAAAATCAATCTATGGAGTAGAGAAAGACTATCGCCTTGCTCGCGTTTCTAAGGTCTCTCTCTTTATGAATGGTGCAGGGCAAGCACGAATTATCTTTGGAGATGGCTTGGAATGTTACCCGGAGAAAGGTATTGAGAATGGTAAATTTGATGTATTGGTTGCTAATCCTCCATATTCTGTAGATGCATTTAAGAGCCACCTTGCTCTTAAAAATAACCAATTTGAAATCCTTGAATATATCACTAATAATGGCTCTGAAATTGAGACATTATTCGTTGAACGTATTGCTCAACTATTAAAGCCTCGTGGCATAGCAGCTGTTGTATTGCCTTCCTCTATTTTGAGCAACAGCAATCCTACAAGTTATATGAAAGCACGAGAGCATATATTAAAGAATTTCTTTATCCGCTCTATAGTATGCTTCGGAGGTAAGACGTTTGGGGCAACTTCAACAAGTACCATAACGCTTTTCCTTGAAAAGTTTGATGAGCCTCCTACTCGATATAAACTGGTAGAAGATAGTGTTTCAGCTATTTTGTCGGGAACAAGACTCTCTAATTGGGAAGATCAGGATATCCTTGACTCCTATCTTGCTCAAATTGGGATTGAAGAAGACGTTTTCCGTTCTTTTATATCTCAACAATCTCATTACAGCGAATTTAAAGATGTTGAATACTTCAATAATTATATCGTTGCATTTGAAAAGAGCTCTGCCGTTTTTAATCGAAAAAAAACAAAGACTTTCAAGAAAATGTCAGAGGCAGACCAAGCACTAACTCTCAATTCCATGTTTTATGACTATGTTATTCCTATCGAAAAAGATAAAATTTTCTTTTTCGGTTTGGTTCGCACACAGTCTACATTGGTAATTACGGCTCCATCAGATAATGCAGATCAAAAGGCTTTTCTCGGTTATGAGTGGAGTAATCGTAAGGGAAGCGAGGGTATTGTAATTACAAATCCTGGAGGAAAGCTCTATAATGACGGTAACCGGTATGCTCCCGGCACGGTTGCTCATGCAGTAAAGCTTGCTTATGAAGGAGCTACCGTTCACAGTGATGCACTTGAGGGGATAGCACAATATTTTCTACTTAAGGATATGTTGGACTTCTCTCGTGCTACTTTTGATAAATCTATTCGTACAACCGCAAAAAAAGCAATTACGATTAAAAGTAAGTTCCCTATTCTTAAATTAGGGAAATTTGTTGGAGAAGATTCTATTCAGAAAGGAACAGCAATAACGAAATCAGAAACCATTCCAGGCGATTTTAAAGTTGTTGCCGGTGGAATTTCTTACGCCTATACTAATAATATTTATAATCGTGAAGCTAACGTTATTACAATTAGTGCATCGGGTGCGAATGCTGGATTTGTAAACTTTTGGGCTGAGCGTATATATGCTTCTGATTGCATTACTATATTTACTGATGATGTGATTAAAACAAAGTACATTTACTACTTCCTTAAAGCCAATCAGGATCTACTTTATTCAGTAAGACCTCAACAAGCTGGGCAACCTCATTTTTATAGAGACGACCTGCTTCAATTTCCAATTCCTGAAATTCCTTCGGATATTCAGAAAAAGGTTGTTGAAGAGTGTGAGGAAATAGAAAAAGAATACGAAAGGACTCGCATGACAATTGAGGACTATCGCTCTAAAATACTACAACTATTTGATACTCTGAATGTTATATCGGGGGGGGTAATTCGTAAGGTTGGAGACATAGGTCAAATTAAAATGTGTAAACGAGTTATGAAACATCAAACCGCACCTACTGGAGATGTGCCATTCTTTAAAATTGGCACTTTTGGAGGGACGCCAGATGCGTTCATTAGTCGAACTCTGTTTGAAGATTTCAAAAACAAGTATCCGTATCCAAAGAAAGGACAGGTTTTATTATCAGCTGCCGGTACTATTGGAAAAAGTATTGTTTTCGATGGAAACGATGCATACTTTCAAGACTCTAACATTGTTTGGATTGATACAAATAATAAAATTGTCAATAATGACTTTATTCATTATTGTTTCAAATATGTTGTGGATTGGGATAAATATAAGACTGATGGTTCGGTAATTTCTCGACTGTATAATGATGATGTAAAAGAGATTGAAATTCCCTTTCCTTCTTTTGCTGATCAAAATCGAATTGCTTCCGAGATTAAAGAACTTGAAACTAAAATCTCAGCCTTAGAGAAAGACCTAACACTTACTGAACTGAAGAAAAAGGAAATTGTGGCTCATTATATTTCATAACTATGACTAATAAAAGAGTATGAAAACAGTAAATTTATATATCATAATTTTCGTACTATCTATCTTGGTTTTTTCTTGCAATGAAAGAGGAAATTTATCCATTTTAGACAAAACCTATACTGTAGAGTATGTTGATGAAGAGAGAAATTTACTGGGAGATGGTTATACTGAAAAAAGAGAGATTAAAGAAATAAAAGCACAAAATGATAGTGTAGCGGCAGAAGATGCCTACATAGGTTTTTTAGCTAAGTTAAAAGTAATGTATAAGTGTTGTGAGAGTGGCACCGATTACATAACTCGTCCAAAGTTTTATTACTTATATGATGATAAGGGTAATTTAGTTAACAGAGTTAAAGGAGAGAGACGTGAGCATCTGAATAATCTTGTTGGTAAAGAAGTAATTGAGTGTTATCTAAACGAATTACCTCCTTATGCAGCAGAATTTTCTCCAGTAATAGATGAGTAACTATGACGTTGCGGCACCGCCGCCGCGCTTTCGTAAACGGAGCCTTGGGTCTCCGCCGTCCGGCTTCAATCGCTAACTCTTACAGCGAGCTTCGGCACCAACTTTCAGGTTGGATCCGAGGCTCGCTTTTTATTTGGCATATCGTTCCGGCTATGGCGACCGTTCGCAGAGAATAGGAACTTACCGTGCATTATGCTCTTTGGGGAGGGATTTTTACCAACTCTTACCCTGAACCACTCGCTCCGTCGGCTCAACTTGGGGCGATTTCTTTTTCTGTACTTCCACGGCTACGGGCTTCACAGCAGATCTGTTCCGCTTTCTCCGTCGAGTGATTACTTCACGGTGTAGAAGTGTATTTTGAGCGGAGCGGTCGGCGTTCACCGCCAAATATGCCCTGCGGGTTACGAGTGACATAATTTTGAGCAAGCCCGTTTTGCAAGGAACTTTACTGATGCTGAAAGCACGGAGGCACGATATGATATTTCACTACCGCGAAGGTAGGTCTGTCCGCGCATCTGCGCCTGGGGGCTTGACCCTCCGGGCTTGCAATCAACATTTCATAAATTCTTCACCCTCCAGGACCCAAGAATTTACCGCCAAGACTTGAAATAACATTTGCAATCACGCTTTCACAGCTCTCCCTGATTCTGCGGTGTAAAAATCAAACGCGCTCCGGCGCACAGTAAAAACCCTCTTAAACTTCAAAATCATGACCCACGTAATGAACTATACCGCAGCCGCTTCTCTCAACTCCAACAACAACCTCATGGAGTATATGATCGAGGTTATCACCTTCGATGGCGAGAGCGAAATCGTCTATGTCGAAGCCAACAGCGCCGAGGAAGCTCAGGCTAAGGCCGCAGCCGAAGTCCCCGATGCAGACTACACGATGGTTCAAGGTTCTTGGGTAGCATAACCCGACCTCCCCGAAGCAAGAGGTGGGGTGTATCAAAATTTCAAGATTTTGGTACACCCCATTTGTCTATTATGTGGGTGAAAATTAAAGCGTTCATGGAAAAAATGTGATAATTACGCTCTCCATTCAAAAAAACTTTCCAAATGGAAAAATTAAATCAAAGTTTATGTGTAACTTTGCCGAAAAGGTGGTATTGATTATTCGTTTTCGATACTCATAACCGTAAAAAATCATATGATTATATTAACAAAATTGCAATTATCACTTAGACCGGCTTCATGGTTGTTGGCATTGTTGATTATTACCTCGGTATTGCCTGCTAAAGCCCAAGAAGAGCCGTTTCTGTTTGAATTAACGGAAGACGGAAGCGGTTACATAATGAAACCCCGTCCCTATGAAACTTATGAAGGCGTGCTCGACGTGCCGGCAGTGCGCGAAAGTGATAGTATCCCTATTGTAAGCGTTGAAGGGTTTGATTACCAAGAGCGACTCCTCGGTATTCAATTCTACGAGGGAAGCCAAGTGAAAAAAATCGGTTCTTTTAAAGGGTGTACAGGAATAGAATTTGTATCGGGCATGCCCAATACTGTTGAAACCATAGGTGATTATGCATTCTATGGCTGTACGAGGCTTCACGATATATCCCTGAGTGAAGGCCTGAAATATATTGGCATTTCCTGTTTTGAAGGCTGCACATCCCTCGAGTCCTTTAAGTTGCCGCGAAGTTTGAAAGTACTGCGAGAGCATGCATTCAGACTCTGCACCGCTCTCCAGACTGTAGAGTTTGCGGAAGATATTGATTTCTATACAGATCAAGGAGGCTTTTATAGTTACGGCTTTTACAATAATGTTTTTGACGGTTGCGAAAGTCTAGACACGGTAATATTGCCAAAAAGCGCTTCCAAAGGTTTTGTTATACCCCCGTCTACTTTTAGTTGGTGTTCAAACCTCAAGTCAATTGAGTTTCCTGCCAACACCCGCGGAATCGGGCAAATGGCATTCTATCGCTCCGGTATTGAAAATCTTGACCTCACAGCAGTTACATCAGATAAGATATACGTGGAGGGCTATTACTCATTTGCTGGATGCGAAAATCTAAAAAGCATTAAAGCCAATGGTAATTTTCAATTTGACAGGACAAGCCTCTATACATTCCAAGATTGCAAGGCTCTCAAAAGCGTTACTATTAACGGCTCCGGCGATGACTATATCGAAATTACTCCCGATGCTTTTAGATGGTGCGATAACTTGGAGACTGTCGAGGTCTATCGCCTTAAGGGAACTGGCGAGATAAATGAAATGGACAGTGTCTTCGTAGGATGTAAAAGTCTCAAAAAGTTTACCTCCATTTGTAGCCCTGAGTTGAATAAAATCGGCTACAGCTGCTTTGACGGTTGCGAGAGCCTTACAGAAGTGCCTATCCCGGAGCAAGCCTTTGTAGTTAGCGAAACTGCTTTCAGAGGCTGCGCCGCCTTGCGGAGCCTTGACTTGGCGAATGTCACCTCAATAGGCACCAAGGCATTCACCGGATGCAGTACATTGGCATCAATCAGTCTCAAACCTTCGTCAGACATTCTGCCGACTGTGGAAAACGAAGATGCTTTTGATGAGTGGCATTTCGCTAACACATTGATTGAAGTGCCCGACGATAAATATAGCTCTTTTACCACTGACGCATTTTGGAGCAAGTTCAGCAGTTACAAGCACCCGTCTTTGTTAGCCTATACCGAAGTGACCGGCGGCTACTCCGTCGGCAAATCGCCATACGCTCTCAATGAGGATTTCATCGGTATGCTTGAAATTCCCGGACAATACAATTCAAGCGATGTAGTGTCTATCGCAGAAAGCACATTCCAGGACCTCACGGGCCTCACAGGCGTTACTCTCCCCGAAAAATTGACATCCATTGGCAATAATGCATTTGCAGGCTGCACAAATATTAATACAATAATCAACAAGCGTCCCTTACCACTCAATGGCGTGAATTGTCCTGACAACGCATTCGACAATGAAACTTATTCGAAAGGCTATCTTTATGTGCCGTTTGGAAGCCTTGATGCATATAAATCATATACTCCATGGTCATATTTCACAGATAGAATCAAGCAAGGATTCGGTGAACGCATTTTGGTCGCTCCTACACCTTCTCGCGAGTCTTGCGAGTTTAACTATCCTTTTGCGTTGGCACTCACTAATCTTAACGATGTCGGCACTATTTATTATTACATTGTTGGAGAAGACGACGATGCCTCTGCTGTTCATACCGTCAACACTTACTCCACGCCAATAACAATTAATTCTACTTGCAAAGTGGTGGCTTATGTCAGCGATGATACTTCTTGTAGCGAACCTGTTTCTTTTGAATATACCTACGAGGCTCCCGAACCGGAACCAAGTCGCGTATACGATATCTCAACTATCCCGCAAGGAACAGTAAATGTGGATTTCACAAACCTCAGCGAATATGAAACTTTGTACAATGTAGTAATAGATAACGTCTACTACAGCATCACTGACAACAAAAGCGGATATAATCAGTATGGTGGGTTAGTACTCAATAGAACGTCGTCGTTTGAGGATGTTGCCCAATTCAATAGAGCTGTGGAGGGAAGTCAGGGCGTATATAGCAATTTCAATGGTATCGCAGTAAAAGTTAAAGGTACAGGTAGCATTTCCTTTAACTCATTCATTAGGTACGGCAATGCTCGTCTTACTCTCCTCCTTGGAGACGGAACGCCTGTATTTGGCGATGAACTTGATGGCTTGAAATATGAGTTTTCAACCCCTACTGACAAATATCTCTATATCTTCGCTTCACCATATGAATCTGAATCTAAAACTCCTGCTTCAATGCCATCAATTGAACCGGCAGAAAACAGTGTCGTAATCCCATGCTTAACCATTGAGATTACAGATACATATGCCGGCACCAAGAATGGTCTTGACAAAGTGTTGACCGCAAATGCCGGTGAGAGCTATCGAATCAACACAAATCTATTTGGACATTATTTCGACGGAACTTATCTCTATGCCTCTACCATGGGCAACAGTGGCTCATCTAAGAACACTTTCAATGAAGATAAAAAATCTGAACCGGGAAGCGATAATGATGCTAACTTCAACCAGGAAGATTGGGTGGCTATCTCCGGCTTGACTTCCGACTTTGTAGGAAAAGAAATTGAAAGTGGCAACATTGCAACTGTAGTTTCCAACGACGAATATCCGATAATCTCATTCCCGGAAGGCACCGTTTCCACTAAAGATAGCAGTATGAGTTACAACGCATTCAGCGTGGCTAATTTCAATATCTATGCAGACAATGATGAAGTGAGAAACATTTGGCTCGTGGCTCCGCAGCCGGCTGAATATTGTTCAATTACAGGTTATATGAGTACGGAGGATATAAACACCGAGGGAAACTATTTCGTTCTCCGGTCTGCACAGCAGGCTGTAGCACCTCTTACTATGAAGGCATATTACGACCCTGCTAATCTCCAATTGGGTGAAAGCGGATGGCGTTCTTTCACGGGTATTGTGTCGAAAGATGGCAATGCTTTGAAATTCACAGCATTGGCAAACAATGGTATTATTACAGGCATTGAGGATGTAGATGCCGGCAACGCACGCATATTTGCTTCAAACGGCAACATCAATGTGATTGCCGATGCACAAACCTCAATCATAATTTACTCCGCAAATGGGCTGCACGTTGCTTCATTAGAAGCCTCTACCGCATCAGTCGCCGTAACCCCAGGTTTCTACATTGTCAAAGTTGGCAACCAAGTAACAAAACTCGCAGTGAAATAGTCCCTGAATCTCATTATCAAAAAGGGAGGGTGTATCATAATTCCGATGCACCCTCTTTTCATAACCTGCTGTAAAACATAAAACAAAGCCCTGACTTTCACAAGCCGGGGCTTTGCCATATCACAAAAATTTTGTATCTTTGTGGTATATAACAAATTAAATGTCTACAAAGTTAGACTTTCGGGATTACAATCCCAAACAAATGTTACTTTTTCCGCAGCGTCTCGATAAAGATATTGCGGAAAACGATCCTGTCCGGGTTGTAGATGCAGTCATCGACAGTCTCAGGCTTGACAATTTCAAAAAACTATACAAGGAACGTGGCCGTAGTCCGTATCATCCCAAGATGATGCTGAAAGCGGTGATTTACGGTTATATGAACAATCTCTATTCTTGTCGAAAAATAGAGACGGCTTTGAAGCGAGACATTCACTTTATCTGGCTTGCCGGATATGAGCAGCCCGACTTCAACACCATCAACCGATTCCGCAACCGGGTCAAGGAAGAAATCAACCAGGTGTTTACCCAATTGGTCATAGTTCTTGCCGAGAAAGGCTTCATCACCCTTGATGTCGAATACATCGACGGCACCAAGATTGAGTCAAAAGCGAACAAATACACTTTTGTTTGGAAAAAGACTACGGAAAAGAACAGGGAAAAACTTATCAGCAAGATAAATGCGCTTCTGGAGCAGATAGACGAGACTATAGCGCAGGAAAACGCGGAGCAGGAAAACGGACAGAGCTTTACGCCGGCAAACCTGAAGAACATAGCCGAAGAACTAAACCGCAACCTCGAGAACGAAGCCGAGCCCGAGACCAAAGAACAGAAAGAGAAGCGTAAGGAACGTAAAAAACAGATAAAACAACTGAGGAAACACGCCGACAAACTCGGCGAGTACGATAACAAACTTGAAATTCTGGGCGACCGCAACTCATATTCCAAGACCGATCACGACGCCACGTTCATGCGGATGAAAGAGGACGCCATGAACAACGGACAGACAAAGCCCGGATACAATCTGCAGATCGGGACCGAGAACCAGTTCATCCTCGACTTCGGATTGTTCCAGACTCCCGGTGACCCTCTGACAATGATATCGTTCTTCAATTCCTTTTTAGACCGTTACGACAAACTTCCGCAGACATGCATCGCCGATTCCGGGTATGGTTCCGAAGAAAACTACCGTTTCATGGAAGAGGCCGGAGTCGAAGCCTTTGTCAAATACAACTGGTTCCACCGCGAGCAACGCATGCACTACGAGCCCAATCCGTTCAGTCCGCAGGCACTTTATTATAATGCCGAAGATGATTATTATGTGTGTCCGATGGGGCAGCACATGGAGCGTATCGGCACGGCGCGTACAAAAACCGAAAGCGGATACATTACCGAAAGCGCCCGTTACAAAGCGCAGCGATGCGAGGGCTGTCCTTTGAGAGGAAGCTGCTTCAAGGCAAAAGGAGACCGGATAATAGAAGTCAACCACCGGCTCAACGAATATCGCCGGAAAGCCCGCGAACGGCTGACGTCGGAAGAAGGAGTGAAACACCGAGGGCGCAGATGTATCGAGCCTGAAGCCGTTTTCGGACAGATGAAATACGACATGGCATACAAACGGTTCCGGCACGTTGGAATGAGCAAGGTCAAAATGGACTTTGCCATTGCCTTCAATCTCAAGAAAATGTGTTCAAAAATAGCACAACAGGCCAAAAACGGGGGAAAATCGCCCCAATCCGGCCTGATTTTGCATTTTTGTCGTATTTCGCGTCTCGAGAATCGGATATTTCGGGATTATCGCCAAAAAACAGCCGACTCTGTTTTATCAAATTCTCAGGCAGCATAAAAAGGGAGGGCGTACCAAAAAACTTAATTTTGATACACCCTCCTACATAAAATGCACAAATACTTACTGTTTTATATATAATAGCATTAAGGCACGTCCTAATGCTCGGATCCGATAATTTGCTCGGTAAAACCTAACTAAGCACCCATTGAGCTATCGCAGTGGATGTAGAGATATCGCGCCTCACGGCGCTTGACAGCAGACAGCCGGAGTTGCTAAACAGCCTGGAGATTTGTCGAATTAACATTTTTTAGCTTTAGGAGGGTGAAATTTTATCTACCTTTGTGAAAAGATACAGTCAGTATATTTACCTCTGTTCCAATTACTAAACCACGCATTCCGTAAATTTTCCTTTAACTTCAAACTATTTTTCCTCATTTTCATGAAAAAACTGCTACTATGCCTTGTGGCGTTATTCGCCGCAATCGGCGCGCAAGCCTCGACCCAGACAATCTCGAAGGGAAAAGGCACATCAGGCACTTCCACAGTGAAGTTCAGCGCGACCGATAAACCCGACATTACAGCCAAAGCCGTCTACACACTCACTCTTAATGCCGACAACAAGCTCAAAGTCGAGCTGACGTTCGCAGACCTCAACAACAGCGATGTCGTAGGCCTCATAGACGAACCCTGTTATATGTTTATCGACGGAATCGGCGAGACTTCACTCAGCTATGCCGACGGTAAATATACCGGAACAACTGTCGGAGCCGCAACTCCCGGCAACTTCTACAGCAACTGCTATTTCAAGCGTACATGCGCCAATATCGCCACCAACTACGGCGAAAACGGCCAGCTGATTTTCCCGTTCGAGTTCACAGCACCGTCAGCTACCGAAAGTGAGATCAGCGGCGACGTAAAGCACATCACTGCAACCACGGCCACTCTGACACTGACATGCAAGCCTGCCGAAGGAAAAACCGTTGACAAGATCGTTGTCAGCGGTCTCGGCGACGGGAAAGACATTACTTTCACCTCCACCGATAACCTCACTGCCGAGCTTACCGGCCTCACCCCCGGCACAGCCTACTCACTGACATTCACCCTGACATATACCGACAACTCTACGGCTGTAGCTACCAAAGACTTCAAAACGGCCGAGGGCACCAAACCTTCCATCACATACACCGCTTTCAACGGCGTAACCAATATCACCTCCAATTCGGCCGACATTAAATTCACCGTCACCCTCGCCAACCCCGACAACTACCCTATCGAATACTGGCGTCTTGCTTCGGCCCGCGCAGCCAACGATACAAAGCTCGACGGTGTTGAATACGAGAAATGGCCGTATAATACCGACCTTATCTGGGGCGAATATCGTTCGACGGAAAACGCCGACGGTTCTTATGTAATAACAATACCTCTGAAGAATCTGCCCGCTGGAACCAACATCAACAACTGGATGAAGAGCGAAATCAAGCTTTCCGGATCAGACGCATACGAATCGGGCGGGTTCGACAATCAGGTATTCACAACTCTTGCAGCAGGCTCTATCACCGCCGAGATTACAAACGTAACCGCCAACAGCGCTGTTCTGACGCTCACCAGTGTTCCCGAAGGAACAACTTCGGTTGTTGTCAGCGGTCTCGGTGAAGGCAAGGATGTCAATGTCGACCTTGAATCAAAGACCGCTAACCTCGAAGGTCTCACGGCCAATACAACTTATAATCTGACCGTCACCGCATACGTCAACGACAAGAACAGTCAATCGACCGTTTCATTCACAACCTTAAGCGACAGCTCATCCGACAAAGAGGTTAAGATGGAGTTCATCGAGGTCAATGTCAGCGACCTCTCGGCTCTGTTCAGATTAAAAGTGCAGCTTATCGACAATGCTACAAGCAAAGAGAGTATTCACATGTATCTGCGCAAAGCCAACGAAACGCCGAAAGCTACCGCTGATGATCCATACGCTAAGTACGGCGAAGACAAAGGCACTCCCGCCGTCGATATGCGCGAAGGCATCGAGAATCCGATCTATTTCAACTACACCGAGCTTGAGAAGAATACCAAGTATGTTGCAACAGCTGTCGTCAAGAAGGACGGTTATACCGGCATCGCCACGACAGAGTTTGAAACACTCGGCGAAGCAAATGGCACTACATCGTATATCGAGAACGGCTATTTCAGAGATGGCAAAGCTACTACAAGTGATGACGGGCAGGAACTGAAAATGACTTATCTGGCAACAGCACGCTACACGTTTACCTACGACAAGGACAACGAAACTCTCTACCTCACCTTCGATACGCGCATACGCAACAATCCTGACCGTCCCGACATGCAGGCCAAATATATCCTCAACGTCGGCGACCAAACCTACTACGGAGCACCTCTTACAAACGCAGCAGGTTTCAAAGACCACTATTCATTTATCATAAACTACCGCTGTCCTGACATCGCAAAGCATATAGCAAATGGTGACAAGATGACTTTCACCTACTACACCGACTATGCAGAGGGTGGTCAGAGTTTCTTCGGCGGTGTTCAATACGACGGAACGACATCGTCGGATGACTTCGGCGAGCCTGCCGACGTCCAATGGATAGCCTATTCATACAAAGATCAGCAGGAGCAGAACAAAAACCGTTATGACCTCTACAAACTACGGCCCAAGACTCAGCTTATGGCTACGGTTGTCGACGCTAACGGTCACTATCTCCCGCGCAAAATCGTTAAGTTCGAGATGGCTACCAATGACAGCGGAAAAGCTACCGTAACGTGCGACACCTCCCTCGGACTGCCCAAATGGTTCGTAGAGGCAACCAGCCTTGCAGACGCTACTGATAAAGAAGTTGACTTCGAGGTAGTAGCCTACCACGAGCGCGAGACCGAGGCAACCGGTGCACCCCGACGCGCTGTCAACGCCGACAAAAACCGCCTTGAGGCAAAAAGAGGATTCCACTATGTTGAAAGCGAGACCCCGACAGGCATCGACGACATTGAAGCTGACGACGCCAACGCTCCCGTGCGCTATTTCGACCTCAACGGCCGCGAAATCAGCGAACCTCAGAAAGGAATGTTCGTGATCCGCCTCCAGGGCTCGAAAGCCACCAAGATGATCGCTGAGTAATCTTCACACTTTCATATATTTACAGGGGATGGCCCGCGCGGGCCATCCCCTGTTGTTATTATGGTTTGAGTCTTATAAATTTTATAAATCTTATAATTTTTATAAGATCATATTGATGGATTTTCGCTAAATTTGTCGCGTTATGACCACACTTCTAATCTCTCTGGCTCTCCTTATCGGAGGCTATTTCATCTATGGCGCGATTGCCGAACGCATCTTCGGCACCGACCCCAAGCATCCCACCCCAGCGACAACAATGGCCGACGGCATCGACTACATAGCTATGCCGACGTGGAAAGTCTTCCTCATCCAGTTTCTAAACATCGCCGGAATGGGGCCTATTTTCGGCGCCATCATGGGAATAATGTTCGGACCTGCCGCCCTGCTCTGGATTGTGTTCGGCACAATCTTCGCCGGCGCCGTCCACGACTTCGTCGGCGCGCTGATGTCGATGCGCGAGGGGGGAGTGTCGCTTCCCGAGATTGTAGGGCGCGAGCTCGGCGGCGGCGTGAAACATGTCATGCGTGTTTTCTCGCTGATACTGCTGATACTCGTCGGCACGGTGTTCGTCATAAGCCCCGCCGAGATTCTGGCCTCGCTGACGCCGGAAAGTCTCGACAAGATATTCTGGGTCGGCATAATCCTTATCTATTATATTCTCGCCACCATGCTTCCCATCGACAAGCTCATAGGCAACCTCTACCCCGTTTTCGGCGTTCTGCTGCTGTTCATGGCCTTAGGGCTGCTCGGCATGATGCTCTTCGGAGGCGTGGAGATTCCCGTCGGATTCGGCGACGGCCTGCAGTCGCGCCACGGCTCGGGGCTTGCGGTGTTCCCGATGGTCTGCGTGTCGATAGCCTGCGGCGCCATCTCCGGCTTCCACGCCACGCAGAGCCCGCTGATGGCCCGATGCCTGAAAAACGAACGCTACGCGCGTCCGGTGTTCTACGGCGCCATGGTGACAGAGGGAATAGTAGCTCTCGTATGGGCCTGCGCCACTATCGCCTTCACAGGCGGCTACGACGGTCTCAACAGCTATATGGCCGACGGCGGAAGCGCCTCGACAATGGTCAGGGACATATCGCTGGGATGGTTCGGGAAAGTCGGCGGAATAATCGCCATTATCGGCGTCATCGCCGCCCCGATATCGTCGGGCGACACGGCTTTCCGCTCGGCACGCCTCATAATCGCCGATCTCGCCGGCCTGAGCCAGCGCAAGTTCCTCAAGCGGCTGGCGCTGACCCTGCCGCTCTTCGCCATTGCGATAGGGCTGATGATGGTCGACTACAATATTCTCTGGCGCTACTTCGCCTGGAGCAACCAGACTCTGGCTATGTTCACCCTGTGGGCCGCCACCGTGTGGCTTGCGCGCCGCGGACGCTCTTATGTCATCACCCTGCTGCCGGCGCTGTTCATGACGGTTGTCTGCACGAGCTATCTGCTCTTCGCGCCCGAAGGTTTCGGACTGCCGCAGACAATCTCCGTCGCCGTCGGAGTAGTCGTGGCCCTCGGGCTGCTCGTTGTCTTCGCCCGCAAACGCCGCGGCCTCGCCCCCACCCCCGAAAACTGATCACTGCTTGTTGAGGTCGGGATAGGAGATGCGCGAGTGGTAGATCGTGCGCAGGCGCTGCGCGAACGTGTCTTTGATCTGGTTGACGTCGCGGAACGAGATGGGTGAATCGTTGTGGAGCCCCTCGCTGACCTGAGTGTCGACAATCTTGTTGACGAGAGCCTGGATTGCCTCGGGCGAATGGTCGGTCAGCGAACGCGAGGCCGCCTCGACGCTGTCGGCCATCATTATGATCGATGACTCGCGCGTTGTGGGGTTCGGCCCGGGATAGGTGAAAGCCTCGGGATCGGGCTCTTCGTCGGGATGGCGGTTACACCATGTGTTGAAGAAATAGCGGGCTTTACCGCGTCCGTGGTGCTCGGTTATGAACCGGCGCAGCTGCATCGGAATCTTTGCCTTCTCGGCCATCTTCATGCCTTCCGAGACATGGCCGATGACAATGCGGGCGCTCTGCTTGGGGTCGAGAGTGTCATGGGGGTTCACACCGTGCTGGTTCTCGGTGTAAAAGGCCGGATTGCGTATCTTTCCGATGTCGTGGTAGAGGGCACCGGCCCTGACGAGCTGAACGTTGGCGCCTATGCGCGAGGCGGCGGCGCTGGCGAGGTTGCTGACAGCCATCGAATGCTGGAACGTGCCCGGACATTCTTCTGAAAGCTCGCGCAGCAGCGGATTGTTGATGTCGGAAAGCTCGACAAGAGTGACGCGCGAGGTGAATCCGAAAATTTTCTCGAAGAAGAACAGCAGGATATAGGCGAACGAAACCGCCACGGCGTTGATGGCCAGATAGCCGAATATGCGGCCCGAAAGCTCGCGCAGCGATCCGTTGAGCATGACCTCGACGGCGATATACGACAGACAGTAGACCACGAAGACGATGAAAGCCGTGCGTATGAGCTGGCTGCGCCGGCTCAGATCCTTTATGGAGTCGATGGCGGCAGTGCCTGCCATAAACTGCAGGAAGATATATTCGAGAGGCACCACGGCAATAACCGACGTTATCAGAATCAGAACGATGTCGATAAACAGGGCTGTGCGCGAATCAAGGAAAATAACGCCCATGATCGGCACTATGGCGAACGGCACAAGATAGAGACCCGAGGTGAAGGTCAGCGCCAGAGCGTAGGCAAAGAATGTGAAGCCTACGATCATCATCATTATGAAACAGATAATCTTTATGTCGTTGTAATAGTCGCGGCGGAAGATATAGAGATAGGCATAGAGAGCGCCGAGCAGCAGAATCAGGAACAGCGCCTGTCCGGCAATAGGATAATAGGTACTTGCCGTAGAACCTCCGCGGTCGGCGGTCATTTCCTCGTAGGTCTGGAGCACGCGGGCCAGGCGCGGCGTCACGATGTCGCCCTTGTCGATTATGCGTTCTCCCTGCTGGATAACGCCTATCGGGGCGAGGGCTTTCTGATACAGCTCCGTGCGGACACGCGCTGTCTCGAGGGTATCGGCCAGAATGTTGGGCTGGAGATAGTCGACGGGGCGTATCGCCGTCAGAGCGCGGCGGAAACGCGGATCGGAGAAGGTGCTGTCGAGGCGCGCGTAGGCGGCGCGCACCGACCTGTAGCCGTCGGTTGGCATCGAGATCGACACATTGTCGTGGATAAAACGCACGGCCTGAAGCCGTCCGGCGCGTATGGCGTCGTAATCGTCGGTCTCGACAATACCGTCTTCGTAGATCTGCTTCACGGCCGCCAGAATGCGGTTGCGGTCGGCCGGCGACAGCCCTTCGCGGGCCGTCGAGTTCAGACGGCTTCCGAACTGGCTGACCATCGATTTTTCGACCGTGAGATCACGCATATAAATAGGCTCGAAAGCTGCGTCGATTGAATCTTTCACCTCGCGGGCCGAGACCGAGTCGAGATGGACGGGAATATCGAAAGGCGCCGTCAGGAGCGAATAGGCCCAGGGGCGGTTGACGGCGTAGGTGTATTCGTTGGCCGATTCGTGAGGCAGAAAAAACAGCAGAAGGGCCGTGGAGGCCAGAAATATCAGTATACGAAAGAGTTTGTTGGACTTCGGTGTCATTTGTTCTCAAGTTATTCAGTGGAGGCGGTCGGCGCGGCGCACGCCTCCGATATGCATGATTTTCTGACAGAGTTTGTCGACTATCGAGGTGTCGGCGACGAGGATGTTCAGATCGGCGTCGAAAACCTCGTCGCGGGCGCGGATGTTAAGGCCGCGGATGTCGATGTGCATTTCGGTCGATATGGCGTAGGTCAGTTCCTGAAGTATTCCGTGGCGGTCGATACCCTCGATTCTGATGCGCGCCGGAAAGACGGTGTTGCTGACCTCCCATCGGGTGGCCACGATGCGCGAGCCATAGCTCGCCTTCAGGGCCTGGGCGCGCGGACAGGTCAGGGCATGAACCTCGACATTGCCGTCGGAATTCACGAACCCCATCACGTCGTCGCCAGGAATCGGCGAACAGCAGTGGGCCATGACATAGTTGGCCGTATGTCCGTCGCTGCTGAGGGTATAGACGCTGCGTGTGTCGACAACGCGAGCCGGCACATTCGGAGGCGCGGCGACAGCGGGCAACGACGCGGCAGGGGGAAGTTCTTTCGTTTTTTTAGGGCCGCGTCCCAGTCGCCATAGTTTCGAGAGGAACGACTGCTGGGCGCGCTCGCTCTTCCCTTCGAAAAGGGTGTCGAGCTTGACCTCGTCGCGCGCGAGCTTGATGAAAAAGCGCTCTTTCGATTCCTCGCCGAGGCGATGGATGACGCTCGAAAGGAGGTCGTTCGACTCTTCGAGCCCCTTGGCTTCGAGAAACTCCTTGAAGCGCCGGCGTCCTTCCTCGACCAACGGCTGCTGCTCGCGGCGCAAGGCCTGACGCAAGGCCGTTTTGGCGCGGGCCGTGACCAGCAGCGACGCCCATTCCTCTTTAGGAGTCTGATTCTGAGAGGTCAGGATCTCGACCTGATCGCCCGAGCTCAGGCGATGGCTCAGAGGCATGAGCTTATGGTTGACCTTGGCGGCTATACAGTGGGTTCCGAGAAAGGTATGGAGGTTAAAGGCCATATCGAGCACTGTCGAGCCTGTGGGCAGCGTCACCATCTCCCCTTTCGGGGTGAACACCACAATCTCGCTCGCGAAGAGATTGAGCTTCAGCGTGCCCAGAAAGTCTATGGCGTTGGGGTTGGGATCGTCGAGAACCTCCTTGATAGTCTTCATCCACTCGTTGAGCTCGGTTTCTTCCTCGCTTTCGCCGGTTTTGTAGCGCCAGTGAGCGGCAAAGCCCTTCTCGGCGATCTCGTCCATCCGGCGCGAACGTATCTGAACCTCTATCCAGTTGCCATCGGGGCCCATAAGCGTTACATGGAGAGCCTGATAGCCGTTCGCCTTCGGGGTCGTTATCCAGTCGCGGGTCCGGTCGGGATGAGGGCGGTAGAGGTCTGTTATGGCTGAATAGATTTTCCAGCATATCTCCTTTTCGAGGTTCGGATCATCGTTGTCGAAGATGATACGGACGGCATAGAGATCGTAGACCTCTTCGAAAGGAATATGCTTCGTCTCCATCTTGCGCCAGATCGAATAGACGCTCTTGAGGCGCGCCTTCGCCTCGAAAGCAAGCCCCATGTCGGTCAGCCGCTTGCGTATCGGGCCAAGGAAATTGTTGGCCACGACATCGCGGCGCCCGGCGCTCTCGCTTATCAGGTCGGAAATGTTGGCGTAGGCCGCGGGGTGCTCATATTTGAAGCTGAGGTCTTCGAGCTCGGTCTTTATAGCGAAGAGGCCGAGCCTGTGGGCCAGCGGAGCGTAGATATAGAGCGTTTCGCCGGCAATCTTATACTGCTTGTTGGGGGCCATGGAGCCTAGTGTGCGCATATTATGGAGGCGGTCGGCCATCTTTATGAGCACAACGCGGATGTCTTCGTTCATCGTAAGCAGCAGCTTGCGGAAATTCTCGGCCTGAGCAGACGCCTTGTCGCCGAAGATTCCGCCCGAGATTTTCGTCAGGCCGTCGACAAGCTGTGCCACTTTCGCCCCGAAATTGCGCTCGATGTCTTCGACGGTGTAGTCGGTATCTTCGACAACGTCGTGGAGCAGAGCCGCGCATATCGAGGTCGACCCCAGCCCTATCTCGCGGCTGGCTATGCGCGCAACCGCTATGGGATGGAGAATATAGGGCTCGCCTGAACGGCGGCGTATGCCCTTGTGGGCCTCGCGGGCGAACCGGAAAGCACGCTCGACAATCTCGACCTTCTTGCGGTGGTTCGACCGCAGATAGCCGTCGAGCACATCCTGAAAGGCCGCCTCTATCTGGCGGTCTTCTTCGGGAGTTGTGAGCAGAGGCTGCGGAATGGGAGTAGAGTCAGACATCAACGACAAAAATACACAATTTTCTGAAATCCCCGCGAAAAAACTTTACAGATCAATAACGTTAGACACGAAACTCACCGACGTCGCTCTTTAATTTTGTCTCTGAAGACGATAATAGGCTCAGACACTTCATGTTAGAACATCATCCCAGAGCGCCAACGCGCCGGCCGTTTCGCGCTTTTCCTGCCTGTCAAGCCAAGGCTCATTTTAGGCAAGTGGATAGAGCTGAAAATAAGAACTCTCTGATTATTCGACACTTATCAGTCTAAGTGGATAGAGATGAAAATAAGATTCAGGCATAGAAAGGCACATAAGACGAATATTTCCTTGACTGTGACTCATCGTTGGATGATTTAATTAAACCGGCCTCAACAGTGTCAGCCAATATACGTGTAGCTGTCGGGGCTTGGTTTTTTGTCAATTTAAGACGATCTCTGATTGACTGATTCGTAATAGCTTCATTATCCTCCCACATCAGACACGCATGTTGATAACAAGCATTAATTTTCTCATTTTTAGACATTGCCGACAACGATTTCTGAGGGAAAAGAGTTACACGAGTATAGTCATCGAGTGCATGAAACTTGACGGGAGGCAGAAACATTTTTTCTATAGCCTCGATTGCGCGGTCTACACCGCTACCTCGACGCTCACACAAATTGAGCATAAACATTGATTGTGCAAGTTTCTCATTTCTGGAGCGTGGCGGGAGGTCAATAAGCCGGTTGATATTGTTAAGCGGAGCCCCGGGATTTGTAATTACAAGCCTATTGCTGAAAATTTCGATGGCAATCGGCGAACCTTCAATCGCGAAATCCTGATGTATCAGGGCATTTGCCACAAATTCGCGAATTGCAACACCCGGATATGCCGGTACGATATTCCTTGATATGTCAATTATCTCATTCCCGGTATTTTGCATTATGTGATCAATGAGTTCTTCGAAACAGACTGCATAACCAAGACTGAAATGCTTATCATGTTGAAGTTGCCGGTTGTTCTGACCGACATACTTACGCACTACAACCTCTCTTCCGCTTAATGAGGGAAAACTTGAGAGCGTTTTAGCAAAAAGTATTGCCCCAAGATTCGTAATACACCATGAGCCATTCTTTTCATGACAATAGCCCATGTCGATCAATTTGGACAGTATGGAATCTGTTGACTTAGGTATATTCTTACCTAAAAGATGATACATCGCCCGATAGTCCAAAAGACCGAGAACTTCATCCTGAGTAAGGCCGTCAAGGGCTGTATTTTCTTCAAAAGATATTCCCATCGACTTCGCAATAAGCATCTGCACCTGTTTTGGAGACATCTTAAGAGTCTGTCCTCCCGAGCGATAGAACGACGCATAAATATCTTTACCACGCAAATGGACAGGCTTTTCTTTTTCTTCCGGTATGAAAATAAACAAAAGATTCTCTCCGCCATATTTTTGGACAGTATGCTCTATTTGTATTCGATGCGAAAGATTATTCGACGCAATGTTGCCAAGCGTCTTGACAATATCATCTATCTTCTCTTTGTCTAAGGAAAAAACCGTACCATCATTGTTTACTCCGTAAACCAATATGCCCCCAAGCAAATGAGGTTCATCCGAAAAATGGAGTGATGGCATGGTGTCGGCATAACAAATAAGGAAA
>ENA-ORUI01001769-ORUI01001769.1-human-gut-metagenome-genome-assembly--contig:-NODE-1769-length-20459-cov-5.108361_pt1 | contig 20459 bp, 7 predicted proteins | sample MGYA00242078_ERZ509205 | MGnify/ENA primary metagenome ERZ509205 (study PRJEB26280, sample SAMEA2338828) | human gut metagenome | biome: human gut; feature: human-associated habitat; material: faeces... | reverse complement strand
AAGACATCCATACGGATGTCTTTTTTATTTTATAGAAATGCATTTAGGGCTCAAAGCTGTGACAAGATACTCCAAATTTGGCGAACGAAGCGAGCAACATATTTGGGAGAAACAGTCCGGTGGACTGTTTCGTAGTATCTTTGTTTCTTATGAGAGCCCGTCATATTATTTTCTTGTGTCAATCGGATATTTTGGCTCGAACCTGTGACTCGTCAAAAAGCTTTTGCTTTTCGGGGACCCCGATTGAAATTTCGTGTTTGTAAAACGGGCGACCGATGGTCGCCCCTACGGTTTATTTCAAAATCTGACACACAACTGTACGGCAGATTTTGTATGATACGGAGTCAGCGACGACTAGGCACGGTTTATCCACTTCATCAATAATTTAAAACGCCGTCGAATAATCGACGGCGTTGTTTTTTGAATTTTTATAAAGATTAAGCTGCTTTGCGAGCCTTTTCGGCTGCTCTTTCAAGTGCAAGCTTATAATCTTTTTGGTCAGTAAATATTTCGTTTTTATAAGGATTTTTCTTTTGTTCCTTTGCACGCTTAATAATAGAAGCAAATACACAAACATCAGCCACAAGAGCAATAATGGCAATTACGCCTTGCATTGTAGGGTCTGCGTTTGTTGGCGGAACTGTAGGGTCCATATATCCGTCTGCATAAACGGATGTAAGAACCGAGAAGCGGCTCTTGTCTTGGAAAAGCGGAAATACCTGAGCAAACATACACCAAAGTGCAAGTGTGTTAGCTCTGTTTTGAATCCAACCGCCCTTATTCCAAAATGCATTTGCAAATGTAGGAGCAAGAAGAAGTGCAAGGCCGCAATACCAAGAGTGAGTAGGGAGATTATTATAAGTATATTCAAAGTTCCAAAGGTCATAAGCCAAAATGTAGCACCATGTCATATCAGGCCACAGCATATCCTGCTTATTCTTTGAGGAATAGATACCCCACCAACCTGTCATACAGAAAATATTTATAATACCGGCGATACCGTTTACCCAGTTCCACCAGCCGCCATAGAGCCATACATTTTCAGACGAAAGCCACCAGCCGCCTGAAATTCCGCCCTTAATTGCCGACTCAAAGTCAGAACCGACTGCGATAAGAATGTTGATAGCGACGATTGCAAACGGGAACACCTTAAACCAATCTTTTTTGCCGATGCCCCATTTATACTTAAGCATCATAAAGCCGATACAACCTGCTGTTGCCGCATAAAGCTTTGCATAATGGAACCAGCTGTTCATATGAACATAGGTATCATTTTGAAGTGCCCAATCAGCTCCCTTAGCCGCACCGATATAAATTGCAATGAAATATACCGTCAGTGCTGCCGGTAAAACAAAGAAGCAAAAAATTCCGCCTGCTTTTGTTCGCCTTGCAATTTCATTCATAACGACGAGACCGACAAAGACCATTACCCAGCCGAGAAGTTGCCAGCCGGCCATATCGCCGTAAATTTGGAATAACATTGTCATTCCCCCTCCTCTAAAAAAGTTAAATAAAAATCATATCGTCAAGACAGAGCGCATTAATATGCTACCGTGCCTCAATTTCCTTTATCATAATTTCATTACCCGAAAGAAGATAGGTGTTTTCGCTTTGACAGTAAGGACAAATTTTACCGTACTCTACGGTTTTGTATTTGCCCTTGCAGCTTTCGCAATACGTTACTGCCGGGATAACTTCTACCTTAAGTTCTGCCCCATTCATAAGCTCACTCTTTGAGCAAGCCCATTTCCAACAATCCTCAAGATAATCGTGGAGCACACCCGAAACCTCGCCTATTTCAACCGTAACAGACGATACCGTTTTAAGCTCATTTTCCTCGCCTACATCTTCAATTTCGTTAATGATATGAAAAACTATACCAAGTTCGTGCATAATTAATCCTTTTTAGCCTTTTGAGCTTTTTTAATCTTGAAATTACGCTTAATCATATAAGGCAAAATTGCTTTCATCTTATCATCTGAATTAACCATTGTGCTACATTCGGGATTATCTCTAAAAAGATGAATTGCATCAAATTCGCACTTGGTAGTACAAATTCCGCAGCCTATGCATTTATTTTCGTCAACAACGGATGCGCCGCAGCCAAGACATCGTGCAGTTTCTTTTTTAACCTGCTCCTCTGTAAGGGGAAGATGAGCATCCTTAAACGAAGATTTAGCGTCAATTTTCTTATTAATATTTGGGATTTGACGTGAGGAATTATCGTAACTGTCAACAAGGATATCGTTTTTATCAAGCATTATGAAATCACGTCTGTTTCTGCCGACTGTAAGGCTTGCGTTGAAATGAACAAACCTATGGATTGACTCTGCACCCTCTCTGCCGGCAGCAATAGCGTCAATAGCAAAGCGAGGGCCTGTGTAAACGTCACCGCCGACGAAAATATCCTTTTGCTCTGTTTGATAAGTAAGACTGTCAGCCTGAGGAGCGTTACCTCTGCCAAGTTTTACTGCCTCACCGTCGATAAGATTACCCCATTCAATTGACTGACCGATTGAAAGATAAATACGGTCACATTCAATTGTTTTAGTATCATTTTCGTCATACTGAGGGTTAAATTTGCCGTCTGCATCCTTAACACTTGTGCATTTTTTAAGCACAACGCCTGTCACCTTGCCGTTCTCTGCAAGAATTTCCTTAACGCCCCAGCCGTTGTTTATTTGTATACCCTCGTCCTCGGTTTCAAAAATTTCCTCTTCGCTCGCAGGCATTTCCTCTCTGCTTTCAAGGCAGAACATACCCAAAATATCAGCGCCGCAACGCTTAGTTGAGCGTGCAACATCAACGGCAACATTACCACCGCCGATAACAACGGTTTTATTGCCTTTAAGGTCAAGGTCGTGATTTTCGGCAATCTCGTGGAGAATATCAACAGCGCTCTTAACACCGTCTGCGTCTTCGCCGTCAACGCCCGATTTTCTTGAGCCTTGACAGCCGATAGCAATATAAAATGCCTCATATCCGTCCTTGCGAAGTTCGTCAAGAGTGATATCCTTACCTACCTCTACGCCGCATTTAATCTCAACACCAAGCGCACGAATAATGTCAATCTCCGCCTCAACAACATCCTTTTCTAGCTTATATGACGGGATACCGTAAGTAAGCATACCGCCGGGTTTTTCATTCTTTTCAAACACTATAGGTCTGTATCCCGTAAGTGCAAGATAATATGCGCACGAAAGGCCTGCCGGTCCGCCGCCGATAATGGCAATTTTATTTTTAAACTCGCCCCTATTTGAAGGTATTACTTTTTTAGGAATATATCTTGTTTTACTGTCAAGATCCTTTTGAGCGATAAAGCGCTTAACGTCATCAATAGCAACTGCTTCATCAAGAGTTGCTCTTGTGCAAGCCTCCTCGCATCTCTTATTACAAACTCTGCCGCAAACTGCCGGGAAAGGGTTATCCTTTTTAATAAGAGCCAAAGCATCGGTATATCTACCCTGAGCCGCCATTTTAAGATAGCCTTGAACTGCGATATGAGCGGGGCAGGCAGTCTTGCAAGGCGCCGTACCTGTATCGTAGCAATTAATTCTGTTTTTATCTCTATAATCAGGCGACCATTTTTCCTTGCCCCATTTAACTGCGTCGGGAAGTTCTTGCTTAGGATATGTAACAGCAGAGCCGTCTTTTTTGCAAAGTTTTTGACCGAGCTTAACGGCACCGGCAGGGCAAAATTCAACACACTTGCCGCAGGCTACGCAATCCTTAGCCTCAACCTTAGCCACATACGCCGAGCGTGACATATTAGGCGTATTAAAAAGTTGAGAGGTACGAAGCGCATTGCATACCTTTACCTGGCAATTACAGATAGCAAAAATTTTATTTTCACCGTCGATATTGGTAATTTGGTGAACAAAACCGTTATCCTCGGCACGCTGAAGAATTTCCATAACCTTTTCACGTGTGATATAGTGACCCTTATTTGTTTCAACAAGGTAATCCGCCATATCGCCTACACCGATACACCAATCCTCAGGGTCATCGGCACAGCCTTCGCCGCACATTGCACGGCTATAACGGCACGAACACGGACCTGCCGCATATTTGCCGTCATATTTATCAAGCCAATGAGAAATATGTTCCACATCAGCAGACTGATTTTCCATTGAAATTGCCTTTTCAACAGGGATAACGTGCATACCTATTCCGGCGCCTCCCGGAGGCACCATCGGCGTAATTGCTTCAAGCGGAAGCTGAGTCATACGCTCAAAGAAATTTGCGACCTGCGGATGCTCACAAATATTATCCCATTTCATATTAAAAAATTCTGCGCTTCCGGGAACGAACATAGGAAGCATATATTGCTTTTCATGCTCCGGATTTTCCCAATTAAATTCAACAAGACCTACATTTGCCATTTCCTTAAGAAGCGGCTCAAGGTAAGCGGCACTTTTGTCCGTAGCTTTCATAATTTCTTTAAGCTTCATACCCTTGTGCACCTTCATCTTAAGGGCAACCTCTGCCATCTCGTCGGTTACAATTGAAGCAAGACCCCAATACTCAGGGTCGTTAACGGTAAGCTCTTTACCTACCTTTGGAAGCCACGGCAATTTATACAAAACTCTGTCTGTAATATGCTTGCCGAGTGCCAAAATCAAAGGACGTGCAGGCTCGTTTGAATGATTTTCATAATAATGCATCACTCTGTCATCGTACACCCTATCCTCAGGCGGCTTGACAATATCAAATTTGTATTCATACTCCTTATTTGACATAGTATTCTCCCTCTAAAATATACATCTTATGTCATAAATTACAATTTCATTTTATATGTTTGTTAATTATTTGTCAATATACAGTTAAAGGTAAAATGTCATATTCGGGAATGATTAATATTTAGTTTATTTTTTTATTCAAGGTTTTAAAAACGCAAAAAGAGACGGCATTTCTGCCGTCTCCAAATGCTTTAATCAAAGTGTCAGATTAGTCATTTCCACCGAAGCCCCAGTCAGTACCACCGGATGTAGTAATAACATCAGCTGTCTGAGAAAATTCATTAACCTCTGACACCGGCTTTGTATAAAGCTCTTTCATTAGGTGTGTCCTCCTTAATTTATCAAAGCTCGCCTCCACCCCTTAAGGCAGAGGTGAAAGCTTTGCTAAATTGTGTTAATTAAGCATTATAGTCGTAAAGTGATGCTTCTGAATAGTAAGTATGAACATTACCATCTGCATCCTTAGTAACTACGAATGCTCTTGCGCCGGCAACGCCTGTCTTTGCAGTAAGACCGTAGTTCAAACCAATCTGTGAAGCGTTGGTGTTGTTATAAATAACTCTAACCTTACCAGGATTTGTACCTGATGCAGTCTTGCCAACGTTTTCAAGTGTAAGGTCAGAAGCTGTTACATTCTTACCATATACGAAGCCCTGGCTAACTACTGTCTCATTATCAGCAACAGTACGTGTTGCAACAAAGAGAACGTCGCAATCTGTAGCTGAAGGACGAGTTGTTGAAACGATAGCAACCTGAGTCTTAGAAGTGTCATCAGCCTTTGTAACTGCTGTGAGTTCGATATCCGAAGCACAGAAGAATGAGTATGATTCACCGTAACCAACTGTTGCGCCGTTTACTGTCCATGATGTTGCGCCTGCCTTAGTAACTGTTACCTTAGCGTCATATGCAACATTTTCAGCCTTGTCAGTGTAGTCAGTGCCGTTAACTGTGATTGTCGCGCCTGCAGCCTTAACTGTGTAAGTCTGAGTAGCATCCTTCTCATAGATAGCTCTGATGGTCTTACCTTCTGTAAGAGCGGTAATCTCATCGTTTGTAAGAGCCCAGCCCTTGAATGTATAACCAGGATAGATAGGAGCAGTTGCAGGAACCTTAATGTCAGCACCGCTTGCTACTTCCTGAGTTGATACAACGTTGCCGTACATATCAATGAATACAACTACGAATGTTGATTCAGCTGTTTCTGTAAATACAGGAGTTACCTCTGTATCAGCAACTGCTGTGAATGAATATGTTTCGTTAGTTGAAACGAGCTTGTTAGCAACCTTCCAACCTACGAACTCTGCACCCTCATTAGCCTGAGCTGTAAGAGTTACAGTTGAGTTAGCAGGAACCTTAGTAGTCTTACCGTTTGTTGCGTCCTCGCTGTTAAGAGTTGTTGTACCGTAAGCAGTCTTAGCAACTGTGATATCATAACCCTTAAGCTGAGGAAGAACCTTAGTTTCAAGAACCTGACCGCAAATTGTACAGCTTGTAACTTCTGAACCCGGCTTATCAAGTGTAGGCTCTGTTACAACAGGTTTACCCTTTGTGCAATCTTCTGTTACAACCTTAGCAACTTCGTCATAGTTAGCATTTGCTGTTACAGCAGAAACTGCCGGCCAGCTATAAGTTGTATGGCTGTGCTGTTTACTACCTGCCGGTGTAGCAGTTGTATCAGCAGTATTTGTCTTTGGAGCTACAGGAGTAGCGCCTGCAGCAAGCTTCTGAGTATCAACTACAGTGCCTGCAGCGTTTGTAAATGTGATTGTATAAACCTTAACAAGACCATTAACTGCATCTTCAAGAGCAGTAGCAGCAGCAGTTACCTGTGCCTGATCTGTATAAGCTTCAACAGTAGCCTTAGCGTTAGCTTCAAGAGCAGCTGTTACCTTAGCATAAGATTCTGCTGTGTAATCGTCAGCCTTTACAGCCTCTGCCTTAGCAAGTGCAGCATAGTAAGCTGTACCGTCAAGCTTAGCAAGGTCTCTTACATCTTCGTGACCGCATACTGAGCATGTAGCCTTTTCAGTACCTGCCTTAGCAATTGTAGAAGCAGTTACAGTTGTGTACTCACCGTAAGTACAATCCTTAGTATCAGCATTAGCCTTTTCAGCAAATGTGAATTCGCCTGTCTTTTCCCAAGTGTAAGATGTTACTGTATGAGTACCGTCGTTGTTATCAACTGTTGTAGCAGCTGTGTTAGCAGGAGCTATAGGAGCAGCGCCCTTATCAGCTGTTACAGTCTGAGTTTTACCGCCAACGAATGTGTAAGTATAAACATCTGATGTCGGAAGAGCCTCAAGACCCTTAACTGCATTTTCAAGAGCAGTAGCAGCAGCAGTTACCTGTGCCTGATCTGTATAAGCTTCAACCTTAGCCTGAGCATAAGTCTCAAGAGCAGCTGTTACCTTAGCATAAGATTCAGCTGTGTACTTAGTACCGTCAACAGCCTTTGCAGCATCAAGTGCAGCATAGTAAGCTGTACCGTCAAGCTTATCGTCCTTAGTCTGAGTATCTACATGATTACATACAGTACATGTTCCTGTAAGAACAGTACCTGAAACAAGTGTATGCTTGCTTGTCTCTGCATAAGTAATGTTACATTTTTCCTCAGCTGTAGTAGCAACCTCAGTGTAAGTTGCATCTGCAGTAGCAGCTGATACTGCAGGCCATGAGTAAGTTGTTACTTCGTGCTTATTATCGTTCTTATAATTTACAGTTGCAGCAGTATTTGTTGAAGGAACTGTTGGAGTATCGCCTTCTTTAACTGTCTGCGTATCAACAGTCTTGCCGTTGATGTCATTAAATGTAATAGTATAAGTCTTAGCTTCAGGTGTTGATTCCTTTGCATAATCTGTCCAAATTAATGCCCAGTTAGCAAAAGTGCTTTTTGTATCGTCATGTGTAACAAGGTATAATTCAGGATTTACAGCATTACATGAAGGTTCGCCTGTACCGTCAATTGACCATCTGAAATAAGGCTCAAACTCTGTACCTGCAATATCGGTATTAAATGTAAATACTTCAGAAAGGTCGCAATCCTTAATTACTTCGAATGCATAAGTATAGCAAACCAAACCGTACTTACCGAATGGTTTTACGCCATCAGAACCAACTCCAATGTAGTTGGAAGTTGTCTGCTGACCGTTTGTGGCAGCTGTACCTGTAATAGCACCATAGAAAATGCCTTCTTCATTATTATACGTTGAACTATTAAACTGCATTCCATCTCCATAGAATGCAACACCGTTTTTAATTGCGCCCTTGGCAGCTGTATTAATTTTCCAATTATCACGTACCTTAGTAACACTTCCCGGAGTGGATGCCTGAAGATATTCAGTGTTGAATTTACCTTTGAACTGACCTGATTGGATAACATCAAATCCGCCGATTTCAACTGTAATAGCAATACGCTGACCTGCTTTAACATGAGCAGGGTTTACAATATTACCTGCTTCTTTAACAGCCTCATAAGTATGTGCAGCATTTACGCCATAATATTGGTTAACGTACTGCTCGTTGTATTTAGCGAATGTACCGTTCGCTACGGCATCTTCAGCTTCTTGTTTTGAACCCAAGTTGGAAACTGTTGCAGCAACTACAGGCTTATAGTCATTACGATGGTCTTCGAGTCCATTGTTCGCATAATCTGCGATTTCAGCACCGAAATCAAATGAACCAGCACTAACTTCATCATTAGCATAGCCACGATATTCAGGAGTTGACTGAAGCTTTTCAAGGCTTATATCTACGCCATCATCAACCCACCATTTTCTGTTCTGAGTAACAGTATAATCTGTTGAACCGAACATATCAGCTACACCATTAGTGGCAGCTAAAGCAGAAAACGGAACGGAGAATGCAACCATAAGAACTGCAAGAAGAACAGCTATTGCTTTTCTAAATGTCTTTTTCACTTAGAAATCCCCTTTATTTATTTTGAAAAAAATCACTTTATCTCTAATCCGTTATAATAACTGGAGCCGGATGCACAAGCATAAACAGTTGTAGCATCTGTACCGGTTACTAAACTGTCGCCGTTAAGGTCATAGTATAAATCTGTTTGCTTTGAAGCAAAAAGATATACACTTGTTGCATCGGTGGCTGTAATTATACCATCCTTATTAAAATCACATGCCATCATAGGAATAACCGCATTAGTAATATCGGCACCGTTTACGATAACGGTAACGTCATTACGAGTTATTGCATAATCAGACGAGATTGAAAGATAGTATGTTCCGTCCTTTAACGAATCAATAGAGAAAGCGTTTACACCATCTTTAAGTGATGATGTGGTTGTACCGACAAGCTCGGTACGAGCTGAATCGGAATATACGTTAACCGTATATTCGCCGTAAACAGGACTGTTGGCAGTATCGCCTTTCGCATTTGTCATAATAGCAAGCGAGCCGTTTACGCTATGACCGGTTGACGGTGAAACGTCACAGGTCATTAAATATAGAGAACCGGGATAATCGGCAGATTTGGTAACAAGAGCATACTCATCGTCAAATCCATCATTATAATTAGCCAAAACGAAAGTCTTATTTGGGTCTGTTGAAACCGAAATAACATCAGCGGCGTCACAATCCTTTGCAAAAGCAACCGAGAAGGTTGCAAGCAACGTGCCGTCCTTTGTTACAGATGAACAAGTGTCAGCATCTGAAACAAAGCCGAATACCAAATTAGAATCATTCGTTACAGTTCCCATCGAAGATACGCCGGCAACCTCATCAGAAAGAAGAGCCTTAGGCTCACTTTTCACCGATACATCCGAAGAATAGGTTGATGTAACCTGCACAACCGATAACTCGGTAACGCCCTCTAAATAAAAGCTGACGTCATATGTACCGGCAGGTAACTTATCACCGTCGTATTGTTTGCCGTTAGAATCTGTGTATGTGCAATAAACGTTCGGGCTCTCCGTTCCGAGCGCAGCAGCATACGAAGTACGAGGAAGGCACACAACAAGCGCAACAAAAACCAAAAACGCAAGTGTACCGAAAATAACACCTACTTGTTTTTTTGCAATTGTATTCATTGGTGTTACCTCCTTGTTAAAAAAATTGCTTAATTTGGGGAGAAGCAGAATCGCCATGAAGGGCAAAGACAAAATCGGTCAGAAAACATAAAAATATGAAACCAAGCAACTTTGGCAAAAGCCAAACACCGTGAAACATTAAACATTTACTAAACGAAACTGCCCATAGCCTCCCCGCCCAAAGCGGGCATAGTATATAAACGGCAAAAGCCGAATATATCAAGACAAAGCAAAGCCATAGCTCTGCTTAATTAAATGATAACACAAGTTATCGTAATTTTCAAGTAAAACTTCTTAGGGACTTTCGCCCCTAAGAAGTATAGAAACTAATATTACTTAATAGTAACATCAGGAAGTGCAATAGTTGAAGATGCAATAGCAAAGATGTTTGTAGCATCTGTACCGGTTACCGAGCCATCACCATTAAGGTCATAACGAAGATCGGCAGCCTTAGAAGCGGCTGCATAAACCGACGTTGCATCTGTACCGGTAATATTACCGTCTTTATTATAATCGCATACAATCATTGCAATTGCAGGACCTGCAATATCAGCGTCACCAACAACAATGCTTACTGTACGTGCAAGAGCAAAATCAGAAGTAATTGTTGCTGTATATGTGCCAGGTGCAAGGTCAAGACTAATCTTGTTTGCAGCAGTTGTAAGGTCAAATGACTTTTCAATAACAGGAGCGTTTGCACTGTCATAAACAGTTACTTTATATGTTCCGTTTACGCCCTTATTGTTAGTAGTGCCCTTTGAAGATGTTGCTACAACAAGTGAAGCAGTAACACTATGAGTTGACGGAGCCAATGACTCAACCGAAGGAACGATTGTAGTATTGCCTGTAACAGTAAGCTCATACGGGAATGCTGTTGCTGTATCGTCAAATGTAAGTTTGTCGCCGTTAACAGTAAGTTCAGGTTTAAGAGTATAACCTTCCTCTGCTGTTACATTGATTGAAACAACCTGACCCTTTTCTACAGCTACAGGACCTGAGTAAGCAACACCGTCGATTGTTACTTTAGCACCTGCAACAGGAGTTACAGTAAGCTCACAGCTCTCAAACTCGGTAAGACCGATTTCAGCTGCCTGAAGTTCAGTATCAACATTGTAAATCTTAGCAAGCTGAGCGTCATAGTTCTTACGGTCATTGATATTGAATGTGCCGGAATTCTTATACTTATAAGAACCGTTACCATAGTTAGCAAGGTCAACTGCGGCAGCAAGAGCTCTCACGTATCTGTTCCAAGATGCTGATGAGTACTTTGTTGTGCCTTCGTTAACAAGCTTACCTGATGCATCAAATGAACCAAAGCGTGGGTTAGCTGCTACGCCATTCTTAGATACGGTTGCTTCAGTAGCGACTGTACCGTCATCATTGTATGTAGCAGGTGTTGCCTTGAGCATTGAGTAAGCATTACCCGATGCACACTTGATTTCATTTTCAAGCTGCTTGCCCTGGTAACCACGTTCAATAACTGCAGAAGCGAATATGTTAAAGAGTTTAACGTATTCTTTTGCCTGAACAGAAGATACTTCAGAAGCTGTGGTATAAGTAAACTTAGTACCTGCATTCTTGAGGTCATTCATAAGCTTAGCAGCGTCAACATAAGACATACCGTTTCTTTCAACAGTCTTGCCTGTTGTTGCGTCAACGTAATCAACGTCAACTGTATACTGCTGTTCAGCCTTCTTTGCATATTCTACCATCTTATTATATGTAAGAATATCAAAGTTAATTTCTTCAAGACCATTTCTAAGCTCAGAAATCTCATTGTAGAGTGTTGATGATGAGCTGATAAGGTGAGACTTAACTACGCTAAGAACATATTCAAGTCTGTCATTAGCCTGAGTAGCAATACCACGATTATCTACTGAGTCCATCTCGCCTGAGTTAGGAATGAGCTGATACTCAGCTGATGGGAACTTACATGCCCAATTATCGCCTGAGTTGCACTTTTTGCCTTCAGCATTTCTGTATACATATTGAACCTGATTATAAAGAGGCTCGTTATCTTTGTTTGTATCCTGAGTAGTTGTCGGTCTCTGCCATGGGCCGCCAGGATATGTATCGAGATCCCATTTTGTAGCATACTTAACTGAGTTAGTAAGGTAATAGTTACCGTCCTGACCGAGTGTTACATTAGCCAATGCAGCATCCTTGCCATTCTTAACATCTGATGATGTAAGCGGCTTTGGTGAGTAAATAGGCATTGTACATTTCTCATCGGAATAGTAAATTCCCTTTACGCCGCCACTGGTTGCACCTGTTGTAGCGTCTATTGTGCCGCCGACATAAGCAGTTGCTTTAACCGATTCAGGGATTGTGTAGCTTACCTGAGTACCCTTTACAGTAAATGTTACTGTTTCGTTAGAGGTTGAGTAAGGAACGTATGCACGATCGCCTGTTGCGGAAGTTGTAACTGAAGTTGTAACTGCATACTCTGTTTTATCTGACTGAGTAAGAGCTGATTCAGCAGTGTAAGGAGCTGACTGAACGCTAAGTACATTCATAAGAGCATCCTTAGCCAAATCATAAACTGAACCGATAGATGCATCCTCTTTGAAGTCGGATGTTTTATAGTTAGCCATGATATTGGCAAGTTCTTTATAGTTCTTATCAAGTGAGCCGGCTGAACCGCTTTCACCGATAACAAGCTGGAAGCTGCCTGTCTTATAAGAACCTGAATTATAGAAGTTAACATTAACATCATAAGTGCCGGTCTTAACAGTAGCCTCACCGTCGAAACCAAACGGTCTGTAGTTATTAACAGCATTTGAACCAAATGTTTGCTTTGAGGTATTTATATAGATAGCATCAATACCGGTACCGAGTGTAACCATATTAAAGATGTTATCATAGTTATATTTGCCACCGGTCTTAAGATACATTGTATCATAAATACCGCTTTCATTGATATGGTAACCGGCAATAATCTTAGCATCAAGTGCTTCCTGAAGAGTGAATGCAACGTGAGTTCTTGTTTCAATCTCCTTGCCCTCATTTTGCTTTGAAATGTTACCGATTTCCTCAGAAGTATAACCTCTGTAGTAGTCAACAGCACCAAGGCCGCTACCTGTAGAAGCGTTTGTACGGTTACGCTGCCATTCGCCGAACTCGCCTGAGCCTGCAGATGTTTCTACACGATAGTCATACATACCAATCTTAAGAAGATCACCTGTTGACTTATCCCAACGAGCAATAGCGTTTTTTTCGCCGATATCTACTGTTGTTAAATTAGAATCATCGAATGCCTTAGCTGCAGTAGTAAGGTTATTTGATTCATAGCCGGATTTTCTGTCAAAGAAGAATACACCGTCAATGCTCTTTTCCTTACTGCCGCCCTTCATAAAGAATGAATACTGAGCGATTTCGTTAAGCTTGTTAGAAGCGATAACCATCTTATCAGGATAGTTTGCAGAGATATTACCGCCGATACCTGTAAGAGAATGAACGGTTACACCGTTTTCTTCTCTGTCAGTGCCGTCTGTCTGCTGGAATGTAGTGTTGAAGTTATAATCAGCATCATAAAGAGCATTTCTGAAGCTTACTTCACTTGTAAGAAGCTTATAAGCTGTTACAGTATTGCCTCCATAAAGAACATTGCCCTGATCATCAACGATATCATAATTTACAACAACACGGCATGTGTTTGTTGTATCAGAACCTGAAACTTCGAATGGAACTGAAATATCAATTTTAGCATTCTTACCCGGCTCAATAGGAGTTTCAGGGAAAGATAATTCCTCAGGAGTTTCCGGATTATAAACATCATATTGAAGCACGCTTGTAATCTGTACATAGTAACGTGAAAGCTGAGTAGGCTTGCCGTCCTTGATGTACGATGCATTGATACCTACCGAGTTGTTTGTAACAGTAAGTACATCATCATAAGGTTCACCTGAAATACAACCTGTTACGGTGTTAGAACCGAATGAAGCAGTAGCCATCTTGAGCTGATGCTGACCAAGTGTAGTCAATGCATTAGGAAGGAAGCTGTTAACTGCCTGTACTGCAAAACAGATACCTCTGATAATAGAATCAGAGTAGGTCTTAGGACCGTTTGTACCGTATCCGCCGAACTCTACGAAGTTACAGATAAGCTTTTGGAATGCACCCAAGCTCTTGCTTGTACCTGCGAGTACCTTAACCTGGAAGAAATCATCAAACGGATGAGCACTTGTAGCATCAGGAACGATTGTCTCAAAGCTCTGTCCGCTATAACGTGCGCCAAACAATCCGTTAATGAGATCCTTAAGTAAATCATAAACTGTTACGACGAATGAAGTCTTTTGAATAGGCTCTGCAGAAACGATTGTAAATAACTGGTTAAGGAAGTTAGATACGCCGCAAAGACCTGTCTTTGAATTTTCTTTACCAATATCAAGGAATGAAAGAACAATGTTGTTCCAAATAAGTTCCTCTGAATTGAATTTAGCATAACCTGTACCCTGAAGTGTACCGAGAACAGGCATAAGCTTATTAGCTATTGCATTAATGTTTTCCCAAAGAGTATTCTTTGTTGTGATAAGGCTGTTGCCGTTTTCATCACAAATACCGAGGAGAGCACCTACGCCCATAGCTCTTTCGCCCTTATTTACAGCCTTCTCCATTGCATGGTCGCCACCGTAGTAGCAAACTACAGAATTAAGAAGGTCAAAGAGTGTTGTTTTAGAATCAACAGCTGCTGACTCTGTCTTCCAAGTATTGCCGTTTTCGTCCTCAAGAGGAACGTAAGCCTCAATTACATAAGCAACTGCGTCACGAGCCATTGGAAGAATTGTGCCTTCAAGTGTTGCATTGATTGTTCCGTCGCTGCCAATCTTTACAAGCTTTGAATAATCCTTGTCAGGCATTGAGTATGATAAATACTCCTTAAGGCATACATAAGCTACTGCTTCTGCATCCTTACATCCGTCCCAATCAGAAGGATGGATAATTTTCTCAAGCTTACCTGCGCCAAGATTTACCTGACCGATACAAGCAACGAGCATAGGAATCATTGCTTCTTCAAGATTCTTCTCTGTAAGAGCAGCGCTAGCGCCGTTCTTTGCGTAGAAAGCTTTAAGAATGTTAGCGTCTGTAGCGTTTGCTGTGTACTGAACCATCTTGCAAGCGTTGCCAACGAGTGTTGAAACGATTGTCTTAATTGCTGCTGCGTCAATAGTTGCAAAATCACCGGTTGTTGTCATTTCAGGACGTGTGCCGATAACGTTGCCGCGCTGCGGGAACAAGTCCTTAACTGCTGCAACAAGTGCGTCATTAAAGCCTGCTACCATTGAGCTGTACTTTGAATAGCTTTCGCTAAAGAACTTATCGAGGTTTGGAGTACCTGTTTCTGCAAAGTAAAGATTGATAGGACCTGTTGTTACGTTAAAGCCGTAATCAGCAAGTGGGCTGTATCTTAACTTAGCGAAAAGTCTCGTTGCGTCGATATCTTTCCAAGAACCTGTTGAGTCCTCGGCAGCTGTACGATCATAAGTTACCGTCTTCTTAACATAAGCAAGGAAATCATCTGCTGTGTCAAACTTATAATCCTTATATACTGCATTTGCCCATTGATTGAGCTTAGCCGGTGTATAGTTTGCAGCAACATCATTATCATTCCACTCGCCCTTTTGGTCGAAGAAATAATAATAGTTGTTATCAAAGTTAGCGCCGTGACCCTTATCAAATCCATCATTTACGTGAAGGAGTTTGACTGTACCCTTGAGAACTGTATCCCAAGCAAGGTCAAGAGCTCTGTAACTGAAATCAAAAAGATTATCGGTTGCCTTAAGTGTTACCTTTGTGGTTGATTCTGTTGCATAACCGTTTTTGTCAGGAGCACCGTAAGCAAAGAGAAGAACGTTAAGAGGATTACCCTCATCATCTTTAAATTCGTCTGAATATACAAGGTTAGGGTCATAACCAAGCTTTGCAGCTGCAGTAGCATAGTCAGAACCACTTGCCTTCATTTCAGCTTTAATCTTCAAATAACGTGTAGCCGATGTATCCTGAATTGCTGTTTGCGAATCAGCATCTGTGTATTCTTGATTATATGTAACAAGTACACTAATCTTATCAAGAAGCTCTGTTGTAAGTTTATTAATAAGCTGGTCATCATAAACCCATGTTGCAGTACCGTTCTTGAAATTGTTAATTTCATCTTCTGTATACCAATTAGTATATTGGAAAATAAGGTTTTGAGCAACATTGTATACTAAGTTAGTTTTATACTTTGTATCTGTAAAGCCCAAAAGATTACCTATAATCTTATATACGTCAAGGTTTGCAACGTTACCGAGAGTACCGAGAGTAAATTCACCTCTAAGCACCTTGCCTAAAATATCAGTGCCGTTATAGTCGCAAGAAAGGTTTTGGAAAATACCGATTACGCTTCTTAAAATATCAGTTGAAGATGCAGTTTCTCTTGAAATACTCCAATCCTTAGTGGCAACAGCCTTAAAGTTAAGGTTGCCGGCATCACCGAGTAAGTTACCGTATTGATTAAGAAGATCAGCAACACCCCTAAGTGTAAAGAAGATTTCATCAACACTGTGAGTACGTACCGGAATGTCTTTTTTAACAAGACCAAAAGCATTAAGCTTAAGTGTACGGCTGTTGCTGTCCCATGTGATATACTGGGTAATACTTGATGGAAGGTTTTCAAGAAGCTTATCAATCTGCGGACCGTATTCGGCAAGCATCAAATCAGCATAGTCAAGTAAAGCTGTAGCTACCTGTTCATCGGAAAGAATAGCCCACGCCAAATCGTTATATTCGATTGAATCGTCGGCATATGTCTTTTCACTGCTCATAGTATCAGCATAAGCAGTTAAAGCACCGGTAAAGCAGGAAGCTGCCATAAGCACTGCCATAAATAATGCCAGAAGCTTATGTGAAAACTTTTTTGCCTTCGTTTTCATTTTTTACCTCCATTAAATTTAAAATAATTGAATAATAAAGTGTTAACATATTGCAGGGGAGCCTGTCACAATCTCTGACCATCAGGCAATCTGAATTAGACTGAAGGTCGGCAAAGCCAAACCGTTGCACCAAAAACTGCGCAATATGTGCTTTAAACACATTATAATTATTACATAAGGCAACAAAAAAGTCAATAAAGACAAACGACAAATGATATTTTTGTAACAATGTCCAAAAAAGCAAACTTATTTTTGACACCTTGCACAAATTATTAACTAAAAGTTTACAATTTGTTTATAATTCGGTGCCAAAAAACGCTTGATTTTCCGCAAGTAAAGCTGTGATACTTTACACAAAATTTACATTTGTAAAGATGTTTGCCTTTACAAATCGAACAGAATTTTACCCGACTTTATATGGATTATATTACGTTTTACAGTCAATTTTCTGTCGAATTATGTTTGTTAGACTTTTTATGTTGTAATGTCTATTTTGCAACTCTCTATCGTCAAAAATCAATGCTAAAATATGTGAAAATTCACAATAAATTCAAAATATGTTATAAAATTATTGACTTATAAGTTTTTATTTGTTATAAATATATTGTATTTGTTAATACGCGTGTGGATATCCTGCGCCTAAAAAGCAGTTTTTTGTGTAGAAACTGTGAACAAATACTGCTCGGCGCATTATCCAAAATGCGTTACCATACGACAAGTTCGTAAATCATATGTAAAGGAGAGAGAGATTTATATGAGAACGAGCAAAAAGATACTCAGCTTTTTCTTAGCTGTAGTAATGGTCGTGACCACATGCTCGGTTGGATTTACTGCGTTCGCCAAGAGTAATGACAACCCGCTTTGGAAAACGACAAGTGTTGACGCCGATTCGGCATTCGACACACTTAACAAATTGGCAGACCAGCTGCCTTCCCTTCTCATGGGCATTGAGGCAATAAGCAAGCCTGTTTATGAAAAGGGTGCTAAAAAGTTAGGTAAGACCGCAGCGGAACTTACCACCAAAGAAAAAGAGCAAATCGTAAGTGAAACAACACTTCAGGATTTACTCGGCGTATTGCAGCCGACTCTTATCGGCGCACTTGCAAAGACAAGCCAGTCAGACTTTGTAACAAGTTATATTCAGACAGGTATGGGTAATCCTGAAGATTATAACTACTTAAGCGGTTCAACGGGCGCAATTGATTATTTTTCACTTACTGCCCTTTGCTTAAAGTACAAAGACAACAAAGACTTATCTAAAGACACGAGAAATCAGCTTGACGAATGGTTATACGGTAAAGAAAGCGAACGTACCGTTTCAGGCTACAATGCCGCAGGTCAAACTATCAAGTTCTCAACAAACAGCCTTTGGTATTTAGCCGACCTTTATGCTCAAAAGATAAAGGAAGGTACAGACAGTGATAAGGTAGAAGCAATTGCTAAGCGTTATACCGAAGCTGTAAAAAGCGGTGCTGTTGAAACAGTTAAGCTTAACGGCGAAGCTATCGGTGACACTTATGATACTGCCACACTTTACCAGTTGAAGAACTTTGATTTTAAGCTCACAGCTGATGAGCAAGCCGTTGTTAACAACTATATGGGCACACTTAACATTAAGTATGCAACATACGGTATCAACGTTAAGCTTAACGATTTGGCTGACGTTATTTACTACGACTTCGGTCTCGGTCAGAGCTTCATCTCAGCAAGCGAATTTATCAGATTGATAAGCGACGGCGGTGCAACATTTAACCAAACAGTTGACAGCACATCACTTTATCAGGTTCCTATGACATTTAAGGGCTTCACAGTAAGCGACACTGAAAACAATGTTTATGACACTGTTAAGGAAATCGCAAGAAAAGCTGTTGCCGCTAAATTAGGAGTTGCCGAAGATGCTTCTTTCGAGACTCTTGCACAAAAAGAGGGCATGACAACAGATTACCAAATTGAGTCATATACCGAATATGTAGTAGGCAACACTATTGTGACCGATTTGTGCAAAAAAGCACTTATGAACGGTAATGTCGACACAACCACTTCTCCGTATTACACTGATATACTTAAGGGTATGGTTGTACGTTTCGGTAATAACGGAAACGGCGTTGACATCAACAAGCTTAATTCCGAAATCAATGCTAAGCTTCCAAAAGGATATGATGCAAATTGGCAAGAGGGTGACAGTTTCTTCATCAGCGATGACGAACTTACTCAGTTGCGTGCATTCTTCTCCAGCGTCGGCGGTGCAAACGCCACCACTAATGTTGTAACAAACTACTTTAGGGACGGCGAAGTTACCTTTAACGATAAATATGCCGACAAAAAGAACAAGACAGTCATTGTTCCTGCTTCACTTAAAGGCAGTTACACTTCAGAGTTTTGGTCTCTTATTGCAGCTAACCAAAAAAAGAATTCAACAAATTACAATAATTTGTTAGGTTCATTTGGCGGCTTTGCTAAAAACCGTTCACATATTGACAAAACAAAATACTTGCCTGTTAATTCACTTGTTGATGCTTCACGTTCAGACCCGGGTGTCGGCATTAACGCACTTAAGTCTGACTCTGTAACTAATTCAAATAATTACAGCAAGCCATTAATCAACGAATGGGTTGCAGCTTCTTACGACTACATTGTTACTAAGATTGCATCTGAATACCTCGGCGTTGATACAAACGACCTTGGCACAGATAGCACTACTTATACATACAGCTATAAGTATTCTTTCAAATTCCTTCTTAACGTTCAACTCGTACTTGATGATATTGTAAAGAAAAAAGCTTCTCAAACTTCAGGTATCGTTCTTACCGACGCTCAAAAGGAAATTCTCAACGGTAAAAATGTTGACCTTACAGGTTCGGCAGGTACCGAGATTACAAACCTTATTCTCAACAACACAATCGGCGATATCGTTGACCCAAGTACAGATATCGGTAAAACGGTTGACGCTGTGCTTAAGTCACTTCTTAAGACAAACGTAAATCTTAAGGACGCTCTTACCGATGTTTGGAAGAATCTTGTTAACGACCCGATTAAGACAGTCGTAAACCTTCTTCCTTTACTTACAGTAGTAATTAACGAGCTTCTTGAGCCTATTCTTTTCTCTGAAATCGGCAATTCGCAAAGAAATAACCAAGAAGGCTTCCTCTATTCTGTTATTGACCTTATTGAGCCACTCAAAAATATGACTGCAGACACCGGCTCATATATCGGTATCAGTCAGCTTGCTTGGGACCTCAACGCTATGCTTCCTCAGCTTATGCATTGGCTCCAGAGAGATGGCAAGTTTGAGGAATTCGGCGGTACTTATTGGAACGGCGGTAATGAGAAAACAGGCTACATTTCAGAATCTTCTGACGACACCTTTGTAACCAAGAACTTCTCAGCCGGCGACATTATCGCAACTCCTGACTACGTACTTAAGTATGACAAGGTTGTAGACAGCTACGGTAAAGCAATCACATACACAAAGAACAGCGACGGTTCTTATACCTATTCTTATAATGGCGTAAGCGGTTCTCTTGCAGATGTACTTGCTAACGTTTCAAGCACTACTAAGTTTAATGTTAAATACACATATGAAGCAGGCGTACCTAAGATTACAGGTATTTACATTGCCGATAAGGCTCTCAAGTATGCTAAGCTCAGCGACCTTGAGGGTATCCTTAAGAAAGCAATCACAGCTTCGAACGGACAGGTTGGCGCAGGTCTTTATGAATTGGTAACAGAAATTGCAGGCCTCTTCACTACTGCAGTTGACACATA